>MDTC01110889.1_pt1 | contig 25491 bp, 19 predicted proteins | sample 811181 | NCBI WGS metagenome assembly MDTC01 (sample SAMN05326644, study PRJNA326480) | marine metagenome | isolation source: seawater | place: Pacific Ocean: North | collected 2011
CGTGCTCCGCCGCGTCGTTGTCGTACTTGCCAAGGACGATGCCATTACCTGCGCACGACGCCTAGCGGCAGAGCACGACAGGCTCCCGCAGAGTGGCCATATACTTGTTCAGAGGATCCCTAGTTTCTATGCCCGAAACTCTTTGCTATATTTGGGGGCTGATAGCCCAAAACGCTTACCAATAAACAGCCAGAAACAAAAAACACAAGACAAACAGAGGTTAACCAAGATGAATCTACTGAGAATCAAAACCCTGTCCAGCGGCCTGATCGGGCTGGTTCTTCTTGCCGGCGCTTTCAGCTTTTCAACCGCCCTGGCACAAGATAACAGCGACGGCAGATACCGCCCCGAGGGTCGAACCTTCGCGCGCGCAGCGGCGAATATGTTCGATGACAGGCTCTTTGAAGCCAGAACCTACGATACGGGTACAGGCGTGGCGGAATTTGCCGGCGCGACTATCTTCTACCCGCTCACTCTGAGTTTCGATGCGCCCAACGGTGGCGTGGTCATGGTTCCAGGGTATCGCGGTACACCGGCAGTCTATGACTGGTGGGGTCCAATGCTCGCCTCAACCGGTGTCATCACCATGATTATCGAGACCAATACGCCTGAAGACTCCCTCGAAGCACGTAAGAATGCATTGATAGCCGGCGTCGAATTCCTGAAGGGTGAGAACGATAATCCGGACAGCCCGATTCGTGGCAAGCTCGATACTTCCAATGTGGGCATCATGGGTCACTCGCTCGGCGGTGGTGCCTCGCTGCGAGCGGCGGAAGAGTTGGGATCACAGATTAAAGCGGTTATTCCACTGACCCCATACTGTTGTGAACTCGGCCAATCCTTCGAAGGTGACCTGAGCGGTGTCGATGTTCCGACACTTATCGTGACCAGTGCCGAAGACACTATTGCGCCACCGGAAACCCATGGGCGTTTGCTTTACGATGCGCTTAACAGCTCCACATCGAGGGTCTACCTGGAATTCGCCGATGGAGATCACATGCTGCCTTCCAATAGTGGCCAGGATCTGGGGACTCTGGGCACCTATGTGTATGCCTTCCTGAAGCTACACTTCACTGACAACCAAAAATACGGTGAATTGATCAACGGCGACGGAGAAGAGCAGTTTTCTACCTACGAAACCAATTGACGAGTTACCTGCTCTATTAGAAAAGGCGTCGAAGCAAACACTTCGACGCCTTTTTTGGTGGCCGCTTAACTAAACTTTAAGTTTGGATTCAAGGAATTGCAGCATCCGCTTCACTATCTCAATCGATTGTGGTGATGAGTCGAGCACATCGAAGGAATGAACGCCATCGGAGTAGTCAATAAATTCCAGATCACTGTTTCTCGCCCGCCCTTCCGCAACGAACGCCTCGATACCTTCAGTGATTCCCGCAAACTCGTCCTTGCCGGCGCGGACCACCATCAATGCATTGCCCTCGGGAAAACTTTCTGCACCATTGTTAGGGTTTACCACTGGAAACTGCGCGGCAGCATCGCGCACCCCTGTTGATCCATTCAAATCGAGCATGAATCCGTAACACAGCACCGCGCTATCAATCCCCTGCTTCGAATTTAGCAAGTGGATGGCATTCGGTACGTTACCGGAACACGCCCAGAGCCCAATACTATTGCCTTCGATATTAAGCTCGCTGGCATGGGCCTGTAAGTATTCAATGCAGCACAGGGAATCACTGACCGGTTCGACTGTAGTATAGAGCACTCCCACCAGGCCTCTCGCAGCGACCAATCGGGCCCAGGACTTGTAAGACGGCAGATTTTTCAGATGTTTACCGGCTATAGCCCCAAAAGCCTGGTCAGAAAATCCCATTACAAATACTACAGCTCCATACGGACCTGTTTGCGTTTCCGGATAGTAGATATCGAGAATTTGCGAGTCGTCACCGAAGGCGATTCCCTCTCGAATCTCCCCGTTATAGGGCAGCTGGTAGACAACTTCACTGGTGAAGGCTGCGTTGGCAGCCGGTTCTTGCTCGGACATGCTGTGTCTCCTTTGGTGTGTAGAGACAAAATAGAAAGCCCTCGGTCCTTGGGTAAGGAACGAGGGCTCTGTGGATTCATCCAAATAACTACTCCAATCCTAGTCGATGGACGGGATTACCATCAAGCTCTATCAGATTAGTTAAGCGCTTCGATATTCGTGGTGTTGTCATTCGGGTTTCTATCGATCCACCTAAAAAGTGTGCGAATTAATAAAGGTATACGAAACATGGCGTGAACCAATTTTAACTGTCTAGCTCTCTTCCACTTTTTGGCTGCTAATTTAGTTCTTCTATGCTAGTAGTGTTGTCATCCGGGTTTCGGTCTATCAGCTTGTTTAGAGGGTCTATACCCACCGATATTGGCCTGCTATCCACAATGAATGTAAATGTTTGATTCTCCGAATCGACTCGCTGCTTCTCGATATGAATGATCTCAGGCACCTTGGTTTCTTCATCTTCCTCGCCAAGTACAGCGATATCGATCAGTGCGTCCATGTTTACCTGAGTCTCTTCACCCTGACCATCGGCTTCGAATTTTCTGGCTGAGGTATTGATTGTCACCTCGAAACGGCCGTCCGGTAACTCGGCATAGTGACTGTCTTCGGCCCGTAGATCGAAGAGCACGATCTTCTCGAACAGATCGGTGATCAGGGACTGGTATTCGGCCGGCGTATTCTCGCGGATCTTGGCGAGCAAGTGCCGGGTAGTTGGATAGGGTGGTCCCTTGAATCCCCATTCATCGATAAACTCTCTGAGAATGCGATTAACGGTGTCTTCACCGAGATAGTCCTTGAGGGCATACAGCACCAGGCTGCCCTTGCGATAATGGATGTAACCCTGGTCCTCCACCAGCATCAGCGGTAACTCTTGCAACATTTCGGCGCCGCGGCTGTTCAGATAGTTGTCCAGCTCATACTTCAAAAATCGCTGCATATGAGCAGCACCATATTCTTTTTCCATGACCATCAGTGCCGAGTATTGCGACAGCGTCTCGGTCAAAACAGCACCACCCTGCACGTTGGCACCGATGACCTGGTGAGCCCACCACTGGTGAGCGAGTTCATGTGCGGTTACATAGAAGACGTAGTCGATCGCTTCAGGATCGCGGATGTCGGCGACGAAGCCGATCGCTTCCGAAAAAGGAATAGTATTGGGAAATGACTGCGCAAAAATGCCGCGTTGACGGGGAAATTCAAAGATTCGATACTGCCGGTACTGGTAAGGGCCAAAATTTGTGGAGAAATAATCAAGCGACCGCTTCGAAGCCTCTAACATTCTATCTACGTTGACTTCGTGCTTGTAATAGACTTCGAGATCGACATCATTCCACTTGTCGCTCTTCATCTCATAATCAGCTGACAGGAAGGCGACGAAAGGCCAGATCGGCTGATCCATCTTGTAGTGGAAATAACGGCGCCCGTTCTCTTCCCATTCCCGCTCCAGATATCCCGGGGTCACGGCAATCTGATCGCTGCTGGTACTGACGATGGCCTCATAACTGGCACGCATACGAGTGGCCAGGCCGGTATCCCATTGAGTCTCGTCATCGATGTTGGCGGCGCGCTCCGCCGGTGGCAGGTCATAACGGCGACGGCGGTTGTTATCGAGCAGCTCTACTCGCTTGTTGTAACCTGGCAATGGAAACGCCTCGAAGTTGTTGAAAAAAGTGCCACTGCTTAACAGACGCGTGTTTGGACCGTTATTTACGAATCCGGGTGTCAGCCAGTCGATGGTAAAATCTACATCGAAGGATTCGCCGGGTTGCATCGGTTGGTTGAGTTCGTAGATGTAGTAACCGAGCTCTTCATCAGCATGGGTTAGTTCTGAATTCGGGACCTCCAACTTATCGATAGTAAGGTTTGGTGTAACAGTAAAATGGAGTTCCGGAATTGAAGACTGGTAATTGTTTTGTACCGTGTAGCTGCCTTCGATATGGGCTTCCCTCTCCGCGGGGAAAATATCGACTTCGGCGTACATCCCGACAAGGTCCGGAAATTCTCGGTCTTCATACTGCTTGTAGGCTTTCTCATAATCGGCAAAGCCTTCTTCAATATCGAGGATGCTACGCTTCACATTCAGCACATTGGTGTTGTAATAGATGAACCGCCCGGTGACCGTAAATGCCACCAGGCAAACCGCGGCAGCGATAGCAACACCTCTGGTGAAGCGTGGCTTAATGTTCTTCCATTTAAAGCGACCCTTCAACTCACTGCCACGCTGCCACACCAGATGCGTGACTATGAGCAACAAGGCACAAAACAGGGTCCAGTAAATCGAGTACCAGACGAAAGCGCTCAGGTTAGGACCGAAACCGGTGAAAACGGAGTACGGTATTTGCGGTGTGGTGAAAAGATACAGGTAATGATTGAATCCCTGCTGGGGCAGAAACAGGACGGCGGCGAAATACATCACCACGACAAACATCCCGATGTAACGATTGCCGGTAATTACCTGAGTAAAAACCGCCAACACACAGGTGAACCAGATCGGAAACTGGAAGAAAGAGAACAGGCCGAAGAAATACTGTAGGAAATCGAAGTCGTAGTACCCCTTCGAAACCTGAATCAGAACCGCCATAAAAATCGCTACCAGCAGCATCACCATGATGACCAGCATCAAGCCTGCCTGCTTGGCACCGATGATGACCCAGTTGGGATAGGGCATGGAATCGAGCATTTCGGACACGCCCACGTTCCTGTCGCGCACCAATAACTCCGAAGAATAGAAGACCAGCACTACCAGGAGTGAAATGCTGTAGGCGCTATTTATAATCAGCAGCATCGCTGAAGTTGTCGGGTAGATTTCCGTGCCAAACATGCCCGTCAATCCGAACAAGGCAAGAGCGCCCACCTGGAACATGCCCAACAATGCCGCCATCAGAAATGCCTTGCCGATGATGATGTTGTGAAATTCGATTCGAAACAGCGACGCGAATTGAACGAGCTGGGCAAGAAAATCAAACTGTGTACTCGCAGCGGTCATCGAAGTACCCGCGGTCGGTGCAGCTAACTCTGGCTTTTTCTTCCCGGAGCACCTGAGCCGCTTCAACCAACTACTGCGCGTGGATACAAAATCCAGAGAAAATGGAAAATAGCGATAGGCCAGCGCAATAAACAACACCGCTAGTACCCCCACTATCAACCGGTTGTAAAGCAGATTGCCTTCCATCGGGACGACCAGCTCGTTCATTTCAAACGGCGTCCAGTAGCGGGTTATATCTGACAACGCTACCTGCCCGAAGGGATCCAGTAAGCTAAATAGCGCAATATCCTCCGGATCAACCAGCGAAGTGATAACCGAGCTGATTGCTACTACTATCAGTATCACGACATAACTGGCCATCAGACTGCGTGTAAGCGTAGCGATAAGAAACGCCAGCGTGGCAATCATCAAGGTGTTGGGAATGGCAATTGCCCAGGTCGCGAACCAATACGCATCGAGGCGCATCGGTCCGAGCCGTTCTGGATCCAACCAGGGCATTAATTCGCCGAGAAAAACCCCCAGAGCCGCCGCAAAATAGACAATAAGGCAGAAAACAATAACACCGCAAAAACGACCTACCAGATAATCGAATTTACTGACGCGAGTGGTAAAGAACAACTCGGCGACGTTCTGATCGAAATCCCTGAGTATCGGGCTCGAAGCATAAGCCACACCGGCGATCAGTGCCGAAAGAAAACTGATGCTGGACAATACAACGACCACATTAAACGGCGAGTTGATATTGACGTTGGTAATGGTACCGCCAACGCTGACATTGTCAGAGACGGTTGCGAGAAAGCTCAGTAAAAACAGTACGGCTGAGACAACATAGACCAGTGGTTGTCTGGCATGGTAGTTCATCTCGAAGCGAAGGATATGAGCAAACATGGGACCGAATCCTCCTGGAAATCTGAAGCAGGCGTGTTGGTAGTTAAGCCGCTATGCTGATCTTATGCTCATGCAGCGTGGAGAAATAAACATCTTCCAGGCTGGCACCACTGGCTTCGAAACCATCACCCGGATTTGCGTCGCTCACGACATGAATCTTGGTTCTACCGCCCGCCAGGGTTGAAAATAACACGTGATAGTTGGTTTCATATTCAGCAAGTTCGGTGCGTTCAACGACCTTGCTATAGACCGAGCCTTCCAGTTGTGCGATGACTTCTTCAGGCTTCCCCTTCATGAGGATATTGCCATCTCCCATGATCGCCATGTCAGAACACAGGTCACTGACATCATCGACGATGTGTGTCGAGAGAATCACCACTGTATCCGAGCCAATGTCCGCCAGCAGATTATGAAAGCGACGACGCTCTTCAGGATCGAGGCCGGCTGTCGGTTCGTCCACAATGACCAATTGCGGATCACCGATCAGTGCCTGGGCAATCCCGAAGCGCTGCTTCATGCCACCGGAATAGGTACTTACCGCGGTCTTGCGCGCGTCCCACAGATTCACCTCATTTAGCAGGTGGTCGACCAGCTCCCTGCGCTCTCCCTTGTCGATGATCCCCTTCAATACCGCAAAATGGTCCAACATCCGAGTTGCAGAGATGCGTGGATAAGTACCAAACTCCTGGGGCAGGTAACCAAGCACCTGACGCAGCTTCTCTTTTTCATTAAGAATATCGATATCGTTCAGAAATGCACTGCCTGCATCAGCATCCTGCAGCGTCGCCAGGGTGCGCATCAAGGTGGACTTACCGGCGCCATTCGGACCCAGCAGACCAAACATGCCCTCAGCGATATCGAGACTGACACCGGCCAGCGCCTGCACGCCATTGCTGTAGGTTTTACTTAAATCTTTAATTGTTAACATGGCTCTTCCTTTCCGCACGCTATCCTGGAGCAGGAGCTGCGTGCCAGCTTGTAATCGTTTAATGTGAACCGAATCGGGAGTGCTAGGTTTCAGTTTAGCAATCCCTATTACACTAGACTACCGAATGATGATACTCGGCACTCCTTCGCCTTTAACTCGTATCATGCCGTTAATTATTAGCACACCCTAGTGAAGAAAATATCCGGATTCATTCATTCTGGTGAACCAAAATCCAGCCTATCCTGAACAGAAAGCCTCGAATTGCGCAACTGACGGAATCCTTTAGCAATTTCCTACAATTTGTCACTGACTGAGAAACCATATAACGGTACAATCCCGAGTCCCAGTTTAATTAAATTAAACGCTGATATGCCATGAATCGGGACGACATTCTGCCCTGCAAATGAGTAATAGATTTTCCATTTTTGCAATTCCGGTAACGGTAACGGTGGCACTGATACTGCTGCCTATAGGGACTACGCACGCGCAGCTAATTGTCCCGGAAGATCCTTCAGACCAGTCAACCGTGGTTTACCCGGCAGATTACTTCGCCGAATACCGGCCCGTCTCTGCCAACGATATGTTGAGCCGGATTCCCGGTATTTCACTGGCGCTGAGAGGCAGTAGCGGCGGCAGAGGGCTGGGGTCTGGCGAAGGCGAAGTGCTGATTAACGGCCAGCGTATTACGGGCAAGAGCAATGAAGGGCGCAATCAGCTGAATCGGATTTCCGCCGACCAGGTGGATTACATCGAGATCATCCGTGGCACATCCGAAGAGCTCGATATTCGTAGCGGGGGCCAGGTGGTCAACGTCGTACTACTCGATCTGCCCTCCCGCTCCAACACCACAGTCGAGGTGCAGGCCAAACAGCTCCGCGATGGCACCACGGATGCAGGTGGGCAGGCGTCGATCTCCGGTCAGGCCGGAGATTTCAACTACCTGTTTAACGTCGAAGCAGATCCTCGCTACCGCGCCAGCGAGTCCAGGGAATTCAGTTACGATCCCGACGGCAAGCTGGTCGAGTTTCGGCGTGAAGATCGAACTCGTGATGAATCAGAATTTCAGATCAGCACAAACCTGGGTTATCAGCTGGAAAAGAGTGTCGTTCAGCTGAATGCACTCTATGAGACTCGGGGCGATACGCCTTCGGACACTTTCCGGGAAATTTATGACCTGGAAGATGGTGAGCTGCAAATCCAGTCTGAAGACAATAACAGCGAGCGAACCAACTGGGAGATCGGCGGCGACTATGAGTATGCCTTCAACAGCGGTGGCAAATTCCGCTTTCTATTCATCGTCAATGATCGCGACTTTCAGTTCACCCGTAATCGATTCAATGTGGTCAATGGTGCTGAGGAGCAGAATCTGTTCCTGGACAATTATGGTCGAGACAGAGAGCGCATAGGCCGTACCTCCTACACCTGGAACATCGATGATGCCCAGGGTGTGGAATTGGGAATTGAAGGTGCTCAGACTATTCGCGACTCCGACCTGCGCATGGGTCTCGATATAGCCGGTACTCCCTCGCCGGCCTACGGAAACCTGGTTCCAGTAACCATCGATAATAGCGGTTCAAGCGTAGAGGAATTGCGCTACGAGACATTCGCCGTCCATAACTGGCAGATAAATACGCGCATGGCGCTGGAAAGCTCGGTAATCGTGGAAACCTCCACAATCGAACAATCCGGTGATGTCAGCAACAGTCGGGATTTTAATTTCGTGCGTCCCAAGTTGGATTACCGCTTCGATATCACCCCTACCTTACAGTTACGCGCATGCATCGAGAAAGATGTATCCCAACTCAGTTTTTCTGATTTCAGTGCTTCCGTCGATGGTAGTGATGAGGATCAAAATACCCAGGCGGGAAACCCGGAAATCAAGCAGGAACAGTCCTGGCGCTACGAATTAAATCTGGAACAGCGACTGCCGAATGACATCGGCGTGGTTAATGCACAATTCTGGTACCGCGATGTCGAGGATCATATCGACAAGGTGGATGTATCAACCAGCCCCGATGATTTGCGTTCGGCTCGAGGTAATATCGGCGATGGTGAACGTTATGGGCTGAATCTCGATATCAGCACCAAGCTGGGCATGCTGGGGTTACCCAACGCCCTGCTGAACACGGGCATCCGCTTGAGAGATTCCGAGTTTACCGATCCCTTTCTAGGCATCAAACGTCGCCAGCGAAACAATGGCCGGTGGCAAGCCAATATGGGCTTTCGTCATGACATTACTAGCTATGGACTGACTTACGGGCTGAACTATTCCGCCAGTTCCAATGGCAGCACGGGACGAAAAGAATACGATATCATCGACATCGAGGAGCGCAAAGACAGCCCTTATCTGTCGGCTTATCTGGAAAAGAAAGCCTTCGGCAACCTGACATTCAGGTTCGAATCCCGCAACATTACAGAAAATGAATATTGCCGAACCCGCACCCGCTTCGTCGGCGCTACTGCGGCAGGTATCGTGGAAGAAATTGAGGATTACTGCAACGGCAACGGAATGGAACTGGCATTTAGAGTCAGAACAACCTTTTGAAGTAGAAGAATAGCCATGGAAACTTATCTCCGAAAAAAATGGCAACACAGCAATAGACTTCTTTCATGGTGCGCATTGGCACACTGCATCCTTCTGCTCTATGGTTGTGCCACCGTGAGCGACGACTCCTCACCAGGCAATGCCGGGTCAACGGATGAAATTAGCCCACCACCCAATTTCACACGTGGCCTCATTCCACTGCGCACGCCGCAACCCCTCTATCCACTGCGTGCGAGAAATCTTGGAGTCGAAGGTTGGGTAATGCTGAGTTTCACAGTCAACGAAAATGGCATCGTGATTGGGAACAGCATCGAAACCATGCAGGAGGAACCGCAGGGTTATTTCGAAACCTCCGCAACCAATGCGGCACGCCGCATGACCTTTGAAAATACCCGCGGCCAGCCCATCGAAGATATCCGCTACGTGTTTCGCTACGAACTGGAAGAAAGGAATTCCATATTGGTGGAGCCACCCTCGGAAGAGATTGAATACCGCGATCTGATTTCCAAGCGCTACATAACGCCGGACTACCCCGAGGTGGCTTTGGAATTGCGCATCGGAGGATTCGTCGTGGTCAGTTTCACAGTAACCGAGGTCGGGACAGTAGAAGATTTACAGATCGAGGAGAGCGAACCCCCGGGAGTCTTCAATGAAGTCGCACTCCGTGCAGCCTCTCGCCTTCGCTTCGAACCCAGGATCGTGTTCAACGCGCCGGTTAGAGTTGAAAATGTCCGCTACAGATTCATCTGGGAAGTACCTGATTGACAAGTCTTGCGCTGATCCCAACACCTGATTTAAATCTTATAAGTTGATGGTCCTATGAAAAAAATTTTCCCAATCCTTCTTTACCTTCTAAGCACACCATTATACGGCGCCGAAATAGACACAAATGATTTCGATGGGGCGGATGGTTTTGAACTGAACACACGAGACGACGGGCTCACGCTGACATGGGATGCCCCGGAAGGCGAAGCCTATATCGATTTACAATTTATCCCACGACGCGGCAACAATGCAGCAGCTCCGCTGATCCGCGCCATGGGAATCGATGCTGAGGCGGCGATCGAGGGAGTCGATCCCAATTATCTTTTCTGGGTGGGAGAACGGGACCTCGAACTAAGAGGCGGCTGGGAGATATTTTTCGACCGCGTGCCAACCAGGCCCTATGCCGTCGAGAAGGGCTACCTGATCCCGGAAAGTGTAAGAGTCGCCACCGAAGGCGGCCGCGCAATCATCGAAATCGATGGTTTGAACAGTACCCATTTCTCTGGATCACTGGCGTTTATCCTTTATCACGACAGCTCCTTTGTGCACATGGAAGCCAGGGTTTCAACAGACCGCCCGGCAACGGCTTTTCTGTACCACGTGGGACTGGCCAAGCCAGACACAGACCAGTATCGGCTGGAATGGATCGACTCACTAGGCAATCCCAAATCCATAGCAGTCATCGAAGAAACTGCCAACGTTTATCAGACGCGCTACCGCAGTATGGCGCTGGCTTCGGATAGCGGGTCGCTGGTCATCTCTCCGTTTCCTCACCAATACCTCTACCCGCTCGATTTTGCCGACAATTTTGGCTACAACTGGGCCGGCAATGAATACCTGGACATGATCGAAGGCTTCGCCTGGGGCGTTCGGCAACCTCCGATGGGTGATCGCCGCTTCGTACCCTGGGTAAACGCCCAACCGGGCAGCGAGCAGAAACTCGGCGTACTGCTCTTTGTGTCGCAGCAGTCAGGATTGGATAACCTGGAAATCGTAAAACGCTACACTCGCAACGATACTTTCAAGCCTTTGCCAGGCTATAAGACACTGAGTAGCCATTATCATCACGAACATTCTATGGATTTTATCAATCAGCAACAGGAGCAGAATACAACCGGCATTCCAGCCGGACTGGAAGATCCGGATTTCGTGAATTTCTTCAAGCGCATGGGCGTGGACATGGTGCATATGGCAGAATTTCATTTCGGTGCAACACCTCGCCTCGATACCATCCAACGGCTGGAACAACTGCAGGTAATGCATACGGAGTTTGCTCGTTTATCAACTGAAGACTTCCTCTTGATTCCGGGCGAAGAACCCAACGTGCATTTCGGCAGTCACTGGTTAAGCCTGTTTCCAAAGCCGGTGAACTGGGTGTTGAATCGCAACAATGACCAGCCTTTCGAGCAGATCATCGATGGCTACGGTACTGTCTATCATGTGGGCAGCGCCGCCGACGTACTGGCACTGCTGCAAAAGGAAGCGGGGCTGGCCTGGACAGCCCACCCCAGGGTGAAAGGCTCGACCGGTTTTCCCGACAACTATCGCGATACCCCATTTTTCAGGAGTGATCGCTTTCTTGGCGGTGCCTGGAAGGCAATGCCTGCTGACTATTCCCGTGACATGATTGGCTGGCGCGTCCTCGACCTCGAGGATGACATGGCAAACTGGGGTGGCAATCGTAAGTATATACTGGGCGAGGTCGATATCTTCAAGATCTACGAAGACTACGAACTGTTCGGCACCATGAACATCAACTACCTTAAGATGGATGCCATACCGCGCTATGAAGATGGCTGGCAACCCGTGCTCGACAGACTCAGTTCAGGACAATTCTTCGTCACTACCGGCGAAGTGCTGATTCCGGAGTTCGACGTCAGCGGTAGCGAGAGTGGCACCACCTTGCCGGCTCGCATCGACCGCAGCGAGGCAAGTGTCAATGTGAAACTGGAGTGGACCTATCCACTGTCCTACATGGAAATAGTCTCCGGCGATGGTGTCAACATCTATCGCGATCGAGTCGATCTGGCGGACACCCGTGAATTCGGCGTCAAAACCCTCACTATCCCTATGGATCTGCGCGATCGAAAGTGGCTGCGCATCGAAGTGTGGGACATCGCTCGCAACGGTGCATTTACTCAGCCGGTGTGGCTGGGACCCTCTGAATAAGTAGTTGAGGTTTACTTCTGGCATTCGCCAGGCTTGGGTTTTATGCCGATTTTGGAGAGAATCCTATCCTGAACTGACAAATCTGCGAATCGTCCAATACAAAGCAATGCTCGCGAGGCCACATAATGAAAAACTTAAAGAACTGCTTGAGCAATACAAGCAAATGGTTACTGTTGCTGGGCTGGGTGCCCGCGCTGTTTATCACTGGCTACTGGATCACACAGATCGATACAGCCGAAGCCGCCGCTGCACGTAAACCCATCATGGTGTCGCGCATCTACACCGGCGAGGATGGGCAGACTCATGTGGAGGAATATGAAGTCCCGCTTAGCCAACAGCGCGAGGGATCGGCCACTGATCTTGCTGCTATTCAGGCTGCGGAAAGCATCCAATTTCGGCGCACTTCCCCGGAGTACTATCTACCCTTCCACAATGCCCCTCGGCGCCAGTACGTGATCACCTTAAGCGGTGAGAGTGAAGTGGAGTTCGGTGATGGGACCAAACTGCGCCTTTATCCCGGACACATCCTGCTGGCTGAGGATACTGAAGGGCAGGGCCATATTTCCAGAGCATTGGGAGACGAGGACCGCCTGTCGATTTTTGTACCATTGCAGTGAGATTCAGCGATTAAATCGATATTGCCCCCGCGCATCGCGGATAAATCACTGGAGCGCAGATCCGATTGACAGTCCCGCAATATCGTTACATGTTCATTGTTGTGATCCCAGGATTCAGAGGCATCAATAGATTATTTGGCAACATGTTTCCTGCAATCTTCTAACTCCAGTATCAATAACAAATGCGTCTCTAAAATGAAAAGAATTGCGATATTTGCGGATGGAACAGGGAAACGCCACACACGTACTGCAGATGGCCAGTGCGTATTGCTGTAAGCAAGAGTGGTTTTGCTGTGAGCAAACGTGGTCAACTACTTGTTCAGAGGGTCCTTAAATAGTACATTTCGATGAACGAGGAATAGAATGTTGGATACCCACCCCTTAAAATCTGCCTACTAATAGTCGAGCCATTTTTACTAATGATGGGCAAGCGAGCCCTACCCCTATTCCCATATCCCGACGACTTTCCATGACAACAAGAAAACACCTCGAGGGTTATAAAGTAGTAGATTTTTCTGCGGTCTTCGCCGGCCCCATCTGTTCACGCTATTTATTGGACTGTGGCGCCGATGTAGTCAAAGTGGAAACTCCCGTGGTTGGCGATATAACGCGTGGGATTGATGGAATTACCCGCGTATTCGCCCACTTCAATGCAGGTAAACGCAGCATCGCTCTCGATCTGAAAAAGCCCGCCGCTCAAGCACTAGCGCGGCAATTGATCGCCGAGGCAGACGTGGTCATTGAAAATTTTCGACCTGGCATCATGGCGAAATTTGGCCTCGATTATGAGAGCGTTAAATCCGACAGACCGGATCTGGTCTATTGTTCCATTTCCGGCTTTGGCCAATCCGGTCCCTTCGTCGATCGTGCCGCCTATGCCCCCATCGTTCATGCCGCCAGTGGATTTGATAAGGTACACACCCTCTCCCAGGGAGACGATGAGAATCGACCTCCCAACTGGGAAATAATGGTCGCCGACATACTCACCGGCGCCCTTGCTTTCGGTGCAATCCAGAGCGCCCTATTGGGGCGTCAGCGGAGCGGCTCGGGCGAACATATCGACATCAGCATGATGGAGTCGATGATGTCATTGATTCCGGCCCACATACAGGCAGCGCAAATGGAAGAGCCGCCTGTGATTGGCAGATTCTACCCAGTACGAACCCAGGACGGGTTCGTTATGCTCTGCATAGTGTCGGACAAAAATTTGCAATGCCTAGCTGCTGCACTCAATCGAGATGAGCTTTTGGAAGATCCTCGTTTTATACGCGGGCAGAGGCATCTAAATTTTGACCAACTCGTCAGTGAAGTCGAAAAGTGGTCCACCACCCTCTCCTGTGAAGCCTGTGAAACGGCACTCAATCAGGCGGGGGTACCCTGCAGCATCTACCAGCGAACTGAAGACCTGTTTGTTCACCCGCAAGTGGTCGATCGGAACTCATTCACAACATTGACCAATGATGAACTAGGCACGTTTCTGATTCAAAATATGCCAATCAAATTCAGTCACATTGATACCACAGCAGCATCGTGGGTAGCTTGGCTTGGCGAGCATACTAATGAAGTATTGGCGGAGAAGTTAAATCTGCAACAGTCAGAGATTGATGCGTTACGAACTAGCAAAGTAATTTCATGACGGCAAAGGAAGGGCTCTCGAATTAGACTTTGTTCACAGGGCCCCTAAGTCTGCAGCTCATATTCTTGCACGAGTGGTTCTATGGGGATTTTCCACGCTTTGTTGATGATCCGAATATGACCGATGCTAAGTGCTCTTTTTTTAGCCAGTAGCTCTGAAGCGCGAGAGCGAGATTTTAAAAGTTTGGATAAATCTGCCGGACTGTGCCCGCGAAATTCCATGGCGTTTTTAAGAAATTCAATAGGATCCAGCGCTTCAATTGGTAATGCTTTTTCCTCGTAGTTTTCTACCAGGGTTGTTAATACGTCCAACTCGTCACCTTCCGGCGTATTAAACTCAGCTTCCATTAAATCCTCAATACGTGCCAGGGTGTCGTTGTAATCCCGCTTTGTTTTGATTGGATTAATGTTCATTATATTGTCTCCGCGTCAATCCTGTCGTATTCAGCATGGGTGCCAATAAACCTGATGTAACCCATTCGATAGTGGTAGTTGAATTTAACGATCAACCTGTAGTTCCCACCTGATATTTCAAATCTTACTCGATGGCCCTGCAGAATCTTTGCTTTGCTATACGCCTGTAAAACCTCGTTGGAACTTGACCAATCTGCCTTTTTGACTTCCTTTCACCATGACTTCAAGGGTTGCTCGGTTTCGGCGTGTTGCTCCCAGAAAGCGATCAATGTGCCTCTTTTTACTATCCTCATTATGATGTTCCCAATACGGGAGCAAACATAGCATGTTCCCACCATGGGAGCAAGCTTGTTGCAAAACCAAATTAGTAAATGTAAAGGATATTTATAGATGCGTATTAATTACTTAGCCAATTTCACGGCAAAATAGACCTTATATTCAATCACCATGCGGCAGGTACAGACCCATTTTTTTATAGATCATAGCGAGTAAATTGTTTCGAAACTAAATCTGTCACTTTTTTGTTGGACGCTTTATTTAGCACTACTTATTCTTTATAGCGACACCTGTACGAATCTCCGGGTGTAACGTGCCAGCATCAAGCACAATGCCGCCATTCACCAACACATATTCGATGCCAATCGAAGGTAACGCTGGATCGGTGTAAGTTGCCTGATCCAGTACTGTCTCGGGATCGAATACCGTAATGTCGGCATCAGCACCAACTCGAATACGCCCCTTGTTTGCCATTGCCGGGACATAAGCCTGAAGGCGTCGCGCGGGCTCGATCGTCATGCGCCTGAGAGCATCCATTAAATCCATAAGCTGCTCTTCTCTTACGTATTGACCTAGCACTTTGCTATAACTTCCGGCACTGCGAGGATGCCCTTTGCCATCGAGGATTCTCCCATCGCTGGCTATCATGGTAAGGGGATGTCTGAGTGCGGTACGCGTCATCTCTTCAGTGCGGCTGAAGGTAATCATGCCCCCCGTTATTTGTCTGTAACGCGCAAAAGATTCGCGAGTGAGGCGCTCACTGGTGGCAACCCACATATTTCGACCGAAGCGATCGTCTTCCCAGGTCTCCCAGCCATCGAATAGCGCAGAACCGATGTCAGAATAACTGGCCTCATAAGGGTACATCTCTGTCGTCACATCCTGACCTGCGTCTCGTGCCGCCTGAATAATGGCCAGGAATTCACTGATCGTTGATCCCCCACTGGAGTTGGCGTGAACAATATGCAGAGGCGTGCCAGCATCGCCGGCACTGGCGATGATTTGACGTAGTCCATCCAGGCCCCCTCGCGTGTGAATATGGGCACTGACTTGGACCTCGGCGGCTATAGAGAGCATGGCTTCGAATTCAGTCTGCGTAGCAGCAGGCGTATAGGCTAGTCCGAATCCCATGGCAATAGCCCCTTCTGCCAATCCCTGACGCATCATGCTTTCCATACGATCCATGATACCCGGCCCGGCAATGCCACCCCCCCCGGGGCCGGTTGGCAAGAATCGACCCTCATCTTCAAACAATGCCATGCGGATTGGGATATGACCGACACTGATGCCGTAGTTCAGCACCTGGCCACCGGCCCTTTCGTTGTACCAATCTGCTACCCGGGCCGTGCCAATTTCGAGCTCGAATCCTGAAGTCACCCCATCTTGAACCATCAGGCGATAGGACTCTTCAGTTTGACCGTGTGCGTGTAAATCGACGAATCCCGGCGCAACGACCAAGCCTTCAGCATCGATGATTCGGTCACCAGCGAGTTCTTGCTCAGAAACAGACACGATACGACCGGCGAGTATGCCTATGTGTCGTATAGCATCCAGCCCCGACTCCGGGTCCATTACGCGGCCATTGTTTATGACCAGATCAAACTCTTCAGATGCCGCCATGCTGAACAGAGGAAGAAAGACTATTGAGAGTACACCCAAAAAAGAAGAGTAAAATTTGCACACAAGCGGCTACCCCCTAAGGCTTATTGAATTCTCGTTTTACCGGACCCCCAGGGCTTTGTCCACAAAAGGGTTGACTTGGAATCTGTGAAACGAAGAAGTTGGATCGATCTAATTTTCCTGAATCAACAATTGGTTTCAGGGACTGCTTAATTAACTATCGGGTCGCTAAGTAAACTATCCGTCGAAATCAACGAAAAAGGGCGCCGACCGGTTAGAGCCGGTCGGCGCCCGATATTGTCAGGACTCTTTCAGCTACTAGTGGTCAAGGCCGGTATGACCTGACTGGAGGCAACTGTGAACCAGAAAGGTCGTCGGGAATACTGTTCTCTATCCTGACCGTGTGGTTCAGCGAACCAATTCCCTCAATGCTGGCACTGATCGTCTCACCGTCGACCAGGTATCCGGAACCTGTCGCACGCTCTACTCGGCCAGCACCCGTTCCACCCGATGTCCCACTCTGCATGACATCACCGGGGAAGATCGTAATGAGCGACGAGGCGTACTCGATCAGCTCAGGGATATTATGGATCATGTCACCACCCCTGGCCTCTTGAACGGTCACGCCATCGATGACCAGCGTCTGGTGCAGGCGCTCCATCGGATCACCATAGAATTCTTTTGGCACGATCCAGGGACCATGCGGCGCGAATGTATCGTGGCCCTTGCCGACGAACCAGTCCGATCCAGAGCCGAAGCCCCCGGGTGGGCGTCCGCCGCGATCGGAGATGTCCATCGCGACCATGTAACCGAATACGTGGTCGTAGGCGCGATCCGCTGATATGTACTTGCCCGTGCGGCCGAAGACGATGGCCATCTCGACTTCCCACTCGATGCGGTCACGCCCGAAGGGCATGATGATATCGTCACCGTCGCCGATGATTGCTCCGCGGGTGGGCTTAAGGAACAGGTAGGGAACACCGCGATTTTCCTGACGCTGGCGCAGGCGAGCTTGAAATTCATCGTCGTTGCAGCCCTCACAGGCGTGTGTGTAGAAATTCACGGCCGCGTTCATGAGTTTGCTCGGATACTGAATCGGGGCCATGGTGTCCACCGAGTCCACTGTGTGTACAAAGCCTCGCCGGGCTCTGCCACTCAGCAAGTTCTCGTCCACCAGCCAGTTCACGACCTCGTAGATGCGGTACTTCAGACCGTACTCGTATTGCTCGATGAGCCCGAGCATGTCCTCGGGCATGCTCATCTTGCTGTACTGTGGTAGCAGCTCCATGGCACGGTTAGCGGCCGCAAGGTCGATGATCAGCTCGTCGTCTTGCATGACCAGACCGACGGTCGGTACGTCGTTGATCGCAAACGTGCCGACCTTAAACGGCATGACCGACTCCATGGCTTGAGCTGAGACGTCGGCCGGGCTGGCTAAAAACACCAGCGCCGCACTGAATGTCAGGGTGAATAAGGACTTTCTTATCATTTTCTCTCTCCCGTGTTGGGCACTAACAATTTGGGCAGGGTTTATAGTCAATAGTAATGGTATCTCACCTGCTTATAAGACAGACAGAAGGTATCTCCCTGGTGGGCACTTGTCCAGATTTTTCACAGGTGAGCAGGGAGCTGGTTCTTCGGAGTGGGCCCATGGAAAATGGCACGCCCGGAGAGATTCGACGTGTATCTTAAGCTATTGATACATTTAGCTATTTATGAGTTTAACAAGCGAAAATGTTACGTTGACCGAGTGTCACCCAAGCTTCAGCAGCTAGACTTGCCGTCGTCAATCCTTGTTGGACAGATGTCTCCTGACCACCACTCCCTATCAAAACAGGAACACCCAATAGCTGTTTGGGATTCCAGCGGCCACATTTTCTCTAAGCCGTATTTTTCAGACTTCATCAATCATCACCAACATATATTGTGAGCACATCACATGTTGCCCCGTGTAGTAGCTTAATCGCCGTTGAACCTAGCACGATCTTCCAACCAGAATTACCATGGCTGCCGATAACGATAGCGTCAGCCTTAAGCTCTTCTACAAGGTTACGTATTTCTGTAGCAGGGGTTCCTAGCAGTGTATGTTGGTTTGACTTGTCAATTTTTGACTTATTGCCGATTTCCTCAAGCATTTTCCCAGAGCTATCAAGGATTTTTTGCTGCAGCTCGATGGGATCCATAGCATAAGACTCCATGCCCCATACTGATGGAATTGGCTCCACTACATGCGCAAGGGCCAACTTGTCGGGATCGTTGCCCACTAGATTAAGTGCAGCATCAATTATCTTTTTGGAACTATCTGATAGATCAACGGCAACGACAACTTTATTGTACATATTCACAATTCTCCGAAATTTATATTCGGCTTAGAATTATCCAACATTAAGTAATGCAGTTCTGTTTCCAATTAAGCCACTATTCAATAATTACCCGAGTATTATGGTTCATATCTGAATTAAGCTTTCTATATTGATTTATTAGAATTTCAGATGCCTGAACTCCACCGCCGCTTCCCTTGGTATTAGTCCATTATCGGATAATTATTTAGGAGATCACGAAAGGTATATAAAAATGCTGCCCTTGCTCGGTCCTCATGCATATACTCACCTGGCGTAACAAAATGCATTCGACTAATCGTTCCTCCCCAGACTTGATTCCCAGTGGTTGTTTCCCGCATGGAAATATCAATAACGGCTATATAGTTTAACTCTTCAGTTATGGACTCTGGTCGAACAAATGGATTGATGTCTTGCTGTTCTGGGTTCAGGTTGACATGTTCATACGCGATAGTGACTACCAAGTCGCTACTCTGGTCATTTCTATCAAGCCCCAGTTCCTGAAATGCCCTATCAAACTCATCCACTACGTAGTCACGTAAGAAAATTGGCACATCCACCAACTCCACTCTGTATTCATCGTAGTTTTCATAGCGTCCAGGACAACATAGCGTAACTGAATTGCCAATACGCAATCTGCTCCCTGAGCAACCGCTAAATGCCAGGATAAAAATCAATATAGTGGTTTTGTAATTCAGTAAAATGTTCATTGCTGCCCTCCCCATTGGTGTAACGCACAATTTTCATAAATGCTAGCTTTGGAATGCTTTGTACTGCACCGCTAGTCCTGATGTATTAATAGATTGGGCAGATTGCCTGCTGAGAACGATATGAGCGATACCAAATCCAATAGCAATCCTGTTTTACGGCGTTCCCTGTCTCTTCCTCTTGTTTGTCTGTATGGGCTGGGAAATATTCTTGGTGCAGGTGTCTATGTATTAGTGGGTAAGGTGGCGGGAGAGGCAGGTTATCTGGCTCCTGTGGCCTTTCTACTTGCATCAGTGATAGCTGGAGTTACCGCATTTACATTTGCGGAACCGTCTTCTCGCTACCCATTGAGTGCAGGAGAAGCGGTATACGTTCAGCAAGGTATAGGCATAAAAAACCTATCATTTGCAGTTGGCTTGCTCATTATCTTAACCGGCATCGTTTCTGCAGCTACCATCGCCAATGGCTTTACTGGATATCTGGCAGTGTTTATAGAATTGCCAGATTGGCTTGTTATCATTGGCCTCTTATTTAGTCTCTGCCTAATTGCGATTTGGGGTATTGCAGAATCTGTCGGTGCCGCTGCCTTATTCACCCTATTGGAAGTTGGTGGACTGATACTTATTCTGTATGTGGTAGCGCCGGCTTTTGTAGACTTACCCCTGCGACAATTCGATTTCATACCAGACACAAATACAGACACATGGCCTGGCATTTTTTCTAGTGCCTTTCTTGCTTTTTATGCCTTTATTTGTTTTGAAGATATGGTTAATGTGGCAGAAGAAGTTAAGAACCCTCGGAGAAATATGCCATTAGCCATTCTATTTGCCGTACTATTTGCAACAGTTTTATACATAGCGATTGCGATATGCGCTTTGTTAGTTTTGACACCAGCAGAACTCAATCAGTCCGATGCGCCACTGGCATCTGTTTATGAGCGTGCTACTAACAGTAATCCTTAGGTCATTTCAGTCGTGAGTTTATTTGCCGTAGTTAATGGTGCGCTGATTCAAATCATTATGGCTTCGCGTGTGTGTTACGGACTATCTAACCAGAACTGGTTGCCAGAATTTTTTGGCAAGGTTTCCACTAAAACTCATACACCAATAAACGCCACAGTTATAATAGCTACAGCCATAATCGTGGCTGCATTATGGTTTCCTATGGTAACTTTGGCTAATGCGACTACCTATCTGTTACTGGTCGTGTTCTCTCTGGTGAATTTTTCCTTGATACGTATAAAGCAAAGAGGTGGATCGGCAGAAAATATTTTCGAGGTGCCAATAGCAGTGCCAGTTACGGGCTTGGTGACTTGTGTTGCCTTTATGCTCTTCCAAACCGCATCCCTACTCTTTTAGACAGTGAGACCCTATACATGAGTGCAGCAACAAATACAGAGAAAGAACACCTGGTCGATCCTGTCTGTGGTATGCAGGTATCGAGTGAATCAGCTCACTATTACGATTATTTGCAAAATCGTTATTTTTTTTGTTGCGAGGGATGCTTGAACAAGTTCAGTGAACAGCCTGAGCATTATTTGAATAAGAAAGAAGCCGCAGCTGATAAACCAGTTGATGAGACAGCTACCTACACCTGCCCCATGCACCTCGAGATCCAACAGCAGGGACCTGGTAGTTGTCCCAAGTGCGGTATGGCGCTGGAATCAATGGGAGCTCCAGTGGCAGCGACGAAAACAGAGTACATCTGCCCCATGCATCTGGAAATAGTACTGGCTCAGCCCGGTAACTGTCCCAAATGTGGTATGGCCTTGGAGCCTACTACAGTAACAATCGAAGAGAAAAACGAAGAGCTCATCTACATGAGCCGACGGCTATGGATCAGCAGCGCGCTCGCCCTACCGGTATTCATTTTAGCCATGCTGGCTGATTTATTTCCCCAGTGGTTACCTGATGGACTTTCCATGTACGCAGTTCAATGGATTGAATTTACCCTGGCAACCCCCGTGGTGTTGTGGGGTGGCTGGCCATTTTTTCTCCGTGGCTGGCAATCTATCCTCAGTTGGAATCTCAATATGTTCACCCTGATCGCACTGGGAGTGTCGGTCGCCTGGTTATACAGCGTAGTGGCTCTGGTGTTTCCAACGATTTTTCCAGCAGCGATGCAAATGGAAGGCGGTGTCGTGGGTGTTTACTTTGAAGCAGCTGCAGTTATCGTCGCGTTGGTGCTACTGGGGCAGGTGCTCGAATTACGTGCTCGCTCACGCACCAACGCCGCTATTCAGATGTTACTCGGGCTGGCCCCAAACTCTGCACGGATCGTGAGAGATGATGGCACAGAAGAAGATATCCCCCTGGATCAGGTCCAACCCGGCGACAAATTGCGTATCCGACCCGGTGAGAAAGTGCCCGTGGATGGCGTGGTCATCGAAGGCGAGAGCAATGTAGATGAATCCATGGTCACGGGTGAACCGATTCCGGTCCTGAAAGTGTCCGATGAAAAACTGATTGGTGCAACGGTTAATGGAACAGGCAGTCTGTTAATGCGCGTGGAAAAAGTCGGTGCCGACTCGTTGCTGGCACAAATCATCAATATGGTGGCCGAGGCACAACGTACACGCGCACCAATTCAGAAATTGGCCGACGTTGTAGCGGCTTATTTTGTACCTGCGGTGGTTGGTGTTGCTTTAATCGCCTTCGCTGTCTGGTGGTTGTGGGGTCCAGAGCCACGTCTGGCATTTGCAGTAATTAATGCCGTTGCGGTACTTATTATCGCCTGTCCCTGCGCTTTAGGGCTCGCCACACCCATATCCATCATGGTGGGAACCGGTCGTGGTGCTACGGCCGGCGTACTAATCAAGAATGCGGAATCCCTGGAGATTATGGAAAAAGTCGACACGCTTATTGTCGACAAGACTGGAACCCTGACAGAAGGAAAACCAAAACTGGTAGGAGTGCACGCGGAGGCGGGATTTAGTGAAGAAGAAGTTTTGCTTATGGCTGCTAGTCTCGAACGCGCCAGTGAACATCCTCTGGCAGAAGCGATAGTGACCGGGGCTGAGACAAGAGGGATTGAGCTCGTTAAGGCCACTAACTTTCAATCCATAACTGGCAAGGGTGTCACAGGCGAAGTCGATGGCCACGTAGTGGCGCTGGGAAACGTCAAATTACTGGAAAGTCTGGATATTGACGCGGCGAAGCTATCAAGCAGCGCAGATGTTCAACGTGCGGATGGTAGCACTGTGATGCTAATCGCAATCGACGCCAAGGCAGCAGGGTTAATAGCCGTCGCAGATCCTATTAAAGACTCAACTACGGTCGCGATTCGTTCTCTACATGCCGAAGGTATCACCATCGTCATGCTAACAGGTGACAGCGTCGCTACCGCTAAAGCCGTGGCCAACAAGCTCGAGATCGACCAGGTACACGCTGAAGTATTACCGGAACAAAAAGCCGAAGCAGTTAAGCAGTTCCAGGCCGAAGGTCATATTGTTGCCATGGCGGGTGATGGTATCAACGATGCTCCAGCATTGGCGCAGGCCCACGTTGGAATCGCCATGGGAACAGGCACCGATGTCGCCATGGAAAGTGCAGGAGTTACGCTGGTCAAGGGTGATTTGCGGGGAATTGTCAGGGCCAGACGCCTGAGTCGAGCCACCATGCGCAACATCCGACAAAATCTGTTCTTCGCCTTTATATATAACAGTGCGGGTGTACCAATTGCCGCAGGAGTTCTTTACCCGCTGTTTGGTATCCTGTTATCACCAATGATTGCTGCGGCGGCAATGAGTTTTAGCTCGGTTTCGGTGATTAGCAACTCGCTAAGACTTCGACACACAAAATTATGATTGTTGGGGGACACCAATAAAATAGTAAATTAACGGCAAGTCTAAGTATTATTAGATTCGGCCTCCACTTCCCCCATTTTTGGTTTATGCGTGTCCCCTACTCCAATCAGGATGGGCGGAACCGCACCGCTATTCGCTAATATTATTTTTGAGGGGATGGCTTGGTCCACGGAAAAATTAAGAGCTGCCCCAGCGTGGCGTACCTCATTATCACGACCAGCATCCACGGGATAATTCCCATTACCGCCAGGCCAAAAGAAAATTCCAAGATATAGGAATCAGCAGTTTCGAATACGAAGACTATCGCAGCAAACATCCCTACAAAGAACAACACACTGAGCCAGTGTAAGACTGTTAGGAAAACCATTGGACTCGTCCTCAAAACTGGGTTGGCCACAGCCTATCAGAGTTAGGGCCGGGGGGGGAAGTAGGTTTCTCCAGTTTTATCAGGCAGGACTAGGGGACACCCTTACTTTCCAATGCGGCCAGCACGAGTCGCGCCATCTCGATATGTCCCTTGGCCGTAGGGTGGAAGCGAATGCCGGTGTCCGCAACATTGGCACCGTTGACCCAACGATCAGCCGTAGCGCAGGGCCCATGACCTTCTGCGCGCACATAGGCATCAGCGATAAGGCTTTGCCGGCTTGATGTTGCACTCACGAAAGCGTCCTCGAGTCTCTGACCGAGTGCAGCCAGATAGGCGGTGTCGTCGGCACTCAACTCAAGCTCACTGCAACTTGCTGCATCTGAGGGGAAGACACGGGGATAGGTCACCAGCACAATGATGACTTGTGGTGCCTTTGCCTTGATAGCATCGAGCATCGCACCAAGGTCGGTGGGAAGTTGGTTTACAGCCTCGTTGATCATTGCCTTATCGAGGTTGGCAGTGCAGTGCTCGTCTTGCGCTGTTCCGGCGCAGGCGAAAGTCGATGAAGTGAAGCGAATGTCATTGCCGCCGATTGTGACCGTCACCAACGCCGTGTCACGGCTGACGGCGTCGATCTGTGGGGCAGCACCATTTTGTGGAGTGTCAACGATATTGGCAGTGGTCGCACCGTTGCAACTCACATCAGTGAGCGTGAGACCCAGCGCGTCAGCGACGAGGTTCGAGTAGTTGTGGTCTGAGCGCCCACAGACCCCCAATTGGGCAGCAACGCCTGGCCCTGCCGCGAATGAGCTGCCGAGCGCGACATATTTGGCGCCCTGCGCCACTGCTGCAACGGGCGCATCCTGGGAGAAGGTCGCAGTAGCGGTTAATAGTGAGCAGCACAGTGCAATGAAGGTGATTGTCTTTCCCATGGAATTCTCCTGGATTAATAAAAGGGGCATAGCTCCCCCAATTTTCTGTATCAAGCCGCCCTTTCATCTTTCTGTGCCCGGGCGTAAATAGAGAGAATAAAAGCTATCTCCATTCAAGTCCATGCGTTCTTTACTGGACATTGGGGTCACTAATAACTTAGTAACTTTAGAAACCCCTCTCAAATAACAAAACCTGTTAAGTTACTAAATTATTAGTGTCCCCTAGTCCTTTCAAGAAAGGGAGCTCTCATTTCTTATGCATCGTGCAGCAATCGGGGGAGAGATTGATTCACATTTTGGCTAAGCCAAAATGTTCACCCCTGCGGAGCTGCGCTCCTTTCGAACTGGGGAGTTGAACCAAGGTCTCCGGGCGTGCCATAATCTTGAGCTAACCACTTGAAAGACTTAGGAAACTTCCCAGTCTTTGGAGCAAGTGGTGAAGGAGTTTAATCAACCTTCAATCCTTTGCATCCAGTCGTTTAGAACATCCAGCTGATA
>MDTC01276971.1_pt1 | contig 25489 bp, 37 predicted proteins | sample 811181 | NCBI WGS metagenome assembly MDTC01 (sample SAMN05326644, study PRJNA326480) | marine metagenome | isolation source: seawater | place: Pacific Ocean: North | collected 2011
ACATCTGAAACTTTAGGTTTATGTACTCCGGGCATCACTAGTGAAAATAGTGGTTCAGAAGTTATAGACACTATAGTTACTCATCAAGATTCAGGAGACATTTTAGATGGCTCTAATGGATATGTAACTTCTACAAAAGAAGGTGACATGGATAGTGATTGGGGTGGACAGGGACCTGCTAGTATGCCAAGTGGTAATTCTTGTTATGGATTAGGTACAGATAAATGTGCTATGATTACTGGTAGTGGTAATACAACTTCTAATATGGGTGTAGAAGGTATGGGTACAACTTTTAAACAAACTATTAACATATCTGATTTAAGTATTGACAGAGGTGGACAGGTTAAGTATAATATAGAAGTAGACAAGCAAGACTCAGAAGATAGAGTCTATATGCATATCACAGGTCTTAATAATTCAAATTCAGTATTCAGTGGCACAGATATTTTATCAGAAACAGGAGCAACTACAGGTTATCAACAATATTCAGGAAGTTTTGATTTTTCAGGTAGTTTAAACATTATTACTGTAGAGATTGGAGGAAGAGATATTAACCTTTCTGTAGGACCTTTGTTTGACGATGTGTCTATCAACGTACTTTATAACACAGTAGTTACAATTGTTAATCAACAAATACAAAATATAGAAGAATTTTTAACCTTAGATTATGACCAAGATATTAATAATGTTGCTGAAATGATATTCGAGTCTAATGAAATTACAGAGGATTTTACCTTTCAACCTATAGAAGCACCTGTAGAAGAATTTTCTTTTGAGTCTGTAGAAATGGAAATGCAAGAGTTTGAAATGGATTTTCAAATGGATATGGACATGAATATGGAATATGATATGCCTGATATTGTAATGGTGTCTACAGATACAGATATGGAAATGCCTATGGAAATAACAGTAGACTCAGTTGAAATAGATATTGAAATGGAGATTGATATTGAGACAACAACAGAAGAGCCAACTATGGATATGCCGGAAACCATGGAAGAAGAACCTGTTATGAAAACTAATACGGATAGTGAGTCAGAGCAAATAGAAGAGCAACAACAAGAACCTGAACAAGAAGTAGAAGAAGAACCTAAAGAAGAAATTAAACCTGAACCTAGTGCTAAACAAAAAGCAGCTACTAAAATAGTTAAACAAATGGGTGATAGAGGCAAGTACGATAGTTCCAACCAATTAAAAACTTTAGTTATTATGCAAGTACTAGGAAATACAAAAAGTTTTTTTAGTCCTAATACTATACCTGATATTGAAGGATTCTTTTTAGATACTACACTACCCGATAATATATTAAGTGATAATAATATGGCACAATATTATATGACCATAAATGACAACACAGTATTTAATACAATAGCAAACAGTCAATACCAATAGGAGATACAATATGGAAGTTGAATTTGGAGGAGTAAAAGCAAAAGGCGGAAGAATGTTTGCTATCCTTATAGCTTTATCCACATTAATTGGTGGACTATATGGGGCGTTTGAAATTTATCAAAGATATTTATCTATGGAAGAAAAGATTAACAATTTTGTTAGTCCGGATTTATCACATTATGACGAACAACTAGCAGTTCTAAAATCAGAGGTAGATATGATACTAGGTGAAATAACTTTAGTAAATGATGTAACACAATCTTTAGGTACAAACATTAAAACAGATATTCGTAATATGAATAATGATATTCGGCATATTACAGAAATTGTTAATGATATTGAAGATAGACAAAAAGAAGATAGTAGGGAATTACTAGAAGAACTAAACATTATAGAAAAGGATTTAGAACTTAAGATACAAAAATCTTTGTCTAACCCTTTAGCAGCAACAATAAAATAGGAGAAATATATGTCTATAAAAAAAATGGAAGAAGAAGTTACTAAGCTTAGAAAAGATAATAGAGAATTAAAAAAAGAAAGTAAAGAATTAAAAACTCATAATCTATTTCTATTAGACAGATTAGAACAATGGGCTGAAAGAAATTTTCAAGAAAGACAAAAGTGGATGAATATGACACTTGATGAAGTTTTAACTTTAAGTAAAACAAAAGCAGATTACACTCAAGCAAAAGAACTAGCAAAGACTGTTGAAGAACTAGAAGAAAATCAATCTAAAGTAAATAGTAAAGGTCTTGCATGAAATTAGATATGAAAGCATTACTTCCTTATATAGTACTACTGGTAAGTATAGGTATGACTTGGGGTATGTTTTCAGAAAGACTAAATGCAGTTGAAAAAAAAATTGATACTGTATCTATGATTCAGCAGGATATTGCTGTCATTAAGGAAAAGTTAATGTGGATGGAATCATATTTAATAAAAGGAGATAATAAATAATGGCATACACACCTTATGCAGATTTGACAGAACAACAAAAAACAATTTTTAATACTGAGGATGCTTATAAATCCTTTATGGATTCTACACAAACAGCACCTACAACAAGAGAATCTCAAGTGGAAGCTATACAAACAGCTATGCCTTCTACTACACAAGATACATCTGCATTAACACAGGCTACTACGACTTCTCAAATGGTACAACCTACGTTACCAAGTGGTACACAAATAACACCCCAATTACAGCAAGTTCAGACTCCTGAAATCCAAACTACTCCCGGATTAACTCAACCTTCCCCAACAGCACAAGCTATTTCACCTGCTGCCCCAACTATAACTTCGCCAACAGCTGCGACTGCTGCTCAAGTTACGCCTACAGATTTTAATAAAGTATATCAAACTTATGCATCTACAACTGGAACACCAGCAGCACAGATGACCGCAGCTACAGGAAGTGTTACACAACCTGCTATTGCTGCAACAATGAATATGGCTGATATGCCTAAAGAGGCTACAGTCCTTGGACAATTAGAAAATATATCTAATGATGTAATATCTGCACAACAAGCAGGACAACCTTTACCTGTTTTTGCAAGTGCTGCACAAAGAATTGCAGATGCAGCTATGGCAAAGAGAGGTTTAAGTTCTTCTAGTATTGCTGCAGAAGCAATTGCAAGAGGTGTTTTAGATGCCTCTATTCCTATTGCTGCTCAGGATGCACAAACATATTCTCAAATAGTATTTCAAAATTTAAATAATAGACAACAATCTGCAGTGCTTAATGCTCAACAATACTTCCAAATGGATATGGCTAATCTTGATAATAATCAACAAGCTAATCTACAAAATGTACAGTTAAGACAGCAAACTTTATTATCTGACCAATCTGCACAGAATGCTGCAAAACAATTTAATGCAACGAGCCAATCTCAGACTGACCAATTTTTTGATAGTCTACAATCACAGATTAAACAGTACAATGCTAATGCATATAATAGTATGGCTCAATTTAATAAATCAGAACAAAATAAAATTAGTGCTATAAATGCTCAAAATAAAGCAAATGTAGATAAGGCCAATGCAGAAAGAGAAGCGCAGATTAGTCAATTTAACACTTCAGTAGAAGATTCTAGACAAAGATTTAATGTAGAAAATCAACGTGCTATAGACCAATCAAATGTAGTGTGGAGAAGGCAAGTTAATACTGCAAATACTGCAGCAACAAATGCAGCTAATCAAACTAATGCTGCTAACTTATTAAATATTTCTAATTTTGCTATGTCAGCTTTATGGCAGCAATGGAGAGATGAAGCTTCTTGGGCTAATACTTCATCAGAAAATTCAACAAATAGGCAACATAACTTAGCTGTAGCCGCTCTTAACAGACAAGCAACTTTTGATTTAAATGATGATGCACAAAAATCAAGATTGTATGAATTAATGGGTGAGTTTGCTATAGGATTGTTGCCATAAAATTATAATAGGAGGTAATATGTTTGATTTTTTAAGTAATGTAGGTACTAAAGTTGCAAGTTTTTTAGGGGGAGATACAGGTAGAATTATATCCTCTGCTAAAAGTCTTGTAGATAAAAAATCTTCGGATAGAGGAGGGGCAAGTCTATTTACTAAGCCTGTTGATTTAGGTGCAGGTACTATGGAAACAAAAGGATTTGATACAGCTAAAACTCCTGATATGAGTGCAGCTTCAGATTATGAACAGTTCTTAACAGAATGGACAGAAATTATGCAAAGATTTGCGAGGTATAAATAATGTCAAAATATAATATGTTTGATAGACCTATTCCGGGTCAATCCTTAACAGACGAACCTGCAAACTATCCTTGGGAACATCCTGCAAAAATGAATAAAGTAGAAGATATTATGATGCAACTTATGGAAAAGTTTTCTCAAAAAGAAAATGTTGAAAACTTAGCTAGTATGCTAAAGGCAGATGTTCCTGTAGAAGCTATAGCTAGAGTTATTTTATTTGCAGGTTTTACAGAAGGTAAATGGTCAGTTGATTTAGCTATACTTGCAGCTGAACCTTTAATGAAAATGATTGTTGCAACAGGAGCAAGATTAGGTATTGAAGAACTAGTTGTTACAATGGATAGTAAAAATAAAACTAATATTGGTAATGAACTTTTAGTTAGAAAAGAAATGGATAAAGCTTCTGCATCTATCAAAGAAGAAGCTAAGAATAAAGAAGAAGAACCTGAAAATATTAATATGCCTCAAAGTTTAATGGCTAAGACTAAAATGGATAATGATACAGAAGGAGAATTAAAATAATGGTAAGTTTCTTAACAAGTTTAGCTACAGGTGGAATTAGAAAAGGTTTAGAAAGATTAGATGAGGCTGCTGTTAGAACAGGTGAAATATTAGATGAACTAAGACCTGATGTTCAAACTAAATTTACTGCTCTTCAAACTAATGCAGATAAATATAGTAAAATTTTAAAGATTGCTACTAAGTATGATAAAGGAACTAGTGCTTTTAATTATTTCTTTGATAGAGGTGAATTAGATACAAGTAAAAGTGCAGAAGAAAATGCTAAATATATATTAAACAATATGAATTCTATACCTGATAACTATGGGTCAGGAGAAAGTATATCAGGACTGGAAAGAATCCAACAAAACTACGAAGGTGGTATAAATAGTATTAATGAATATATTAATTTAGTAGGAACAAAAAACAAATTAGGTCCCAATACAAAAGATTTATTATTAACAAACACTAATCCTGCATTTAAAACAACTGCACAACAATTAAATATGCCTGTAAAAGAACAGTCTTATGTTCCCGGAGTTTTAGGAGGCAATGTAGCTGATGCTAAAAATAACTTAATGTTAAACACAGCAAAGATGAATGCATACATAACTTCTAATCTTAACAGACAGCCTACTATAGATGATTATACAAACCCTGATATTGCAGATGCTGCAGGGGCAATACCTTTAACACAAAGAGATATACCATTATTTAGAGATGCTATAGGTGAAAAAGATTACTTTAAGGATGCAATTAATGAAGGTGTAGCACAGTATATAGCTAATAGCATTCCTATGTATAATGTTGAGGGTGAGAATCAAGCAGACACTTTAAACAGAATAGTTAATAATGTAAATTCTGTATACGATTTTGTAGATAGTAAACAAGATAGTTCAGTAACGCCTATGTCATCAACAAGTTATACAAATAATGAAGGTTTATCGTGGGAGTCAATAAAAATAGGTCAACAATTTATACAAGGTGGAGTGACTTATAGAAAAATAGGAATAGACCCTAGCGATTCAAGTATTGAAATAGTAGGTTAATATGGCTGAAACAAAACTTTTTAATAAGTTGTTCAAGTCTGATGCAAACGCTGATATAGAAGCTGATATTCAGAATAGTGAACCTTCAAACACAGGATTGTTTGATACTTTATTTACTCCTAATAAAAAAGTAAAATTTAATTCTACTTTTAATACCAATAATTCTATTAAGAATTTTACAGATACTTCTTTAGGTAGTGCAAATAAACCTAATGATAAGCTTAAAACATTTACTTCAGAAATAGATGATGTTCTTTCATCTAACTCATTTACAGAAGAAGGTATACTAAAACCAGCACGAAATATTAAGTATGGCTACTTACAAAGTTCTGCAGCTTTTTATAACCTTTTATCTAATATCCCCGGTGGCATCAATAGATTTAGTAATTTTGTACAAGGAGAGACTACTAAAACTCCTGAAGAATTACTATTATCTAACGATAAAAATGATGAGTTAAATCTTCTAGAAAAAACAGAAAAATATTTAAAGACTATAGGTCTTAAAGTTGCTCCTCAAGGGGAAGCCGATGATGGACTTATATCTAAAATTTATCAAGGTTTAGGTGCTGCTCCAATTACTGTTGGAGAATACATTCCTGCAATCAAAGGTGCAGGTGTAGTCAGTAAAGTAATTACAAAAACTTCAGGAGGCAAGTCTCTTAATAAAATTAATCAAAAGTATGGGGGTACAATTAACCCTACTTCTATTGGTTTAGCAGGTACTGATTTTGTTATGTCCTCAGATAAAGGAATAGGTGAAGCTACTGTAGCAGGTGCTAAAGGTTTTATACTAGGTAATGCTCTTAAGGGAGTAGAAGGTCTTAATATGAAAACTAGAGCCATTACTTTAGGTACTCTAGGATTTGGTTCTACAGAAGGTAACTTTGAAGATAGAATTGCAGGAGGAGTCACATTTTCATTTCTTGGTGCATTAGGTAATATAGGTGGAAGAGGAACTAGAGATATTATAACTGATTTTAAAGATATGAAAAGAGGTGTTTTAGAAGGTAAAGATTCTCAAAAATATACAGACTTTCAAAATGCATTTGATACAGAATTAAAGAATCAAGAAAAGTTTATTGTAGATTTAGTTAAAAAGAAAGACTTCTTAGAATTAGAAATTAATAATGCTGTTAATGCTAAAAAGAAAGGTAAAGAAGCTATTGACGATTCTGCTATTAAAAACTTAAGAAAGCAAGTTAAAGATTATGAGCAAATGATTGATGTTAATAAAGATTTTTTTGACACTACAAAATACTTAAATAATATAACAAAAGAAAAAAAAGATATAAGAACATCTACAGAAGCTAGAATAGATTTAATCACTAAAGAAAATTTTACTAATGAAAAAGGTGCAGTTAAAACTAAAGATAAAGCTAAGTATGAAGATTTAGATGGTAAATCTGTAAGCTATCACATAGGTAGGTTTGCCTTGCCCGGAAAGTTTATGAATAAACATCCTGTTACAAAATGGATAGTAGATAGAACAGACACTTTTAGAATTAGAACAGAAAATCAATTTGATACAATTGTTAAAGGTGCTGCATTTACTACAAAAGACTTTAGTTTACTACCTATTAAAAAAGATTTTTCATTTGTTCCCGGACTTAAATTAAGTCAAAAAGTAAATTCAAAAGATTCCTTTATTGAAATAGCTAAAACTATGACTAAGGAAGAAAGAATAGGTGTTGTAGAAAAAGGTATTGAAATAGAACAGAGATATATAGAAAATCCTAAAGATAAAATTTTTGATAGTAAATCAGGAGAGATTAAAATTAATGAGTTAGAAAATTCTTTTAATTTAAATCCTAAGCAGCAATTATATTATACTGCTGTTAGGAATATGATGAAGAGGGTAAAAAATAATCTTAATGCTTCCATTAAAGGTTCAGGAATAAATATGCCCTTAATAGGAAATATACCTAACTTCTTACCTCACGTTTGGTTCGGAGATTATAGAGTCTTTGCTAACAAAATAGTAAACGGAAAAAAGGAACTAGTGAATGTATATGGTACAGAAAGTTTAGCAAAAGCAAATTCTCTAGTAAAAGAATTATCTAAATCAGAAAAAGATATACAGTTTGATATATCAACTAAAAAAGAATTTGCCCAAGACCCTTCTTCTATATTTGCAGAAGCTATGCTTTATGTTAAAAATGATACAGTAGCTACACAAGCAATTAATACTGCATACTTAAATTGGTTAAAGAAAAATGCCCCTGAGTATGTTATGAAAAGAAAAAAGGATACTTATATAAAAGGTTTTGCAGGTACAGAACCTCTTTATACTAAAGAAAAAAAATTAGATAGTTTTGAAAGAGGAGTTTTGCAATTTGTAGAAGGTGGTATATACGCTGCTGAAAAGATGAGATTAGATAAAGATATTACAAATTTTTTAGAGAAGGATGGCACTGCTAGAAACCTATACCCTAATGCTTACAGAGCAGCTAAAGGATATTTAGATAATGCATTTTCAAGAGAAAAAGCTGCTGTCTCTAAGGTAATTGATGGTCTAGCTGAGAAGTATTTAAAAAGTTCAGGAGGAGCAGAGTTTGTAGGTGGAGCAAATAGAATAACATTAACAACAAGACTATTAGCATATAATGTAAGATTTATCGCTGCACAATTAATACAACCATATCAAATGATTATACCTCAAATTAATAGATTAAATTCTATGGGAGGTAAAGGTAATGCTACAGCTTCTATTTTTGAAGCATATAAAGAAATGTTTAATCCTAGTAAAGAAGGAAAAGATTTTATTAAATATATGGACTCTCAAAGAGTAACTGAAGCGAAATTTTTAGACGAATTTAGAAACGAGGATATTATTAGTAAAGCTAATATACCTTTTAAAAATCAAGTAAAAGCTGATGGAACATTAAAGTTACTTACTAGGTCTAAATTATTTGAATATGCTACAGGTAGAACATTATCAGCAAAAGTTGAAATGTTTTCTCGTGCCATGTCAGGCTTTATGATTAGAAGAGCATTTTTAGATAGTGGTATGTCAATTAGAGATGCCAATAGAAATGCTGCATACATGGCTAATAAATATATGGTTGAATATAATAGATTTGAAAGACCTAAAATATATGGGGAAAGTGGTAAACTAGGTTATATAGGTAAATCAGCAGGGCTATTTAAAACTTTCCAGCATAATTTTTTAGCTCAAATGGTAGAACATATTCAAACAACTAAAAGAACAGGAGATATTGGAGGATTAGCTGCGTTTACTGCCAGTATGGTTTTTTATGCAGGAGTATTAGGAGTTGTAGGTATAGGTGCCGCTGACTATTTAGTTGGTAAAGTAAACCAATATGCTGGAACAGACTTTAGAACACCAACAATGTTTTTAATGGATAATGGATTGCCTGACTACGCAATGTTTGGAGTACCTTCAGCAGCACTTGATTTTAATCTTACTTCTACAGTTGCTGCACCGGACTTAACTGCAGACCAACTTTTTAGTTTTCCTGCGCTAGAGTATATAAGAGATATAGGATTAGAATCTATTGCATTAACAGGAAAAGTACTGATGGGGATAGCCTCTCCAAAAGATACTTTAAAAGTTGTTAAAGCAGGTTCACCAAGTTCTTTACATGGTGTTATAGAATTATTTTACAATAATCTACACAACAATAAAAATATATTTACATTTAAAGATATGTTTCAAGATGGTAAAGAACATACTCTTGTTGTAGACATGAATAATAAAGATAGAGGTAAGTATGAAAGAGACTTAGACGATTGGCTAAAAAGACTATTATTAACAACGACTACTGTTAGTGAAGCTAAATATTTAAAATCTATTTATGTTCTTACTCAAATGAAATCTAATTCTAATGCTACTATAGATAATTTTACTGGGTTTGCTGCACATACTTATATGTCTAAAGGTTTTGTACCTCATGTGTATAGAGACTATATGAAATCACGAGGCTTTACGGAAAATCAAATTATAGATAAAATAAAAAATAGAATTAAATTAATGAATACTTCTATGATAAGTAGAATGAGAAAAGGTGAACTAACACCAAGAAACATGGACTATTATATGTTCTTAGACCAAGTTAACCAATGAAATTTTTAATTATTCTTACTATATTGTATTCAGGAGATGTAAATTTAACTTTATATGAATATAGTTTTAAAACATTTTTAAATAAAAATACTTGTGAACAATACCTTGAACAGGAGTCCGACTATTTGAAGTACACTGTAGACAGACAATTTAAAAATAAAAATATAGAATACGCTCAAGCAGAATGTTGGACAGAAGAAAAGTGGCTAAAGCATCTAGAAACATTAAACAATAATTTGGAGGTTTAATTTATGTTACAAAAACTATTAGGAGGAAGTCTTGTTGAAACAGTCGGTAAAGTAATTGACTCTGTTCATACTTCAGAAGAAGAAAAAGGCAAGATTAAAATAAGATTACAAGAACTAGAGAATGAAATCAACTCTAAGCAAATGGATATTAACTTAGCAGATGCAAAATCTACTGCTACAGGCATTGGAGGTATTATGCAGAGGTCGTGGAGACCCCTCATAGGAATGAGTTGTTCGTTGGCCATTTTATGGGAGTATGTATTAAAACAATTTATAATATTTTTACTAGCAGCTTTTAGCGTAGAACACGCACCTTTACCTGAACTTGATATGGCAACTTTGTTCCCTTTAGTCATGGCTTTATTAGGAATGGCAGGAATTCGCAGCTTCGACAAAGTCAAGAAAGTTAACTCAGATAAATAACATAGGAGATAATATGTCAGATATAATTAAAGACGCACTTAAAAAAAGAATTAAAGAACATGAAGGATATAAATTAGATACTTATATTGATACCTTGGGATTCAAAACAGGAGGCTATGGACATAAAATGTTAGCAGGGGAAATACCTCCCAAGAATAGAGAAGGATGGGATAAAATATTTGATGATGATTTTGAAAAAGCTTGGAACTTAATGGAAAAGTTTTGTGTAGAGAATGATTTAAATATACCTTTAAAAGTACAAGGAATTATATGTGAAATGATTTTTCAAATGGGTTTTGCAGGTGTATCTAAATTTAAAAATATGGTTAAGCATATGCAAGATGGTCTGTGGGCAGATGCTGCAAACGAGATGATAAACTCACGTTGGTATAGGCAAACTCCTAATAGGGCAAGAACTTTAAGTGATGAAGTACGTTCATTAGCTTTCTAACTCATAGCTATAGTCTCTTTAATCTTATCATACATAGTTTCATAACTTCCAATCACATCATACAGAATACTAGATAATAGAACAGCATTCTCATAGTCAGGATGCTTGTTCTTAAGTGCCTCTAATAAATGAGCAGGTTTGATATAATTAATATCCAGCCTTAACTCTCCTGATTTCTCAATAGAAATATTAATAGTAGCTAAGTTACTATTTTTTTTGTTGTTTTTTTGATAGGAAATCGGCATCTATTTTTTCATCCAGCATTCTAAGCTGTCCTAGTATTTCTATTAATTTAATTACTTCTCCATAAGGTCTTGTAAACAAATACCTCAATAAATTTTGTACCTCTTGTCCATTAATTATGTAGTTTTTCATATAACCTCCTAGTTAGTTTTAGCATTATTAGACTCTTCTTCTCGTATTAATTTATCTAAATACCATCTACATTTGTATAAATCTTCGAGTCCATTTTTAAATGGATATCTCACTAAGTATTTTACAATATTACCTTGACAGTAATTTAGATTTTTATCTACAATAAAATCACACACTTCAATAGAACCATTTTTATAATAGTAAGGGTTGATTTTATCCTTCATTTGTTACGTTCTCCATGACAAATAATTTCTTTAAAGGCACTAATACAAACTTAGATTTTTTATGGTCACCACCATAAATAGCTTTGTTTTTATATTTTTCTGCTAATTTTTTAATAGTAGATGTTTTAAATATTAGAATACCATACTCTTCATCGCCATCAGTTAAGATGTGCATCCAATAATCAGCCTCAGTTGTTGATATCCCACTAGGTTTATCATAGCATTCTATTTCAATAGCTATGTTACCTGTCTTTTTCCACCAATCTCTCTCAGACTTAATCTCAAATTTTTTATTAAAGAACATATCGTGAACTTTCTGTTCACGCATTTGCCCATACTGTAAATCTAAATCAAACTTTTTAAGTGTTTTAATATCTTTAGATTTATTAAAGTTATCTTTATCCATTAGTTTAACTTTCCATCTTCAGATTTAAACTTAATATAATCTAATATATCTACTATTTTAGCATTATCATCTTTACCATTAGTGGCTACAATCTTTTTTTGAGTAGTGTTAATTTCTGTATTAAGGGCTTCTTCTTCTTCCATAGCTTCTAATCCTAAATCATATATATAGCTAGGGTCTGTTAAAGCTAGTTTCATCATACCCATAGCTATAGTCTCACAAACAGACTCATCTTCAGATACGTTATCATTTTTTTTCATACTGCACATAAAGGAACCTTCTTTACCTTTAACAGGTGTAATATATATTACAGGTCCTCTGCTTTTTAAATCATCTTCGTTCATCTGTTTTCTCCTTTGGGTTTACAACTTTAGTGTACCATTGCCATCTAGGTGACTTGGCTTTAGATTGTTGCTGTGGCAAATATTGTAAATCATTTCCCCAACAAGCTTTTTTATAGGAGCAAAAACCACAGATACTACTAAGTACTCTGTTGCCTGTGCTTACTTTATTAAATGTTTCAGGTATATCCTCAAAGCATCTTTCAAAAGGTTTATCATTAACTAATGCATTAATATTATCTTCTGCAGTTTTTAATGCTTTCTTTTTATAATCTTCATTATAGGTAGGTGTTTCTACTACCTGCCATTCTCCAGTAGATTTATTTATAACAATCCAACCACCAAAAGGTTTTTTTGCAGAATCTGAATAAAGAGAACCTTGAACTACATAACCAAAACTATCCTCTTCTTCTACGTTATGAAAACCCTTAGCGAACTTATTGTCATAAGCCCAAGGAGATGCACTTTTGATATCGTAAATTTTACCATCTATCTCTACGTCATATGTGCCTTGAATTTTTGTATCAGCTATTTTGTTATTAACTTTTTGTTGCTCTGATTGAATTTTAATTCCTGCTGCTTTCATAATTCCTATGGCTGCAGCTTCTATTAAGTCTCCAAAAAGAACTCTCATTTTAAAATTATAAGGTGGGGATTCAGATGAAGTCTTTCTTTTTTCCATCTGTAATTGACAGAGAGGTTTTCCTATACTAGACATTCTTATAGAAAATTCTTTACTACGCTGTTCAGTAAATTGTTTTCTAAAAGCAGTTTTACAGTCCTCTCCAAACTGTTCTATAATATCTTCGGACACATCAACCCGCTCCACAGAGGAACGGGCTAATAATTCTTGTATTTTTATAAGTAGTAAATTCACAACTAGGCTAATTGCTCTATAATTTTAGCTGCTTCACCATCACTGACTTCTTGAGATTTGAAATTATCAAATTGTTTTTTAACTCCTTGGTTTTCAGTGCCTATAATATTGAGAAAGTTCTGCAATATCTTTTCATCACTTTCTGTAAAAGGTAATTCTTTATCTTTATTAATACTATAAGTTGAAACAGAAAAACGATTTGAACCTGCTTTTCTTTTTTCGGTACCTAAGGATAAAGTATATTTAAACATAGGTTTACCTAGATTAGTTAAGCCAGTAAATGCTTCGTTAACAATATTATAATTACTTCCTGTATTTCTCCAAAGGACAGGGAAGTTTTTAATATCAACTTCTTCTCCCTCTGCAGTCTTACCTTTAAAAGATACAGTACCATATGTCATTTTATAACACTTAATATTTTTCTGCAGTTCTTTTTCTGCATCTGTAATATTAAGCTTTTGTGCTTCAGTTAATTTACCACAACGATTAGTACCTTGAGAGTCAATAATTTCTTCTTTCCAGTTTCTAAAAATTATAGAACGGGAAGAATATTTTCTTTCAGAAGGATTATATGCCATGTACTGATAGGCAGTATAGAAGGGTCTAAATTCTACACTTTCTCCATATACATTTTTTTCTAGTTCAGGATGATAAATACAATAATGACCTGAAGGTAATCTGTTACCATCGTCATCTTCTGCATCCCTATTAATAGTTAACCTAGACAGAATAGGTCTATTTGTTTCTAGAGTTTGTCCTATCGCAGACATAATCTCTGAATCTGTCATCTTACTTACGCTTATATCATTAGTCATCATAAATGACCTCCTTTATTAGTTATTGTGGATAAGTTATATTTTTAACACATCCATGTCAAGCCAATTAACACCTATTTTTATCTCGATGTCTAAAGGCACATTAAAGTCAATATTATAAGTACTTTTCATACTTTCTTTGACCCCTAGCATAGCCTTAGCTAATAGATTAGCAACAAGTTTCTCTTCACCCGGATATATATCTACTACTATACTGTCATGCACAGTATTAATAAGTAAACTCTTTACTTTATGCTCTTCCATAAGTTCATGGGCATTTATACAAGCTATAGGAACAATATCTGCTGTTGCAAATCCTTGAACTGGATAATTCTTAACTTGAGTAGAATAGTTAGAACTACCCCAAGGCATTCTTTTTGCATCAGGGAAACTGTATTGTCTTCCTGTAGGTAATGTAATTAGTTTAGTGGCTATGGCATCATACTCTAGTTTATCGTGCCATTCCTTAATTTGTTTATACTTAGTAAGAAATTCTGTATAATACTTTTTTTCATTATCTGTACCACTCAAGCCTCCATACAAAGGCTTAAAAGTATGTGCCTTTGCTTCCTGTCTAGATACACCTATGATGTCTGCAGTAAATTGATGTACATCCACTCCATCTGCAATATCTTTCATGCCTTGTTTATCTTGAGCAAGAAAAACTGCAGTTCTAAATTCTAATTGTGCGTAATCTATTTCCATTATCTTTCCATTCTCAAACCTTGAATTAATAACTTTTCTAATAGGAAATGTTTTAGCCCTTGGTTGATTTTGAAAGTTTGGGTCTTTACTAGAAAGTCTTCCTGTTCTTGTAGCAGTTTGCATAAACCTAGGATGTAGTATTGAATCCCAGCCTACAAAGTTTCCCATACCTTCTACAAATGTAGATAGATAAGTTTCTACTGCACTAAACTTTGTAACATTATCTATAAAGTCCACAATACCATTTTTACTATACTTAGATATAGTCATAAGAGTTATTTTATCAGTTTTAAATCCTCCTTCAGATGCCAAATTAACTAAGCGAGTAGAAGTATCTTTAGAGTCTCTTGAAAAATTCTCTATTATAGTTTTTAAGTTAACTCCGAAACCTGCTCTTTCTTTTGTTTCGTTATATAAATAACCATCTCCCATACAAGTATCACACTTTGATAAATTCTTATAGGGTAAGCCATCAACTTTAAGTTTCTGTATTTTACCACTACCATGACAGGTAGGACATTGCTGTGATTTAGTTTTATAAATAGGCTTTGTATATTTTTTTAGAATTTTATTAAAGTCTGCTAAAGACATTCTAGGTCTTCTTTTAGCTTTACCTGTGGATTTATTAATTCCTACATTAAATAATTCTGACCATTTCTTTTTGTTTGTAATTTTAATACCATAAATTAACCAAGATAACTGTTCCGTACTAGCAGGATTTATCTTAGTGTCTCCCATAACATCCCAAATTGTATTGTCTATAGACACTCTTAAATGCTTACGTTCTTTTTCAAATTCCTCTTTAACATCCTGTAATATATCTGTGTCTATATTAATTCCATTCATTTCCATTTTTGTTAAAACATAAGTAAACTTATTCATCATTCTGACAGTAGCAGTTAAACCTTTATTGGCAGGTCTAGAAAAGTCATTACACTGACTATTAAATAACTGTCTTGTACATTCTACATCTCTTCTACCATAGAATTCTATATCTTTGGGTGGTATATCCTTAAATGTCATTCCTTGACTTGTGTATGTATCTATAACTGAAGAAGCCTTAGTAACTAAGTTTCTTCTAGAACAACATTCAGCTAAAGATACTCTTTGTCTTTGTCCTCTAGCTAAAAGATATTCTGCATTCATTGTATCATAAATTTTACCAGTGTAGGTAAATCCACAAGAATATATCCAAGATAAATCAAATTTTATATTATGTCCTATAAGTATATCTGTATTATCTAAGATGCTCTGTACTATTTTTTTATTTTTAGCAACATCAATATCATCTAAATCAGGATGCCAAAAAAATAAATACTGTTCATCAATGCCTATAGATATTAATTTATTCTCAGGGTAGTAAGGATTAGGACTACCATTAGCACCCTCTTGAGTAGTCTCTACATCAAATACTGTTATCTTTGTCATTCTGTGTACCTCGATTTACTAGGTATAATTATTGAAGTAATAATACCATGCCAACCTGTTATTTTGTTTTTAAGGACATTTAAATGCCTCATAAAATTAGGACTATCCCCTTCATCATGGGCTTTACCAATACCAATAATTAAATCAGCTTCGGCTGCTTTACCCGTTCTACTATTTTCCATCATATCAAAAGATAAATTTGTTTTACCTTCTGCCTCTGCGTTAGCTTGAGATATTCCTATAACACAAATGTTTCTTCTTTTTGCTATCTCTCTAGCACCTAAGTAAATAGCCTTAAGTCTTTCATCTGTTCTTGCAAAAGTACCTTCAACATTTATCTTATCTAATTGGTCAACAACTATGATATCAGGTTTATTATCTGCACAGTACTTATCCAAAGCTGTAAGACTATAGTCTACAGAGTCATGACAAACAATTTTGTCTTTAACCTTATTCCAATCTTCTTTAGCTGTTGCTCTGTCCTCTTGGATTTCATTTGTATGCATATCTGTCCATGCACAAACTAATCTTAATTGAGTTCTGACAGCAGGTTCCTCATTGATAAAACAGTGGACCTTAGCGCCTTGATGAGCAAATCCTTCGTATCCTGCTACCAAGCTTACCCAAAAAGCTGTCTTACCTGTTTCAGGTCTAGCAAAAGCAATCATAAAATTACCCTCACCTATACCATTAATTCTATCTGATAAAGTTTTAATATTAAATTTCCATTTCTGTGTAAGAGAAACTGCCTCTAGCATTTCATCAATATCATTGGTTGCAGGTTTAAGTTCATCTGTATCTTCTACATCAGCATCTTCATCAAAATCTTCTATAATCTTCCTAACACGTGTTAGGGACTTCTCAGTACCATTCCATACACCATTAGCTTCTTCAATAAGTCTTTTAGCTTGTTCTTGTATGCGTATAGTTTTTAAAGTTTCAGCTACAATCTCTTCATTGTACTCTGTTTTGTCTTCTTCTATCTTATCTAAGATAGCCGACATCTTTTGTGTATGTGCAGTTGTTGATGCAGGTTTATATATATTAAAATAAGCATCCTTAACTTCATCTATAGAAAGATTTTCTACATCAGAATGTTTTGTATAGGTATCCTTAATCACATCATAGACTTCTGCCAGTCCATTAGTGAATGTTTCTTTCTTAATTCTTTTTTTATTTTCTTCAAAAAAAGAACGATTGAGACAAAACCTAATTACTCTAGTTTCAAGTGACATTAAATAACTCCTTAATCTTTGTACTATTTAAATATTTTAAGTCTTCTTCTAAGACTTTTACTTCTGTATCTATAAGATACCTTAATTCCTTACTCAAATCAAATGCCTTTTTAGTTGCGTCTCTGTCCAAAGCTATAATAACTTTTTTAAATCTTTGACTTACATAGTAAGAATACTCTTCCTTAATTGTAGTTCCTAATAAAGCAACTCCAGTATAGAGAAAGCTAACTGCACAAGCAGATGCACAATCCTCTACAATAACTGCAGTATCACTGTGACCACAAGTGAAAGGCACATTATTTTTATTATAGTTAAACCACTTAGGCATAACAATGGGATTTAGGCTGCGACCTACAGCAGATACAGGTTCATCCCTATCCTTAACAACGAAAACTGCCCTATCTTTCCTAGGGTCAAAATGAATAGTTACTAAACCTTCTAAGTAAGCTTTGTAGCAATTATTATCTTTGACATATTGCAAACATTTTGAACTAGATTGTATGTTTGTAAAATGCTTTGGGACTGTCCAAAACTTTTCTACAGGTTCAGCCGAGCCTTTTGATTTTGACGATAGTTCCAAGAACCTTGTTACATCTTCGGGACTTAAGGCTCTTTTAGTTGAGCCTCCAATATCACAAGAAGCATGAAAGCATTTCCAATTCATATTACCATCTTCTGTGTTTATAGTGAATGTATTTTTGTGTAAGCAGAAAGGACAATCCATTCTTGTTTGAATGTTATCTGCTATACCTAGTTGTTTGATAAAATTAATTTGGTGTTGTTTAGTAAGTCTCATCTTTGCCTTTCCGAATAACCCTACCTAACACGTGTTAGGATTATTTCTAGACCAAAAAAAAGGGGTGGTCATTTCTGACCACCCCGTAGGTACAAAGAAAAGAGAGTAAGGATTACTCTATAATCTTTATATATTATTTTATTTTGATTGCAAGTCTTATTTTGAAAATAAACTTTTATCTATGAGTGGGAATTTATTCCATCCATAATATATTTTTAGTTTTTCCCATAACTTATAGTTAAATCGTATTAGATACCTTTCAGTATTTTTTTCTTCAATGCTCAATGTCATCCTCCTTTATCTCATGTACATCAATTAATGTATAAGGTAATTTAATCTTTTCATCACTTGATTTTTTTTCTGCTTCCTCTAAATCACTAGCCTCCACAAAAAACTCTTTTAAAATTCTATAGTTTTTTAAAGGGCTATGTATTTCTCTTTCTAGCTTTGTGACTAAGTCTTGAATGTTTGCAATCACTTCTGCCTCTACCATGTAAATATTACTGGTTGTTGGATTGTCTAGTAGGTAGGCAATCTCACTTGATAAATCCTTAATTAGCTTTTTCATTCTTACTCCTTTATTTGTTGTGAAGGGCAGAGGGTGTTAACCATATTACAGAGCGAACCTCTGCCCAAGTTTGGAGGGGATGGTAGGATATCTCCGTCGCCCTTCCCCAATGTGCTTTGCGTTGCGTTTCCAAATACTAGAGGATGAGTGATAGGTTACGAACCCAATGCACAAATGGCTTACACCTCCAAGCACCTCTAGTATTTTATTTATATACTAATGGCTAAGATTTTTACCTCTCTTCGCCTACTACCTTAATGGTAGGTATACAAAACTTTTAGTGGGGAAGGCTCTCGGAAACCTTCCCCATTCTTGTGTAAGTAAAAGAGGTACCTAAAACTTACACAAAACTTTTTAAGTTGTGGTGAAGGGCTTTTCATTTGATACAACTAATAGCTTTTAGTCTACTTCAAAAACCTTAGGAATGAATTTACAAGGGATGACCCTACACACTCACTCACCACAAATATTCTATTTAAAAACCTAACACGTGTTAGGTCATGAAAGGTGTAAGGAGAGTGAATAAACCCTACACCTTCCAATCATCATCAACACGCCAAGTGTTATAGCCACATCATGAAAGGGAAAGTAACATGACTATAACTTTATTATAGATTATTGCTGTACCAAGTCAAATAAACAAAAAATTGATACATACAATACTGGTTATTACCACCAATAAAATTCTGTTAGACAGTAACTTCTTTACCATCTCTACCTTTAACAACCACGTCTCCATGTGCCTCAATCCATACTTTAGCCCCACAAGACAAAGGTTTGTCAGGACTATATATAACTCTTGTAGAGCCTTCACAAATAACATCAGAGCCATAGTAATTACCATAGGATGTTTTTACAGTAATAACATCCTTTAAGTCAACAGTATTTTTAGCATTATATCTGACGTTATGTTGATTAACGTGAATACGTTTTATCATTATTCTCCCTTCCCTTTCCATTGAACATCAATAATCTTTCTATCTTTCTGAGTCTCATACAAAGCACTAGTATTACCTTCTAAATAATATTTTTCTCTAGCCTCTTCTTCTGTTGTACAATCTATGTAGTACTTTTTTGTGTAGGTTATCTCTACAGTAACTTCAAATAATTTAGACATCCATAGTCCTTTCTATAAACATTAATCTATGATAAGTATTGTCTACTACTTCAATGTGAAAAATTCTTCCTCTAGCCTTGATATATTTAATTGTACTATAGTTTATATTTCTATAGCCCTTCTTCTTCATATCATAGGCAACAAGAAAATTATAAGGGTTAGTAAGTTGCTTACCTCCCTTATTGTTTTTAGTGACACCTAACCTAAATATACCAGTCCTAAACTCTCCATTCTTCTTGTAGAAACCTATAGAGAATGTTTGAGACCTGCCTACTATAGCTTTAATAGTATCAGGTATTGATGTCTGTTCTTTTATTATATCGTCTATTTTTAATCCTAACACGTGTTAGTCCTTTCTGTTACTTAGTTAATATAAAATAAGTTATGATTATACTTAGAAATATTATCCATTCTACATCCATAACTTATTTAAACTTTCTTCTTGACGACTTTTAAAAATCGTGCTACAAGGGGTTACCACCCCCGAGGTTATACATATACCCTTTAGGGCATTATTAAATATAACATAATAAATTATCAAATCAAATGCCCTCCCTATTATTTGAGAAATAGTTAGGGGTAAAAATTTTACTAACTCTTTTCCATTCTTCTCTTCTCTTTAATTCATCTTTTGTTTGTTTACTGTCACTTATATAGTAGTGATAAATTGAACTACTACTCTTTCTTTTCTTTTCTTTGGAACCCATGATTGTTTCATCATGCATCAGTACTTACCTCATCTAAATCATCTTCGACTTGTATAATCCAATCTTTATTCATGTGAGCATCAATTTTATACTCATCATGAAACATTCTTTTAGCTAAGTATTCTGCGTCAGCATTTATGTCCTGACTAAATCTACCTATCTTTACTTTATACTTAATACTAAACGTAACCTCTAACGGGTAATTACTTGGTGGTTTTTTTGTCATATTAAATCCATAGTCCTCTCGTTAATACACTCATCAATAATACACTCAATACCATCCCTACCAAATATAAGTAGGGATATAATTTTTACAGTCATGGATAAATTTTTATATGAATGATATTGAATCTCTCCAAAACTCTCATGACAATAATTATCTATAACCGATTGGTATATTTTGTTTTCTAGATATTCTTCAATCCTTTTAATCATCAAGACCTACCTCTACAAACAACTTACCCTCCAGTTTAAGTAAATTATTTGATATCATATAGTCCATTGCTTGGTCAAAAGGGCTTGTATCCTTATCTACAGAAAATGGAACTGTTGCTACACCTAATCCATGCTGTAGTGGCATAACATATAGATACCTTACTAGACTATCTTTTTTTTTATTTTTTTTATTCTTCAAGTTTGTACTCCTATCTACTTATAAATAAAAACTCCCCATAATTTCTTACAGGGAGTTTAATTAATGGTAAGTGCTATTGTTCAGCTTCGAATGAACACTCTCCATGCTCTTCAACACAATCAAGTATCTTCTTGCCTAATTCCCAACGAGCATACCATTCAAGATTATCTCTGATTGCTTTGTCAGTTTTTAGTGACGTTTCTTGTTTGATTTGACCCTCGTTGTAAGAGTGTCTGTTTTTAAAGAAAGTAGTTAATTCTTCTTTAGCTACTCCCAACTTATCTTCACATATTTTAAGACTTCCTTTTATGTGTTCGAGGTGGTCTTCTTTTGTAAAGTGATAGCTTAAGTATGTCTCATAACCTACTGAACCAAAGAAATCAGCGTCGTTGCTACTTTGAACACCAAACCAAAACTTACCTTCTATGTCACCATTATAGTATCTTCCCATAGTATAGTCCTTTCCCTAACACGTGTTAGGATTGCTGTTATTAATAATTAACCTATGTTGTTTAGAGCAACTAGGTCTTTCCAGTAGTTAGTATTAAACACTTTATTTCTCAATTCAACTTGCCTGTTGATTTGGTACTTAGGTGTTCTTGAGGGACTACCTGTTTCATGTGTACCCCAATGAGTCAGAGTATTATACAAAGACCATAGAGTACTTCCCCACATTTCTGTCTCTTTTTTGTAGAGAGTTGTGAGCAGTTCATACCTTTTACGATTAACATTATTTGCATTGTAATTACTAGTCTTACAAATAGTATTTTTTAAGAAGTCAAAGACTGTCCCATCTTTTATGGTAATCTCACCCCAATGAGACATTCTTTCAGCTTCGTGCATATAACTATCCACTAACTTACTTATGTCTTTTACCATATTTACAGCATTAAGATTGACTGTATGTTTACCATAATGTTGAACAAAGGCTTTACCTTGAAAGACCTGCAAGTTCGAACAGTAGTGACCATACCCACCTATAACAAAATGAAAGCCCATAGACATATCATAAGAATTATAAACATCTAACCTTAAGTGTTGGTAGTCTTCTTTGATACCTTTAGTAGGTATTGTCACTTTGTATTTGTCATCTAAGCAAACAATACTTCTCTTGACTATTGCACCTTTATTAAAAATGCTATCCTTAACATTGATATTCTCAAAGCTTTTATCTGACATTTCTAGTTGATGTGTTACCTCTTCAAATAAATCCTGATGAGGCACTAAGTGATAATCCTTACCCACAATAGCAATAGCTTCATCAGTATCTTTTCTGATAACTGCTCTGCCAATGTTTCTAGGTATCCTTAATTCCTTATAGGTATTATTTGTACCTGATATGGTATCTGTTTTTATGTTTAACAAATCAACAGGGAAGTTGAATTTGTCTGTGTTTAGTTTTTCCGTAGCTTCTATACTAAGCATTTTAGTCCTTTCCTATGTTTCCCTAACACGTGTTAGGTTAGTTAAGAGGTGACACCATAATATAATTATACTGCAAAGAACACTACATCTTAGTGCCACCTCGTGTATTTTGTAATTTACATAACTTTACTTATTCACCTCATTACTATGAGGCTACGATTTATATAATTACAATTATCATACTATAGAAAAAGCTAGTAAAATCAACTAGTTATTCCAAGTATGTTAAGCTATTGCACATCTGATATATCAAACTAGCAATAGTCCTTTTCACCACCAACACTATAATAGTATTGAATGGAGGTGAAATCATGAATGACGTATTTGCAATTACTCAAAAGTCTATCAATTTTTTTGTTAATTTTTTTAATATTAACAAACGGAATCAAAATAATGTCCAGCGATTTATTGAACAAGAGTTCAAACCAATCGACAGGAACTGGGCTTATGAGAAGTACAAAAATATTAAAGATTAATTAGAGTGACCATAGATTAAATTAAATTCTTTCATGTATTCTTGATTGGATTTATCTAACTTTCTTTGGTCAATCATCAGCATGGGATTGTGTTGCTTATGGTATCTAACATTAGTTTTTAGGTATACTTTTTTACCTTGGCTATTGATACTATAGCAACCACACTCATGAAATTTATTAGTGTGTTGTTTCATCTCTGCTCCAGTCTAAAGAATCATACGATTCTTGATTATCTTTGTAAGATAATGCCTTCAATTTAATAGCAGAAGTAGAAGACGTTATACGTTTCAACCATGCACTTCTTTTTTCATAAACATTATTAACGCCAAATCCTACTAAGTCTTCATAGAGTTTTTCCCAAAACTCATGGTCGGTTTTTGAATGGACAGGGTCATCAGGTTTCCACATTGTAGCTGTTAGTACCCTATCTCTCCACTTAACTTCGTCTATAGTATCTTTTGTAATACAGTTCATACCTAAAGTCAGAAGTCTAATACCTACCATAGCTTCATAGTTGCTATATTTAGTACTTAGTTTTTTTAGTCTTGCCCAAGCGTAGTTGGATATTGCTCTTGTATTTGTTATTAACATTTTAAGTGTCCTTCCTAACACGTGTTAGTGGGTTATAAATAAAACCGAACTAACATTCTTATTCCAACAAAGAGTACACTCACCACATGAGGCTACCTGCTTTGTCTGTTCAGGGCATACTATACCCTCATTAGATAAATCATTGCTATTAGCAGACAACTTATCTGTTAGTAAATCAGAGAAACGTATAGAGAACCTATCCCACATTTTGTTTCTCAACTTTTTTATAGCTTTACCAATAGCTTTTTCTTCATCTACTGGAATACCTATATCTCTTACAACTTTACTCTTTCTATTGTAATGATGATGTGTGTAACCATAGCAAGATAGATTTGTAAAAGTTAACAAAGCCATTTCCCAAAAATTTACATAGTCCACACTTGGAAAGTCACCCCCGACATGAAGCCTAACAAGAAAGCCATTCTTATGCTTTTTGTCTAGAACCTCTAAGTCTTTCCATATTTTTGTCATAAGTGTAGCATCAAATTTAAACCTATGAGCAAAAGGCATATTATCATCATAGCAATTTTCCCAATGGAAACAGTTTTGAGAACACGTATTGCGAACTTCTAAATGTAAAGTGTATATGCGTTTATTTTTGTGCCTACCTTTAGTCACAATTTTTCCTAGTTTTCTATTCTTACTTGGCTTGAGTATCTTAAACTTATAGTCTTTAGCTTTAAAGACATTTTTAGGATATCTACAGCCTGTCGTAGTATTGTTATATATAGCCATTTCTTTGTCCCTTCTATGACACCATTATATATCTAACACGTGTTAGGTCAACTGAGTACCCAACTACCCTATATCAGAGAACGAAAGTTAATATTTGTCCTCATATTTATAACTGAAATGTATCTGCTTTAATTCAAGATACTCACAAACATCAATCCATCTGTCACTTAACCAGTTTTTCTTACCTCTATGCCCACAGTATAAGCCAAAGTATCTACGTATTCTATCTACAGGGCTGTTATGTGTCCATATTATGCCACGCCACCAGTAAGTATCTTGAGCAGTTTTAATTCTTCTTTCAAAAAATTCCCTATTATCTTCATTGCGTATAATCAATTCTTTTGATTCTGCAATTATCTGTTCCTTAGTTTGGCACTCAACAAATATTTTGTGGCATTTTGGTAGCTTTTTATTATATATTCTTTCGTGTCTTTCTTGTTCTATTTTTAACACTACTTTGATATTTCCCGTTTCTTCTATTGTATTCCATACCTTTAGTTCATTTTCTAAGTGTTTGTGAGTCCAATTTCTTAGAACTGTAAATAATCTGTATAGTACAAAATAATACATTTTAGCCATTAGTAACCCCTTTCAATGTGATTATCTAAATGTTTGTGGATTTTACCTTTTAAATCTGACCATTTTGTGTAGAGAGTAAAAAACAAAATGTCATCTTTGTATCTATTCTCTGCTCGTATTCTGTAAGATTCTGTCTTGCTGTTATCCTTTGGAGTTACAGAAGATACGATATAAATATATCCTTTATAATATATCATTCGTCACCCCATCCTGTATCTTCACTAATTACCATAACAATTCCTAAAACTACAACTGCTACTATAACAAAGGCTATTACTATTAGTTCATTAAGCATTTTTTTAGTCCTTTCTATTATTAAGTTATTAAATACCTAACACGTGTTAGCTAAGGAGAATAATTAATACTAGAACTAACACGTATCAGGGATAAAGCAGTTTATCACGTTGCTCTATCTAAGTACTATTCATCACGGAGGAAAAATAAAAAATAACGAATTTTGTACCTGTGATTATATTAACAGAAAGGTTTATCAAAGCAACCCTAACACGTGTTAGAATTGTTGTATATAGCCATTATCGAATGCTTTGCCTCACAGCTTCCCGAATGTCCAGCACGAT
>MDTC01046431.1_pt1 | contig 25478 bp, 19 predicted proteins | sample 811181 | NCBI WGS metagenome assembly MDTC01 (sample SAMN05326644, study PRJNA326480) | marine metagenome | isolation source: seawater | place: Pacific Ocean: North | collected 2011
AAAATCTTAGAAGAAATGAGCGTTAAGCAAAATTGGCCCCAGAAACTATAAAAGCTTCTTGCAGCTGTTTAATATGTATTTCACTTTTAGGTTTAAAATTTGGGCAATCACACTTACTGCCTTTACAGGCGAGAAGTAAGCCAGAAAAGGCAAAAATTACCACAAATATTTTCCAATTTTTCATACGAAGTAGGTTTACTTTGCTAAATTAACGTTTAAAGTGTCAAATCCATTGCAAAAAACCATTCTTTACGCAGTTTTAAATTGGGGATTAGGTCATGCTACCCGATCCGTACCAATAATTCATCGGCTTACTCAACTGGGGCATCGGGTCATCATAGCAAGCGACGGGCTTGCCCTTGAGCTTCTTCAGAAAGAGTTTCCTTCACTTGAGTTAATAAGTACACAGCCCTATAAAGTCAGTTATTCAACAAGCGCTAAAAAGTTTAATATCACCTTAGCCTTGCAGGTCCCAAAGTTCATCCAAGCTATTGCGAAAGAACATCTTCATTGTAAGAAGATCTGTGACAAATACAATGTAGAGCTTATCATCAGTGATAATCGATATGGATTTTATCAAAAAAATATACCAAGCGCACTTATCTGTCATCAGTTAAGGCTTTTATATCCTGGACATAAATTAGCAGAAAGCCTTCTCAACCGAAGTTATCAAGGGTATTTGAAAAGATTCACCCAATTATGGGTCCCCGATATACCGCCTCCAAATAATTTAAGCATGAATATGTCAAAATTAACTTGGGCCAATGTTTATTTTATTGGAATAGACTCTCGCTTGACGCTAAAACCAAGTAAGAAAGTATACAACACCTTAAGTATCTTATCTGGACCTGAACCTCAAAGAAGCTTGTTAGAAAATGAGATAATAGAGAAGCTTGGCAATGTGCAGGGCGCGCATTGTATAATCCGGGGAAGCAACACCCCAATGAAGGAAATCAAAAATAGCAATATTACCCGCATCGGACTTGCCTCTTCCAAAGAGATCAATGCTCAAATCAACCAGAGTGAGCGGGTCATTTGCCGTGCTGGATATACTTCAATTATGGATATGATTGTATTGAAAAAGTCGGCTATTTTAGTGCCAACACCCGGTCAGGTAGAGCAAGAATATTTGGCAGAAAGCCTAAGTAAAAAACAATGGTTTCAATATCAAAAGCAAGGAGAACTTAGCTTACAGAAAAACGCCAACTATCAAGTGCCTGCCCTTGAAACCTCCTACGATTATACTTTTATTGAGCAATTTCTGTCTTCTTAAGCTTCTTTAAAATTTGATCTTTTAGGATTTGGGCATTCTTAGTTTTCTTTTCTTCGCCCGCAAGAATTATTGCATAATTCACTGCGTCCTCCGCCTCACTATACACTTCTAATTTATAGAGTAAATACGCTTGTGTTAAGTTGTTTTCGTATGTGTTGTTGAACTTTATATTATTCTGCATCCATTTTTCAGCTTTCCAAAGACTTGCCACATTGCTAATTTTCATATAATAGTTCCAAGCTACATCTCGATAAGCCTTGTCATCGCCTTTTTTGTATTTAGCCAAGTGTTTGGTCACCAATTTGTCGTAGCTCCTCCAATCTTCTATTTTACCAAAAAAATTAACCTGCAATTCACTACTTAGTTCTTTATAATTATTTGGTTTATACTGCTTTAAAAATACAATGGCCGCATCTAATTCTTCCTTATTTTTATTTTTCACTGCGCTATAGGCCTTATTCCTTGCAATTCCGCTAATTTTTCTATCCATTGCACCAACACCATATATATCATTGAAATAGCGCGCATATTCCTGCATTACTTTAAGTCCGGGAGAAGAAATAGAATTAGTTTGCTCAAACACAAAGTCAGTATTTTCTCTTGCGACTATTTCCTCTGGACTTAAATTAGCTATGTACTCCTGCATTAGCGTATCTATATTTTCTTTAAACGAAGCTTTGACTTTAATTAAGTCACGCATTAAAGGTGCATCTCTGTCGCCATTGGCATATTTTTCCTGCATTTTTTTTGTTAGCACCGGATTAGGCATATTTGCCTTTTTAGCCCATTCAATTAAAGCATCTGCACCTCTTGCGCCCTTAATTTGCTGCACCACAGTTCCTTCCGCATCAATTAACAGTAGCGTTGGATATGCAGATACGCCGTATTGCCTTCTTAAATCTACTCCTTCCCCTTTTTCCATATCCACCTTCATATTGATGAAATGCTTATTGAAAAAATCTCCTACTTTATCCTGAGGAAAAACATTGTTTGTCATCATCTTGCACGGTCCGCACCAAACAGCGTATGCATCCATAAATATCAATTTACCTTGCACTTTTGCTTCCAACTTCGCCTCTTCAAAAGAACCATGAAAAAAGTTAACTCCTTGGGCAGAACAGAGTTGGATGCTCAGGATTAAGAGTATTGCATGAATTAAATTTCTCATAATTATGAATTTATTTAAAATTTGAAACTACTTCCAAATATTAAGGTATTCTAAGTTAATGTTTTCCTTAAAAAATCGTTGTGCTGATTTATCAAAATGTGGGCTACTATCCGAAATGTAAAACTTATTTTTTGCCCCTCTTGCAGCGCACGACAAATTCTCTTTTTCAAGAATGTTTTTAAGTTTAGATGCCATGATATCCGTGGAGTCTATCAATCGAACTTTACCTTGATAAAAGGCATTGATTTCAGCTTTTATCATGGGGTAGTGTGTGCAACCCAAAATAAGTGCATCAATATCACTAAGTTCCGTTTTACTTAAATAGTTCTCAATCAAGGTATGGCTAATCTTATCATTCGCATACCCCTCTTCGATCATCGGAACAAGTAAAGGTGTCGCCAGGGCGCGCACATTCAAATGGGACGCTCTTCTATGTATTTTTTCTTGATAAACTCCCGATTCAATGGTCGTATTCGTAGCAATTAAACCAATTTTTTTATTCGTCCTTTGACCAACAAGGGATTCTACTATAGGATCAATAACGTTTATAATAGGTATTTCTCCTTTATGGCGATCTCTTAAAAACTCATAAGCAGCAGCAGAAGCAGTATTGCATGCAATTACAATTGCTTTACATTGCTTTTCCTGCAACAAAAAGTCGGTGATGCCGTTTGCATATTCACGGATTAACTTTTTTGACTTTTCCCCATAAGGCAGATGAGCTGTATCCCCAAAATAAATGAGCGTTTCATTAGGCATAGCCTTAGAAATAGCATTGGCGACCGTTAAGCCGCCAATTCCACTATCAAATATTCCTATAGGATTACTGTTCATTAATATCTAAAATTAATAAATACCTAATTTGCTTTTCACCAAATTGGTAATATCATCTACTTCCGGAAGAACTAAAAATACGCCTAAAGAAGAATCCAAAACATAGGTGTATCCATTGGCTGCAGCAACGTCTTGAATGGCTTGATAAGCCTTTTGCTCCACCGGCTGAAATAGCTTAGTCTCTAGTTTAACCAATTCCTCTTGCGCCTTTTCTTCCAGAGCGACAATTCGCTCTTCTAAACCGTAAGCATCCTTATATTTTTGCTCTAATACCGCTTGCATGTATGAGTTGCCATTTTCTTCAATGTCCGCAATTATAGTCTCATATTGCGTGTAAAGCGTTTTCAATTGATTTTCATACTCTTTGCTTTTAGTCTGAAGCTGTGTCTGTATGGTTTTAACTTCTGGCATTGAGTAAAACAATGACTCTGAATCCACATGACCAAACTTCTGCTGAGCAGTCGAGCTTAGTGCGACTAGCGAAAGGACCGCTACACTTAAAAATTTCATTAACTTATTCATTTTTTTATAATTTATAGTTTACACAAAAATATACTTTTTTAACAAGACTTATTCTTAAATTATGGTAATTAATAACCCAATGTTCTAAGTACGTCGTCACTCTTATCTATTCGTTCTCCGTAAAACAAAATACCAATACCTGCAGAAGACTTGTCTAAAATAGCTTCATAACTTTTGTCTTTGGCAAAAAGCTCGATTTTCTGATAGATATTATCTTGAATAGGTTTAATGAGCTCTTGTCTTTTCTTAAATAACTCTCCTTCCGGTCCAAACTTAGCTTTTTGCATTTCTTTTGCTGCCCTTTCTAAGGCTTCAATCTCTTCAATTTTCTTCGCTTTCATTTGCTCAGTCATCAAAACTTGTTCTGCTTGAAATCTGCTGTACGCTTTTTCGACTTCTTGAAATTGTAAATCGATTTCTGCTTTCCACTGATTAGCTAAAGTATTTACAGTCTCTTGCGCTTCTTCGTATTGAGGTATATTACTTAGAATGTAATCCATATCCACAATACAAAACCTTTGTGCTTGTGCATTCATCATAATGCTAACAAACAGTATACAAGTTAAAAGTATTCTTTTCATAATTTCTAAATTTTTATTCTGGTTCAAAACCTAATATAATTCTAAACTGCCCATACTTTGAAAACATGTTGCCTCCCGTAAGCGCATTTACATCTGTATCATCAAAGCCTATGCCATAATCAAATCCAAGCAATCCAAACATGGGCAAGAAAACTCGCAAGCCTGCGCCAAATGAACGTTTTAACTCATAGGGCCTATAATCTTGTATACTATTCCAATAATTGCCCGCTTCAAAAAATCCAACAGCATAAACTGTTGCGCTTGGATTCAAACTAAGAGGATATCTCAATTCCATGCTATATTTATTCATAATCGGAGATCCTCCATCTGGCGTAATCACGTCATACCCCCTCATACCGATGATATCCGTTCCTAAAATAGTGAACTGATTAAATCCTTGGCCACCCAATTGATATCTTTCAAATGGAGTAACTCCAATATCTTTATTAAACGTACCCAAGAAACCAAGTTTAGCGGATGTATGAAAGATTAAATTACCTATAATTGGAGTGTACCAATCGGCATTAAATCTCCATTTATGATACTCAATCAACTTATATTTCTCCGAAGCTGGAGTTTCATTGCTGGTATAATCAATGCTCTTCCGCCCTTTAAACAATTTACTGTAAGGCAAGGTAACATCCAATTGTAAGGAAAATGTTGACCCCTTGCGTGGGAACATTGGATTGTCGATGGAATTTCTAGCTAAGGTTGTGGAAAGGTTTAAATCCGTAGCCGTTCCCGAAGTAAAAGGGAAATTTGCATATAGATTAAACTCATCAAGTGTATAATGATTTACATTGATAGCACTTCTAACGGTAAAGAAATCATCTGGCCATGCTAAGCGCGTACCTATACCAACACTTCCACCAGTTGTAATTGACTTACCAATAACATCGCCTGTAAAGTTATTGGTTCCATCTAGCAGATTGTATCGCTGTCTAAAAAAACTAACGGTAAATGAATTCGGTTTTTTACCTCCCAACCAAGGCTCGGTAAAGGACATATTGTACGATTGAAACTGTTTCCCATTCAATTGCGCACGAACGGTTAAATTTTGACCATCACCGGAAGGTAAAGGCGTCCAGGCTTTCTTATCGACTATATTTTTAAGAGAAAAGTTGGTAAACTGAACGCCCAAGGTTCCGACCAATCCGGCACCTCGACCGCCCCACCCTAAAGAGAGCTCCAATTGGTCTGAAGGTTTTTCTACTACCCTCAATTCTATATCTACCGTTCCATTTTCTGGATTAGGAATAGGAATAATTTCCATTTGTTCTGGATCGAAATAACCTAAGTTTGCAATTTGACGTTGAGACCGAATCAAGTTCGTTCGCGAAAATTTATCTCCAGGGAAAACATATAACTCGCGACGAATCACTTTTTCGTTTGTCTTGGTATTTCCAAAGATTCTTACCTCGTTAATGATTGCTTGAGGTCCTTCATAAATTTTCAATTCTAAGTCAACCGAATCTTCCTTAATTCTTTTTTCTATAGGTGTAATATTAAAGAATAAATAGCCATCGTCCATATATAACGAACTGATGTCCCCGCCGTCTTGACTCATGTATAACTTTTCCTCAAGCGTGATTTGACTATACATGGTACCTTTTTCGATATTGACTATTTTAACCAATAAGGAATCGGAATACTTAGTGTTGCCGGAAAAGGTGATATCTCCAAAATAATAAAGACTGCCCTCTTTAATAAGTAGGTCTATATGTGCTTCCCCGTCTTCATCAAAGCTTACCTCATCAAATACAATTTTTGCATCTCGATATCCCTTTTCTTGATAAAATGCGACCAATTTTTTCTTATCATCCTCGTAATCATTTTCAATAAACTTGGAGGATTTAAAAATATTTAAGTTTACAAAATCATCTCCATAGCTTATCGCTTTTGACACGGATAAATTCGATAAAGTTTTAAAATAATTAAGTTTTTCACTTTGCTTTTTATTCTTTTTAATCTTCAGAAGCTCAACCAACTCAAACTTTACTTTTTCTTTAGTTCCTTTCAGTTGTTTTTCCAATTTCTTCTCACTAAAGGATTCATTACCTAGAATGTTTATCTGGTCAATTTTGACTTTTGCGCCCTTAACAACAACAATATCTACAGTAATACTATTTTCAATAACCTCATCGACACTTTGACTTATCTTTGCGCTTGCGTTAAAGAAGCCTTTTTCAATATAGAAAGACTTTATTTTATTAATAACATTCAATCGATCACTTTCCGTAAAAATACTTCCTGATCGAAGATCAATTTTCTTCCTTAATTCCTCAACTTCTCCATTCTTTACCCCAGAAATCGAGTACTTAGACAATCGGGGTAACTCGGTAAGATTAATAATTAGAAACACCGTGGTTCCTAGCGTTTTTTCAACTTCAATAGCGATGTCAGTAAACAATCGCTGTTCCCATAGGTTTTTAACCGCGGAAGAAATTTCTTGTCCCGGAACGGTAATCATATCTCCCACGCGCATACCCGACAAGGATATCAGCACTTTCTTATCTAGATGCGCTGTTCCTTCTACTCTGATACCGCCAATCTCGTATTGTTGAGGATTGTTGTAGTTTAGTTCCTGAGCATGCAAATTAACTGCAAAACAAAGTAAGCACAAGCTTAAAAACCATAGTTGTAATTTCTTCATTTTTCTTTTTTTACTAGGACTTTAATTGTTCACTAGTTTTGCCAAATCTTCTTTCTCTCGACTGAAATGAATGAATTGCTTTATAAAGCAATTCCTTTGAAAAATCAGGCCAAAGCTCATCCGTAAAATATAATTCTGTATAAGCTGCTTGCCATAACAAAAAATTACTTAGTCTATATTCCCCGCTCGTGCGAATCATCAACTCGGGGTCCGGGATATTTGGTTCGTAAAGATGATTATTAATCGCTAATTCTGTAATATCCTCTGCGCTAATTTCACCTTTTTTAACTTGTGTTGCGATTTTTTTGCAAGCATCTACAATTTCCGTTCGCCCGCCATAGCTGAGCGCTAAAGTTAAGGTCAATCTGGTATTATCTTTTGTAGCAAGCTTTACTTTGTTGAGTTGTTCTTGAGCTCTTGCTGGTAAGGTTTCAATTGAGCCAATAGTGACAAGGCGAATGTTGTTTTTCATCAAGGTCTTCGTCTCATTCCCTATTGTTCTTACCAACAGTTCCATCAAAGCTGCAACTTCCAATTTGGGTCTATTCCAATTCTCTGAAGAAAATGCATAAAGTGTTAAGAAAGAAACGCCAAGTTCAGCGCAGGCTTCACTGACTTCACGAACTGATTTAACTCCATTTTTGTGTCCAAAAATTCTATTCTTTCCTTTTTCCTTAGCCCATCTACCATTACCATCCATGATAATAGCGATATGTTCAGGTAGATTTTCTAAATTTATTGATTCTTTCAGACTCATGTTACTTGGATCGCTTTGTAAAGTTAATCATTTCACCTGACTGCTCCTGGTGTTGGGCATTTAAGTCTAAAAATAGTGTAGGAAACGGAAACCCCAGCAAACAAATAAAAATCATTTTTTGCGGATGTTCCTCGCTGTTTGCCTGGCTCTGCAATTGGCTCACCTATTTCTCCCGAGCGATCACTGAGCGCGTAAGCTAGTCCGGTAGAACCTTGGTCAAAGGATAATGGACTAGCATATACTCCACTTACATCATCTAAATAGTCAGTAAATGCAATTCTTATATCCCCGAAGATTCCAACATTCCAATTTCTACCCACACTAAATTTCAATCCGCCTCCGATGGGTATAGCAAAGTTTACTATTCTATATTTATCTAAATTTGAATAGCTTGGATCGTTTTGGCCTTCTGTTCCTAAAGGTTGAAGGTAGTACCACTCGCCTTGAAACTCAGCTTGTGGGTTGAAGTAAAAAGCAGCAAATCCAATGGTAAAGTAAGGACTGAACCATTGCTGTTTCTTTTTCTTATTAAACTCCAAGAAGTTTAATTCCAACATGGCTGCTATCTCTCCCACGTTCGACTTAAAATGAAGATTACGTTGGCGATTAAAACTATTTGAAGATTTTTTGTCATCAAATGTTAATTGACCAAAGGAAATAGAGCTTTTAAGAACCCATCTTGTATTGAAGTTGTTTCTGAGAAAAACTCCTCCCGCAGGACGAATCATAGAAAAGCTAGCATTTGAGTTGAGATCACCAAAATAATTAGCTCCTCCCATCCAAGCGCCAACTTCGAAATTCTGTGCCCTACTCGTTGTCATGAGTAATAACAAAAAGACCAAGGTCAACAAAGATTTTAGAGCGCTTTTCACTATACTTCCAACAACTTTTGTCATAGTTCTTAATAACGTACTATTTCACCTAGTTAATATAATCTTACAATATTTTATAAGGTTCTTTGGATCTCAACCTCAGTATAAGCTTCAATAACATCTCCTTCTTGGATATCGTTAAAATTCTTGATATGAAGACCACAATCCTGACCAGAAACAACTTCTTTTACATCGTCTTTGAATCGTTTCAATGAGGCCAGCTTGCCTGCATGTAGCACGATGCCATCTCTAATCACACGAACCAAATGATCTCGCTTGATTTTTCCGTCTGTCATCATACAACCAGCAACAGTTCCCACCTTAGTGATTTTGAATACTTCTTGAACCTCAAGATTACCTGTTATTTTTTCTTCGATAGTAGGCTCCAACATTCCTTCCATCGCAGCGGTAATTTCTTCAATAGCTTTGTATATTACGGAGTACAATCTGATTTCTACGCCTTCGTGTTCTGCTACATTTCGAGCTTGAGGGGAAGGACGAACTTGGAAACCAATGATAATTGCATCCGATGCAGAAGCCAACATGATATCTGATTCAGAAATTGCTCCTACGCCTTTGTGTAAAATATTTACTTGAATTTCTTCCGTAGATAGTTTTTGTAATGAATCTGAGAGTGCTTCAATAGAACCATCCACATCACCTTTAACAATTACATTCAACTCCTTGAATGTACCCAAAGCAAGACGTCTTCCAATCTCATCAAGTGTAATATGTTTCTGCGTTCTCAGACCATGCTCTCTCTCCAATTGACTCCGTTTAGAAGCCATTGATTTACCTTCTTGTTCAGTTGAAAAAACTTTAAAACGTTCACCTGCTGCAGGAGCTCCATCCAGGCCCAATATTTGAACGGGTTGTGCTGGACCTATATTTTCCACTTTCTCTCCTTTGTGGTTAAACATAGCTTTCACTTTTCCGGAGCAAGATCCTGCAACAAGAAAATCTCCGACATTAAGTGTGCCACCGTCAACGAGCATAGTAGCTACATAACCACGACCTTTATCTAATGAAGCTTCAATCACTGCTCCTGAAGCCGCCTTATCCGGATTTGCTCTAAGTTCAAGCAATTCGGATTCTAGAATAATCTTTTCAAGCAACAAATCCACGTTTGTTCCCATTTTTGCGGATAAATCTTGTGATTGGTATTTACCACCCCATTCCTCAATAATTAAATTCATTTGAGATAATTGGTTTTTCACATTATCAGGATTTGCTCCTGGTTTATCGATTTTATTAATCGCAAAAATCATAGGCACGCCTGCAGACTGCGCATGGCTAATTGCCTCTTTGGTTTGTGGCATAATGTCATCATCTGCCGCAATAACGATTACAGCGATATCTGTTAATTTGGCACCACGAGCTCGCATTGCGGTAAATGCTTCGTGACCAGGAGTATCTAAGAATGTTATTTTGCCTTTTTCTAAGCCGACCTCGTAGGCCCCGATATGCTGGGTGATACCTCCAGCCTCTTTATCAGCAACATTTGCTTCACGAATATAATCCAGCAAGGATGTTTTACCATGATCCACGTGCCCCATAATAGTTACTACAGGAGCTCTCGGCGCTAAATCTTCTTCTGAATCAACTTCCTCTTCAAAATCTTCTGTATCTGCAGCAGAAATAAACTCAATTTCGTAACCATATTCATCTGCGATTAACTCTATAATTTCCGCATCTAAACGCTGATTAATAGACACCATTACTCCAAGTGTGAAACACTTCGTAATAATTTCAGTAGGGTTTACATCCAACATATGAGCAATATCACTAACCGTAATAAACTCAGTAACTTTGATTTTTTTGTCTTCAGCACTTTGTTCTTCTGCCTTTATTTCTTCAGCTTCCTGAATACCTTGACGTTTAGCTCTTCTTAATTTCGCACGATTACTCTTACCTGAGGTAGCCGCTTGTAATTTTGCCATTGTAGCTTTCAGCTTTTCCTCAATTTCTTTCTCACTCACGACTCTATCTTCAGGTCGTTGTTGCTTAGACTTTACCGTTCGTGAAGCTTTAGGATCAATTTTAGCACTCTTCTTAAAACGTTTTCTCTTTCGTTTAGCATCCTCACCACTTGCGCTCTTTTCTTTTGGTTTTTTCTCTTCAAGCACAATTTTCCCTAAGACCTTTGTTCCTTGTAACGCGACCCGTTTAGTTTCAATAAATTCTTGCGCATCACTTTTACCCCCCTTTACTTCACTCGGCTCCCCTACTGAAGGCTTCTCTTTTTTAGGCTCCTCTTCAGGCTTTTCATCAAGCTTTTCTTCTTTAGGTTCTTCCTTTGCTTTAGACTCATCATTAATATTGCCAACTACCTTAGTACCAGTTAATTTGGTTTTTTCTATTTTGTCCAGTTCTGGCTCAATTTTTTCTTTTACAGGTTTTGAAGCAAGTTTTTCAACTTTAGGTTCTACATCTTTATGGGTCGGTTTTTTATCCAAATCAACATTCCCAACCACTTTAGGACCGGTTAATTCAACCTTAGGCCTATCAACAGGCTCATCCTTTACTTCTACAGTTTTTGTTTTGCCATCTGCTGTAAGTTCAAGTTTGATATTCTTGTTCTTATTTCCTAACTGAATGTTATCTGCCGTTTCTTTCAATGATTTAGCATCACCAAATTCACTTAACAAGGTCATGTACATGTCCTCATCCAATTTAGTGGTTGGTTTATCCTCGACTTCGAAGCCTTTACCTCTTAAGAAGTCGATGATCGTTCCTGTGCCAACATTTAATGTTTTTGCAGCAGCAATCAGTCTTTTTGGTTTAAATTCTGACATAAATTATTTATGTTTTTGTTTTTGCCTTCTGGCGATTTTTATTTAAGATCCATACACAATGAAGAAGCTCTATTCATCCGCTTCAAATTCTGATTTAAGAATTTCAAATATTTCTTTAACTGTTTCATCTTCCAAATCTGTTCTTCTAATAACTTCACTTTCGCTTAGTTCTAAAACACTTTTAGCTGTATCACAGCCAATTTTTTTCAGTTCGTCAATAACCCAACCATCGATTTCATCAGCGAACTCTTCGATGTCAATATCTACTTCATCATCATCCGTATCTCTGAAAACTTCTATATCAAACCCGACCATTCTTCCCGCAAGCTTAATATTCATTCCTCTTTTCCCAATTGCCAAGGAAACTTGATCTGGTTTTAAATATACCGCGATTGATTTATTTTCCTCATCGATATCTAAAGATTCAATTTTAGCAGGAGACAATGCTCTTTGCGTCATTAACTTTAGATTATCGGTGTAATTCAAAATGTCTATGTTTTCATTTTTCAATTCACGCACTATGCCATGAATACGGCTTCCTTTCATTCCAACACAAGCTCCAACTGGATCAATTCTATCGTCATAAGACTCAACTGCCACTTTTGCTTTTTCTCCAGGCTCGCGAACTATTTTCTTAATTGTAATAAGGCCATCAAAAATTTCTGGTACTTCTAATTCTAATAATTTAGCCAAAAATGCATTATCCGTTCTTGATAAAATTACAAATGGGTTGTTGTTTTTAAGCTCAACCTTCTTCACTACAGCTTTCACTGTCTCTCCTTTCTTAAAATAGTCCATTCTGATTTGCTCAGATTTAGGCAGAATCAATTCATTCCCTTCGTCGTCAATCAATAAAATTTCCTTTTTCCAAACTTGGTAAACTTCCGCATTGATGATGTCTCCAACTCTGTCTTTGTACTTTTTATATACCTCATCCTTCTCTAACTCGAGTATGCGCGATATTAAAGTTTGTCTTGCAGCAAGAACAGCCCGTCTTCCAAAATTTTCGATAATAACTTTTTCATAACAATCTTCACCCACCTCATAATCCTCTTCAATTGCTATTGCCTCAGTGATAGGAATTTGAGTCAAATCATCCTCAACTGCTCCGTCGGCGACAATTTCTCTTGTTCTCCAAATTTCCAAATCTCCCTTGTCTGTATTGACGATAACATCAAAATTATCTGCATTACCATACTTTTTCCTAAGCAGGGTCTTAAAAACATCTTCCAAGACTTTCATCATGGTAGGTCGGTCAATGTTTTTGAAATCTTTAAACTCGGCAAACGAGTCGATAAGTTCTATACTATTCATTTTTTATCGGTTAAAAGTTAAAATGTAACAATGCTTGTTTTATATCCTTTAAATCAATCGAAATTGATTCTAAATCCTCTTCTTTTACCTTTTTTACAGGCTTTTTACTTTTTCTTTCCCCTATTTTAGTTCGCAGGCCATACAAAGAGTTTTCATCAAGCTCTTTTAAAATAATAGCAACTTGTTGACCATCTAGCAAGGTTATCTTCAAAGTACTTCCAATTCTCTTTACAAATTGTTGGGGTACCCGCAGCGGATTACTCATACCCGGAGAAGATACTTCTAAAGTATACTTTTCAGGAACGCTCTCATCCTCATCTAAATATGCTTCTATAAACCTACTCAGTTGAGTACACTGCTTTATGGTTATGGAAGGAATACCATCTATAAAAATTTGAATTTTATAATTAGATCCGATGGTAACATCCACCAAAAACAATCCCATCTCCTGTGCTTTCGGCAGGATCAATTTTTCTATTTTAGCTTTCAGTGCATCCATAGTTTATAGAATAAAAAGAGGGGACTGACGCCCCCTCTTTCCCTTTAATACGGTGTAAATGTAATGGTTTTCTTCCAAATTGTGAAATTTGCTTTGTTTTTTATTACTTGGCAACTTTCAAGCCCATGACTAAAGCAATACTTTTTGCGTAAGAATCTGCATGGCTTCCACTTAGCCCTATAAAACAAACTTTGAGGATTCTGCTCCCATAGACGAAGCTATTCATCAAGGCACATTGAATCAGTTTCGGTAGCTATTAATAGCGATAATTTAATAGCTCATCCGCAGCTTTAAAAGACGAGATTTTTCCTTGCAGAATCGCTGCTCTTAATCGTGATACTTCTTTTTTGACCTTGACATCCATATAGAATTTATAAAGCAATTGTTGTTTTATAGATTCCTCAAACCAATATAAGTCCTGCATTTTTCGCCGCTCAGTAAAGTAAGATTTTAAATTTTGATGGTCAAAGAATTGTAACACACCCTCCATTAAATCATCTAACTGGATTCCAGATAAAGCATCCACTGCCTTCACTTTAGTCAGCCAGGAAAATTCTTTTTGGGGATAGTAGTGCAGCGCATTTTTTATTTCTTGCATGGCCTGTTTTGCCTTTATTTTTAGCTCATCATCTTCAAAGGCTTTATTGATTGCAATAATATCAGCCATTTCCATGATACCTCGTTTAATACCTTGAAGTTCATCGCCAGCGCCAGGAAGCATAAGTAAGATAAATAAATCAACCATCGAATGCACGGCAACTTCACTTTGGCCAACCCCAACGGTTTCAACTATAACATAATCGTAGCCAGCGGCTTCGCATAGCATTATGGTTTCCCTAGTTCTTCTGCTAACTCCACCCAACGCCTCCCCAGCTGCAGAAGGCCGAATGTATACTCGTGGGTTGCCAACTAGATTTTCCATCCTCGTTTTATCTCCTAAAATACTGCCCTTGCTCAGTTGGCTACTTGGATCGACTGCAAGAATTGCCAATTTAAATTTTTCTCCAATTAGTTTCTCTCCAATTGCTTCAATAAAAGTACTTTTTCCGACGCCTGGAACGCCCGTTATTCCTATTCGTTTAGATTTACCCGTGAAAGGGAGTAAGTCTTCTAGCACCACCCTTGCTAAAGCTTGATGGTCATCTCTTGTACTTTCCAATAAGGTAATTGCCCGACTAAGCACAACGGTATTTCCTGACAAAATGCCCTCGATATAATCTGCTTTCGTTAAAGTTTTCATTACGCTCATAAATTTAAGAAAGTAAGTACTTAATTTAGCATTATATTCGTTTTAAGAAAAATAGTCATGAAAATAAATAAGAAAATATTATTGTTAGCCACTGTGTTTTTTATCTTTTGCATAAATGCGTGCACCACCCAGAAAGATTGTCGAGGTCGGACGAAACACAAAATGAGTAATGGAATTTGGCTGTAGGTATACTCCTTGCTTATTTAATGCGGGTAAACTTAAAATATCCCATATTTAGCACCGTATCTTGGCCTTCAGTAAGCGGCCCTTCGTCCAGGTAACTTATCGATTCAACAGGATTTGTTGGATTGTTTGGCGAAGTAAAGCTTGTCCCACTATCAGTTCCCGCATCGTAGGTAATGGAATATGCAATAACTTCGTCATACCACAAACCATCTGTCTGATCGAGTAAAGAAGTGGTAGCCGAAACAAACCAATCTGGGCTTGGAGCGATCATGCTAATTGCGGTCACAGAACTATACCCTTCCCTGAAACCCAATTGAAACACATTACTATTTCCAGGGCTATCAAAGCTATTTCCTTCAATCACATCTATACCTTCCCCAGTGTTTACGAAAAAATCTAATTCTTCCATTATTTTCGAAGTGCTGCCAGTTTCAGCTACATTCTTCAATCCCTCACTCGCATTCAGTCCTTCAATAAACAATCTTGAAGTGGATAAATGAGATACCGCTACGAATGGAGAAAAATGGGGATTACTGGGAAAATCGGTGGGATGCGTAGCTGCACTCCAAGGACTTACAAATTCAACTTCATAAACCACACTAAAACGATCCAATTTATCTTTTTTACAAGCGCTTAAAACCAGAAGAGTAAAAGCTGCAATTATTAACTTATTCATAAATAACATATTATTTAAAACGCTTTATTCATCATTTTAGTGCCTTTCCCATTCATTTTGATGATTTCCTTATGCTTAATCGTTTTTGACGCCAGGATGATGGCGGGCACTACCGATAAAAAACTTATGACCACTTGTTTTATTGGTTCTCAATCATAATTATCTTTTAAATAGACATCAAATGAAATAAAGAAAATAGGCGCGAGAGCTAAGGCTAACAACATATGATTGAATTAGGGTTTAAAGATATCTATTTTTAAAAAGATTGTTTCACATGAAAAAAAATAAACAGCTCAACCAGAATCTCCTTCAGTTGTTTATAAAATCCCTTTTGCTTTCAAAAAAACAAAGTAAATTTATAGTCTCAAAACACTACCCAATAATGATTCATTTTTTCAATCATCACGACCAAGTCTATTACGCGGTTCAAGCCCAACAATCCCTCGATGCAAAATCGATTGAAAAACTGCAATGGCTTTTTGGCGAGGCCGTTAAAATCAACTCCTCTAATTTAAAACTAGATTCAAATTTTCTATTGCTAGGTCCTCGAGCAGCTATGATAAGCCCTTGGTCAACAAATGCCGTTGAAATAACCCAAAATATGGGTATTAAAGGAATTGTGCGCATAGAAGAATATCGAAAAATACTTGCGGATAACTCGGTCTTTGACCCAATGATTTCAGAACGATTTCAAGAATTAAATCAGGACGTATTCACTATTGATGTAACACCTGAAACTATTCAACACATCAGTGATATCGGTAGTTACAATCGTCAAGAGGGATTAGCACTTAGTGATGACGAAGTTCTCTATTTAGAGGACTTAGCAAAACGAATTGGTCGGAGGCTAACCGATTCGGAAGTTTTTGGTTTTTCTCAAGTAAACTCTGAGCATTGTCGCCACAAAATTTTTAACGGAACCTTTATAATTGATGGGCAAGAACAAGAGAAGTCTTTGTTTAAAATGATTAAAGAAACCTCCGCTCAAAACCCAAATGGAATTGTTTCAGCATATAAAGACAATGTCGCCTTTGTAAAAGGTCCTAAAGCTATTCAGTTTGCCCCAAAACAAGCAGACAAGGCAGATTATTACCAAGAGGAATCCTTTGAATCGATAATTTCCTTGAAGGCTGAAACACATAATTTCCCCACAACGGTAGAGCCATTCAATGGCGCAGCTACGGGATCGGGAGGCGAAATTCGTGATCGTTTAGCAGGAGGAACAGGTTCTTTGCCTTCCGCTGGGACAGCCGTTTATATGACTGCTTATTCCCGATTAGAAGAGGGTCGAACGTGGGAACAAGGTGTTGAAAAAAGAGACTGGTTATATCAAAACCCTTTGGACATATTAATCAAGGCGTCTAATGGAGCTTCAGATTTTGGGAACAAATTTGGACAACCCTTGATTGCCGGATCATTACTCACTTTTGAGCATGAACAAAATGGTATAAAAACAGCCTATGACAAGGTCATTATGCAAGCTGGTGGAGTTGGTTATGGTAAAGCTGAATGTGCTCAAAAGAATATTCCACAAGTAGGGGATAAAATTGTAATTCTTGGTGGAGATAACTATAGAATCGGAATGGGTGGTGCAGCTGTTTCGTCTGCCAATACAGGAGCTTTTGGGAATACCATTGAGTTGAATGCTATTCAACGCTCAAATCCAGAAATGCAAAAGCGGGCAGCTAACGCTATTCGAGGCATGCTCGAAAGTAAAACTAATCCTATTGTCTCCATTCATGACCATGGCGCAGGAGGTCATTTAAATTGCTTAAGTGAACTAGTGGAAGATACCGGCGGTCACATTGACTTGGATAAGTTGCCAGTTGGAGACCCAACCTTATCGGCAAAAGAGCTTATTGGGAATGAAAGTCAAGAAAGAATGGGATTAATTATCAGTGAAAAGCACATCGATATGCTACAAAAGATAGCGGAAAGAGAGCGATCACCGATGTACACTGTTGGTGAAGTAAGTAACGATATGCGTTTCACTTTCGAATCAAAAATCACTCATCAAAAACCAATGGATTTAAACCTAGCCGATATGTTTGGCAGCTCACCAAAAACCATACTTAATGATGAGCGAAAGAAAGCACACTATACTTCATTAAACTACGATACAAATAAGATTCAGGACTATCTCCAACAGGTTCTGCAACTCGAGGCAGTGGCTTGTAAAGATTGGTTGACCAACAAAGTTGATCGATGTGTTGGAGGTAAAGTGGCTAAGCAACAATGTGCTGGTCCTTTGCAGCTGCCCTTAAATAACGTGGCGGTAATGGCCTTGGATTATAAAGGCAATGAGGGCATTGCTACTTCGATAGGACATTCACCTATTAGTGGCTTACTTAATCCTAAAGCTGGCAGTCGAAACAGTATTGCAGAAGCCTTAAGTAATTTAGTGTGGGCGCCCATTGAAGGAGGCTTATCTGGTGTATCTCTCTCCGCTAATTGGATGTGGCCTTGTAAAAACCAAGGCGAAGATGCTCGTTTATATGATGCGGTTGAAGCATGCGCGCAATTTGCAATTGATTTAGGCATAAACATACCAACCGGTAAGGACTCGTTATCCATGAAACAACGATATCCGAATGAGGAAGTGATTTCTCCAGGAACCGTTATAATTTCAACCATTGGTCATTGTCCTGACATTAAAAATGTAATTGAACCTGTTCTTCAAAGGGGTGGTGGTGATGTATATTATATTAATTTATCAGGATCCGCATATGCATTAGGCGGTTCAAGTTTTGCCCAGATATTACATCAAGTAGGTAACGAAGTTCCAGACATTAATAATGCTAATGCCTTTAAGTGTGCATTTAATGCAATGCAAACTTGTATTCAAGCTGAATTGCTTGAAGCTGGACATGACGTAGGAAGTGGTGGGCTTGTAACGACATTGCTTGAAATGTGTTTTGCGGATAATGGAATTGCAATGACGCTGGATTTAAGCTCATTGGGCGAAAAAGATTTGGTCAAATTACTTTTTGCTGAAAACACCGCCCTTGTTTTTCAAGCAAAAAAGGAAGTCGAAGGTATCCTCCGGCAAGCCGGAGTAGAGTTTCACAAAATAGGTTTTGTTGTTGAAAGTGATGAACTAACACTTTTAAATGGGTCAGCTTCTATGAATTTTAATATCCCTTCCTTAAGAGACACATGGTACAAAACTTCTTATTTGTTTGATACACATCAAAGTGGAACTACGCAAGCAAAAGCGCGATATGAGAATTACAAAAATCAAGCGCTTCAATATGCTTTCCCGGATCAATTCACAGGCAAGTTGCCATCGTTTAAAGGTCCTCGACCAAAGGCCGCAATAATAAGAGAAAAGGGAAGTAACTCTGAAAGAGAAATGGCTCATGCCATGTATTTAGCCGGTTTTGATGTGAAAGATATTCATATGACCGACTTGGTTTCAGGAAGAGAAAATTTAGAAGATATTCAGTTTATTGGTGCAGTTGGTGGATTTTCCAACTCTGACGTGTTAGGCAGCGCAAAAGGTTGGGCGGGTTCCTTTAAATATAACGAAAAAGCGAATAACGCTTTGAAAAACTTCTTTGCAAGGGAGGACACGTTGAGCGTGGGTATTTGCAATGGATGTCAGTTGTTTGTTGAACTCGGATTAATAAACCCTAATCATGATAACAAGCCAAGAATGTTGCACAACGATAGCCAAAAGCATGAAAGTGGATTTACTTCTGTGAAAGTTGAAGCTAATCCATCTATTATGTTGGGCAGTTTAGCGGGCAGCACCCTAGGGGTCTGGATCTCCCACGGTGAAGGCAAATTTAAGCTTCCGAAAGAAGAGACAGCATACAATATTGTAGCCAAATATGGACATGAAGGATATCCAGCTAATCCAAATGGCTCAAAATATAATACGGCTATGTTGTGCGATGATACTGGTAGACATTTAGTAATGATGCCGCACATTGAACGATCTATTTTCCAGTGGAATTGGGCGAATTATCCTGCAGGTCGCAAGGATGAGGTAAGCCCCTGGCTGGAGGCCTTTGTGAATGCCCGGAAGTGGTGTATAGAGACGGAATAAGTTTTTTTTGCAAAGAAGCATCGCATTAGACAAGGTTGGTTTATAGCACCAAGCAAAAGAGGGAGATTCAACAAGAAATATGATAATATTTGGGTCTCTGCGAGAGCACACTAAGCAATCATCTCTAAAAAGTCATCCTCAGAAATAACATGGATCATGGTTTCACCTGCCTTATCATTAATTTTCCCCGCTTTGGTCAACTTAGATCCTGCTTTTTCTCCTGCTACAAGGTAGTTAAGCTTTGTACTCACCCCACTAATGTTTTTGCCGCCATTCTCTTCAACCAACTCCTTGGCTTTGTCTCTTGAGAATTTGCTCAAGGCACCCGTAAACAAAAAAGTTAATCCTTCCAGTTTCGTACTCTTTAAAATATTATCTTCTTTTGTTTTTTCAACCTTCACGCCAAATTGTTCCAAATTTTTGAGCATCTGTTGGTTTTCTTCATTTTGAAAGAAGCTGATAATACTTTCTGCTACTTTAGGACCGACATCTTCCAATTCCGCCAAGCTATCCGGCGTCCATTGCTCAAGGTCATCAATGCGCTGAATCTGTTTCTCTAGAATCTTGGCAGTAGCACTTCCTACGTGTCGAATTCCCAAACCGACCAACAAACGCCACAGTGGCTGTTGCATGGAGTCCGCAACCCCTTGCCGTAGATTTTCCACCGATTTATATTTCCAACCTTCTAAGGCAAGTATCTGCTCATAGTCTAAGCGATAAATATCTTCAATATTACTAAGCAAGCCTTCCAGCATAAATCGCTTTATAATATCCTTGCCCATGCCATCAATATCCATGGCTCCTTTCGATACAAAATGAATCACACGCTCTTCTGCTTGAGCTGGACATTCTACATTTTCACAGCGCCAAACCGCCTCACCTTCTGGCCTTACTAACTTCGCTTCGCATGATGGACAGTTAGTAGGGAAAATGACTTCTCCTACTTGCTTTCGCTTATTTAAGTCCACGCCAGCTATGTATGGAATCACATCGCCGGCTCGTTCTACCTTTACGTAATCGCCGATATGTACATCCTTCTCCAGGATAAAATCGGCGTTGTGCAAAGATACCGAAGACACCGTAACCCCTGCTAATCGAACAGGGTCTAACTTTGCAACTGGTGTAACGGCTCCTGTTCTTCCTACTTGATATTCAATATTTAACAACTGTGTGGTCGCCTGTCTTGCCTTAAATTTATAGGCGATTGCCCATCTCGGGTGATGTGCAGTTGAACCTAATGAGTTTTGTAAACGAAGATTGTCTACTTTCACCACCATACCATCTATCTCATAGTTATAATTATCTCTTTTTGCCTCCCATCCTTTAACAAAACCGACCACATCTTCAATATTTTTACTCAAGGTTTTTTCTTGACCAGGAACCTGAAATCCTAAACCAGCTAACATTTCAATATTTTGAAAATGAGAAGTAAATGCTTCACCTAACATTTCATTGCCCTTATCATCCACTACGAATCCAATTTGATAGATGAAGGCCTCTAAATTGCGCTTAGCTACTTCCTTAGTGTCTTTCATACGTAAAGAACCTGAAGCCGTATTGCGGGAATTTTGAAAAACCTTCAAGCCTGCCTTTTCTCTTTGCTCATTCATTGAGTCAAATGTTTCGAGCTCAATAACAACCTCTCCTCTTAATTCAATCTTGTGAATTCCAAACTTCGAAAATGGTGCAACATGCGGAATTCTTTTTATTTCCCTTGCATTGGCAGTAATCTCCTCCCCCTCAGTGCCATTACCTCTTGTAGCGGCCCTTACCAGTCGATCATTTTCATATACTAAAGCGATACTTGCTCCATCAAACTTTGGTTCTACACAATAACTAAATCCCTCTCTGTTGCTCAGCTTTATAATAGATTCATCAAAGGCATTGAGGTCCTCAGCATTGTATGAATTACTCAAGGAAAGCATCGGAACAGTGTGCGCCACCGTCTTAAAATCCTTCGTTAAAGCCTGAGCTACGCGTTGAGTGGGAGAATCGCTAGTAACAAGTTCCGGATATGAATTTTCAAGTTCTTTTAAAGATTTAAACAGCTTATCATATTCTACGTCAGAAATAATCGGTTCAGCTTTAAGGTAATATTTCCAATCATGGAAGTTAATGATTTCCCTTAATGCTACAACATCCTCTTTTACCAATTTCTTATAAAGCAAATTGTCGGTTTGCACCTGCATCTCATGATCGTTCCAAACTTTTTCCATGCAGTTGTCTTTACCTCGGTTTATAATTACTCTTTGCTAAAATGATAGCTGGAGGAGTTTCAAGCATATCTCTCAAAGAAACATTCTCTTCGACTTTCTCCATATACTGATTAACAATTTGCCAGCCTACCCAACTTCCAACATTGCCTGGAGCCTGCTCTGGCATTCCTGCGGTTAGAGGCCCTTCGCCAATATGACGACTATGTTCCATATAGTTCTTCGAATAGAATAAATCATGTTCATTATAGAACTTCCAAATTTCACCTTCTGCATCTTCACACCAGTCATATTGTTCTTTGGTATAACCAATGAGAATGTGTTTCTCTTTTTCCGGTTGCATGCACTCCTTAAAATAATGAAGCTTCCCCTTTTCAATCATTGCATGAATCAATGCATCTGTTTCCGCTAGCTCATCTGGAGCATAATATGCGTTAAACAAAACCTCCATGGCATTAGGTACTATATATTCAGCCTGAAATCGACGGATAAGGTAATTTGGGAAATCAAAACTGCCGTAATACATATACTCTTTACCTAAATACATGTCTAAAGACAGCGCAATAAAGACCGAATCTAAAGCCACGGCATTATAGCCAAATTCACTGATCATAGTTTTAAAATGAGGTAAATCTTTGTTTGGAAAATAGAACTTAAAATGCTTCATTGCTTCCGTGAGTTCCTCTTTAAGCGGAGTAATATCTCCATAATGGACTTGCACCGTATCATACAAATCTAATACATACGGGTTTGTGAAAAAATGATTGAGATCCAACATGGTAGGACTTAAGGTGTCACTGATTGGACCAAAGCGCATGACATTGATTGTGTAAAAGTCGAAGAAACTAGAATCTTGCTGGCGAACTTTTGCCAAACTTGCATATAAATTATTAGTGTCTGCAGAAAAGAAGGATTGGTCAAAACGGTCAATAGCTATATTTAATTCAATAGCTGAAACATCTATCTTTTTTGTATTTTTGTTGAACCAATCACAACTAACCAGTGATAGGAGACCAATACAAATTAAAGAAAGATAAGGGAATGCATTCTTCATATATCTGCAAAATAAACCATTCGGCATGAAAAAAATTATAATCGCCTTTGCTTTTTTACTTTTTATAACAAATTCTTTTGGTCAATACAAAAAATTTCGTTTCGGTCTTCAACTTACCAATGGCGTTTCATTTATAAACTCGGACAATGTAAATATTTCCGATACAAAGTCTGGATATGCGTTTAGCTATGGATTGCTAACCGAGTATAGCTTCAACGAAAATTATGCGATTAGTACGGGTGTAAATATAAGCAATCCTAGGGTATCAAGAGCAAACTCCCCTGCTATAAATGCCTATTATTTAGGAGTGAACGATACTGTAAGGACGGCCCTTGGACTACTAACTGATCAAAAAGAAAGTTATACATTTACCTATATTGATCTCCCCCTTGTTCTCAAGTTAATAACTAAAGAAATTGGTTATTTCAGATATTTTGGAGAATTTGGCATTGTTAATTCCTTTAGAGTCCGATCAAGATTTACGCTGGATGGTTCTTCTTTAGAAAATAAATCTATTAATAAAAAGTTATCGCCCTTTGATATTCGATCAAATTTTTACAACGCTAGCCTTAAAGTAGGCGGAGGGTTTGAATACATCATCAGTGATAAGACCACTTTTTTAGTTGAACTATCTTTCAATAATGGTTTTATAAATATCCTTGATGATGGAGACGATAAACGATCAGTTTTACGAATGGTTAACCTTACCACAGGAATTATGTTTTAGTGGAAATATGTACACATGAAAATTGCAATTGCTCAGTTAAATTATCACATTGGACACTTTGAAAAAAACTTCGATAAAATCAAAAGTGCGATAGCAAATGCTGTTCATATAAAAGCAGATCTTGTACTTTTTGGTGAATTGGCAGTTTGTGGATATCCTCCGCGGGATTTTTTAGAATTTGAAGATTTTATTAATAAATGTGACCAGTTAATAGAAAAAATTAAGCCCCTCACCTCAAACATTGCTGTGGTCATAGGTGCGCCAAGTAGGAATCCTATTTCCGAAGGCAAAGACCTGTTTAATTCGGCTTATTTTATTGCAAATGAAGAAATAATTGGAATTACACATAAAGCCTTGCTGCCTACCTATGATATTTTTGACGAGTATCGATACTTTGAACCGAGTAAAGAATTTCATGTCGTCGAGTTTAAAGGAAAGAAAATTGCACTTACCATTTGTGAGGACATTTGGAATATTGGCAATGAAAATCCGCTTTACCCAGTATGCCCAATGGATAGTTTAATCCAAGAAAAACCAGATTTCATACTAAATCTCTCTGCCTCTCCTTTTTCCTATAAACAAGCTGAAGAACGTAAGGAAATTGTGAAAGCGAATTCCCTTCGATATGGCATTCCTTTATTTTATGCCAATCATGTGGGTGCACAGACAGAGATTATTTTTGACGGAGGCTCGCTTGCTGCCAATAGCAAAGGAGAAATCATTGCTGAACTACCTTACTTTCAGGAATGTATTGAAATGATTGATAGTGAGGAAATCGATGACTTGATTGGAATTGAACAAAAAATGTCAAAAATTGAACGTATTCATTTGGCATTGGTAAGCGGTATCAAGCAGTATTTTGGCAAGTTAGGTTTTACAAAAGCGACCTTGGGCTTGTCTGGGGGGATTGATTCCGCAGTTGTCTTAGCCTTGGCTGTAGAAGCTTTAGGTAAAGAAAATGTCTTGTCGGTACTCTTGCCTTCGCATTATAGCAGTGAACACTCCGTAAAAGATTCATTGGAGATATGCGATAATTTAAAATCTCCTTATAAGATTATTCCCATTGAGGATATGTACCACAATGTTGAAAGAAACCTTAAACCGCATTTAGAAGATAAAGCCAATGATGTAACTGAAGAAAATATTCAAGCACGACTAAGAGGCTTAAGCCTTATGGCTATATCTAATAAATTGGGGTATATTTTATTAAACACTACGAATAAAAGTGAAGCTGCCGTGGGATATGGGACATTATACGGTGATATGTGTGGAGGGCTTTCGGTCATTGGTGATTTATATAAAGGGCAGGTTTATGATTTAGCTCGACACATCAACAAAGAACAAGAGATTATTCCGAAAAATATTATCACTAAAGCACCCTCAGCAGAATTGCGGCCCAATCAAAAAGATAGTGACTCATTACCTGACTACGATAAGCTAGACGCAATTCTCTTCCACTACATTGAAGAGCAGTTGGGGCCAAAAGAAATTATAGCATTAGGATATGATGAAGCTCTGGTCAATCGAATTTTACGATTAGTAAACATAAGTGAGTGGAAGCGCCATCAAATGGCTCCTGTACTGCGGGTATCGTCAAAAGCATTTGGCATGGGCAGACGAGTGCCTATTGTGGCAAAATATTTAGGTTAAGACCTAAATCGCTTTGCATTGAATGTTTAACACTTCTTAACCTCCTTATAATTCTTTGGTTTTATAAATTTGTATTTCAAAATTTGTCAACTTATGGAAAATACAAGTGTGGATATTAGAGAGTTAACCGAAAAGATTGAAAAAGAAAGTGGATTCATTGATTTGATCAATTTAGAAATCGGAAAGTCTATTGTAGGGCAAAAGAAAATGGTTGAACGTTTAGTTTTAGCTATGCTTGCCAATGGGCATATACTGCTCGAAGGGGTGCCTGGATTGGCCAAAACCCTTGCAATAAAATCCTTATCCGCTGCCGTTGAAGGTCAATTTAGTCGAATCCAATTCACTCCCGACTTACTTCCCGCAGATATTATAGGAACCATGATTTACAATCAAAAAGAGAATGA
>MDTC01014349.1_pt1 | contig 25464 bp, 15 predicted proteins | sample 811181 | NCBI WGS metagenome assembly MDTC01 (sample SAMN05326644, study PRJNA326480) | marine metagenome | isolation source: seawater | place: Pacific Ocean: North | collected 2011
GGATGATTGCAAGTGAAGACGCAAAAAACCCACTGCAATCCCGCAAGCAGCCGAGCTTTACAAGGATATGGCCTTGCTATATCCGCCTGGAAGTGGGGGATGAAATAGGATGGTCAGGGGAGTTTGCGGAGACACAAGTGCAACATCCGCCGGAGCAGAAATCTAGAATCCCCCGCATATATCGGATGAATGTTCCCTCCTCTCGAAAGGTTTGAGAGGAGGGATGTCACGAAGTGACAGGGTGGTGAGTTTGTTGAGGCGTATGTTGCAAGGCGTACGGAGCAAACGTCCTCATAGGACAGCTTTGCTTTGGACGCAAGTGCAACGTCCGCCGGATCAACATTCGAGTATCTCTCGTATATGTCGGCTAAAACCCCCCTTTTTCTCGAAAGGGGGTTGAGATATTGTGAGGGAGTGAGTGGATGTTTTTGGAGGAGTTGGGAGGAGTGGAGATTAAATGCCGACGAACAATCGTTTGCCAAATGCATCTGGCAGTCGTGCATCGTAGATACGTTTGGCGCTGAGTGCGATCTCGTATTCGACGCGGTATTGTTCGAATGTTCGTGATTCTGTGTCAAAGATCGCGTAAGCAGCACGTGGATCGTAGTCACGAGGTTGGCCAACGGAGCCGACGGAGATGATGTACTGTTTCCCTGGATCGAGCTCGATGAGTCCAGGGACCATTTGGACGACACCATCGTTATCAAACGAGAAGATACGGCAGAGGTGAGAGTGTCCAATGAAGGTGACTTGGAGCAGGTCTTCTCTGTGTTGGTATGCTTCGTTGGCTTGTTCCATGTTGAAGATATAGTTGAACTCCGATGGGTTCATTGGTGAGCCGTGCGAGAAGCAGACGTTTGTGTCTTCTTCGTTTTGAATATAGGGAAGCGTTTGAAGCCACTTGATGTTTTCTTCGGAGAGGACTTCGACAGTCCAGTCAAGTGCTTGTTTGGCTTGATCGTAGTAGTAGGAATAGTCCATTTTTCCGGCGACAGCGGCATCATGGTTGCCCATGATCGTGAGTCGCGCGAGATTTTTTACGATATTGCAACATTCGTTGGGTGAAGCTCCATACCCGACAACATCGCCTAGACAAACATACTCGTCGATATTTTTGGTTTCCAATTCTTCGAGCACGGTTTCAAGAGCTGCAAGATTGGCGTGGATATCCGAAATAATACCTATCCGCATCGCTGGGACTCCTCAATCGCAATGCTTACAAACGGGGCGGACCACCTACTATTCAAAAATGTGGGGTTAATTGCGATGCCTCCGCGTGTTCCACATCGAAAATCTGATGTCAAGTTCACATTCACATGGGTGATTTGGATTCGCATCCAAAATTATCAAACGTTTATAGCACAGGAAGACACAGAATGAAAATTTTTCTTTGGTGCTTTGGCCAGTCCTGACAGGCACCTTTTGATGTTTTGCAAAGATTACGGGTTTGTGCGGATTTTGTTGTGGGTTGACGAAACATTGGGGGATGTTTGTCAGGCGATTTGGAGTGTTGATCGAATGAGTGTGAGAGGGGCATTCTAGGTGGCTTGTTGAACTGTGTTTTCTTGCTCTTGAGCGGCCTTTCTCTCCATACGTTTTGCAGAGAGCAGTTTGCGTACTTTAAATGTCAACTCTGCAAATTGAAACGGTTTGTTGATATGATCATCTGCCCCATACAAGGGAGAGGTCATCTCGTTGACGGTCTCACCGATTGCGGTCACCATGATGATACCAATACCATCAAATTCGGGACGCTCTCTGAGGTATTTGGCGACCTCCCAGCCTGAGAGGTTCGGCATCATCACATCGAGCAATACAAGGTCAGGCCTTTTATCCAAGATCAACGCCAGACCTTCTTCGCCATCCTCAGCTTGGATGACCTCACACTGCATTTGTTCGAGGTGCATTGTAACCATAGTGCGAATTTCTTGATTGTCATCAACAACAAGGATTAAAGGCTGTTGTCTTTCTTGATTTACCATTTGTAAGCCCTTTCTTCCGTACTTTCAAGACAGAGCCCAGGATACCTTGTCCAAACGCATTTGGCAAGGGGGGCGCTGACATTCTCCATTTCTTTCGATGAAATCGTGCGTTTTGAATGTTATGAACGACAAACATACGGAGAGTGATCACGATGATGGTGATCATGGTGATGTGACGTAACTGCTATACGTTTGTGGACAGAGATAAGGCTGTCGGACAAATAAACCCTTCATGATGGAACAGGTCATGGGCAATACGTACCGAGACATATTGATGAATCTTTTTTGGGATGCACACACAGAGCTGCGTCCCTCGAAGCTTGTGTCAACCTACCTGCAAGAACAACTTCCGCGTTTGTGGGGGGAGGATTGTGGACGTTGGTCCGTTATCTCAGTAGGGAAGGCGGCCATTGAGATGGCAAGAGGTGCAGCATCTTCTGGCATCTCATGGCGCACGCGGTGTTGCGTCACAAAGTACGGTTACGCTGAGAGTATAGAAGGATGGGAGATCTTGGAGGCTGCCCACCCGCTCCCGGATCACAGGTCTCTCACTGCGGCGTCGAGGTGCTTGTCCATCGCGAGAGCTTGTGAGAGCGAGAAAGATCGCTGTTTGTTATTGCTCTCTGGTGGGACGTCTTCTTTGCTCGTCGCACCTGTTGAAGGTCTCTCTTTCGAAGAGAAGACCGCGCTTATGAAGGTTTTATTGACGCTGAAGATAGACATCCACTCATTGAATCTCATCAGAAAACAACTCTCCCAAATCAAAAGAGGAGGGTGGGCTCGCGCCCTTGCACCAGGACATTCTCTCACACTTGCGATCTCTGACGTGCCAGGTGATATTCCATCTTCGATAGGCTCTGGCATCTCTGTCATTGAACGGGAAGCACCTCTACAGGCACTCCAACTCCTTCGTGAATTCGGAGTTCTTAAGGCGTTTCCTGGTGTACAAAGTGTGCTGGAGCGCAAGGCCTCATCCTCTCCAAAAGAACATGATGTTGAAGAAGGCCGAAGGCACCCATTCGAAGTGCTCCTTTCCAATGCGATGTTTTTGCAAAAACTTTCTACTTTGGCTGAGCGCGCTGGGTATGAGGTCTCTCTATTCAGAGATGGACTCTCACGACCCCTCGACGAGTTGCTTTGTACATTTCGTGCAGTTCTTGGAGAGCGCAAACGTTCTCATCGCTCGCAGCTGTACGTGTGGGGAGGGGAACCTCTCTGCGAGGTAACGGGCACTGGTAAAGGTGGGCGCATGCAACACCTCGCCCTTGGGATGTGTCCTTGGCTCAGCGAGCAGGGAGACATTTGGATGCTCGCGCTAGGAACGGATGGGACTGACGGACCTACAGACGCAGCGGGGGCTTTTGTCGGGCCATATACTGTCGAACAATCCTGTCAATTGGGAGTCGATGTGATGACGTTTTTTGCTGATTTTGACAGCTACACCTTCCATCAATTGTTACAAACGCAAGTGAAAACAGGAGCCACAAATACGCATGTTGGCGATGTGGTGATGTTCTTGTGTCTTCCGTCATGATCTGGGGTACACTTTCCCAAAACACCCTTGCACCATTTTTGTGAAGCTGGTAAAGTACCTCCTGTCTTATATAACGGCCATTCAGGCATATCGAGGTTGAGCATGTCCACTTGGGGCCTTTCCCTAGATTTACTGTATCCATTTACGATGAACAACTCCGTTTTCTTTGCGGCCTTGAGCGCCCAGAAGATCATCGGCGCTGCGATCTTGAGCTTATTGCTCCTTTTCATCGTCTTCTTAATGCTTCGTTCGATTGGGATTGATAGCAAGACTCCACCGTCTATGATCATCCGTAAGATCAAGCTCTTTTTCCGCTCCGTTTATGCCCCCATTACATTCGGCAAAAAGCTGGAAAAAGCTGAAGCTCTCGAAGACAAACAGAATATGGCGGCGGCACTAGAGATCTACATCTCGGCGTTTGACTTTGATGGGATGTTGAGCACCAACGCAAAAATTGCGATTATCAACGATACCATTCTCGAAAAAATTGAAGAGATCTGTGACCGCACTGGATATACCTATCCTGTCGAGCGTATCAATCGTTTTCGTGAAGATATCTACGATTACTTCCTCGTCAGACAAAAGTATATCTCCCCCATGGATTACGATGGTACACCACTCCACCGTGCTGAAAATGAGAACCGATTCAAGGATGAGATTGGTCTCGCCCAAGAACGCGCTCTCACAGACGGTTTTGAGCAATTTTTGACGGGCTTGGTGAAAAAAATCCAAAAACACACCAAAAGCAGTGGTGTTGTGATCTTGCCTCGTGGTCAAAAACACAAGGCCGATCCTGGCGAGGTGCAAAGCGAAATGATGCCCATCGAAGCGCCGATGAGCACATTCAACAATGTCGAGGAAGAGAGCATCGCACCTCCTCCTGCACAAGAGGAAGAGATCGCCGATCCTTTCGCAGGTATGTCTACTGACTCTGGATTTGGAGAGAGTGCACAAGGCAATCCCTTCGCTGTAGAAGATCCAAAAGATCCATTCAACGAAGCGACTGGAACCATCAACCGTCTGCCTGGTGCTGAGGATGATCTTGCCCAAGCTGACAGTGCCTTTGGAAGCCTCCTCAGCAAAAAAGAAGAACCCATCCCTGCACCCCCTCAACCCGCAGGAATGCCCCAACCTACAGGCGGCTTCCCCGGCTTTGGAAATCCACAGCCTCCCGCACCAGCGCAAGGCGGATTTCCTCAACCTACAGGTGGTTTCCCTGGCTTTGGAAATCAACAAGCGCCAGCGCCGACACCTCCACCCACTGGAATGCCCCAACCTACAGGCGGTTTCCCTGGCTTTGGTCAGCAACCACCCGCACCAGCGCAAGGTGGATTCCCCCAACAAACACCTCCTCCACAAGCGGGATTTCCCCAACCTACAGGCGGTTTCCCTGGCTTCGGTCAACAGCCTCCTGCTCCAACGCCTCCTCCAGCACAAGGCGGATTCCCCCAACCTACAGGTGGGTTTCCCGGCCTTGGTCAGCAACCACCTGCACCAGCACAGGGCGGATTTCCCCAACAAACACCTCCTCCACAAGGTGGATTTCCTCAACCCACAGGTGGCTTCCCTGGCTTTGGTCAACAGCAACCTCCTGCACAACAAGGCGGATTTCCCCAACCCACAGGTGGCTTCCCTGGACTTGGAAACCCACAAGCTCCGAATCCTTGGGGCGATAACAACAAAAAATAAACTCCCTCTTCTCCTCTCCTCTTCCTCTACAAATCAATCCCCCACTTCGTGCATCACAAACAGTTCTCCTGCAAGGAGTCACTGATCGATACCGAACTATCTATCCATACCGGACGAGTGATTCTCTCTATCTATACCGGACGAATGATTCTTTCTTTGGTAGGAAGAGCGCGCGAAGACTGGTGTGGATTTTACTTGTAAGGAGAGGGGAGAATGGAGAGGCTTACGATTCGGCAACGCGCTGGATTTTGGCGCCGAGGGGCTGGAGCTTCTCTTCAATACGTTCATAACCTCTGTCGAGGTGGTAAATTCGACGAATCTCAGTGACACCTCTCGATACAAGACCTGCGAGGACAAGGCAGGCACTCGCGCGGAGATCTGTGGCCATGACAGGTGCGCCTTCGAGACGCTCTTTTCCTCGGATAACCGCCATAGAACCTTCACAGATGATGTCTGCGCCCATTCTACGAAGCTCTGAGACGTGCATGAAGCGGTTTTCGAAGACCGTCTCGGAGATCGCCGAGCGACCATCTGCAACAGACATCAACGCCATCATTTGAGCCTGCATGTCTGTGGGAAAACCTGGGTGCGGTTGTGTACGGATGTCGATGGGTTGGATGGGACCTTCCATTTTGACGAGCACATCGTTGCCTTGGATTGTCAATTGTGCGCCTGTCGCTCGAAATCGTTCGAGGACGGCTTTCATCCCATCGACAGGACAGTTTTTGACGAGAACTTCACCTTTTGTGATGATGCCCGCAGCGATGAATGTACCGGCTTCGATACGGTCGGACATGACAGAGTATCGGGTTGGCTTGAGCTCTTCAACGCCCTCAATCACAATCAGATCGGAACCTGCGCCTGAGATGTTCCCACCCATCGCGTTGATGAAGTTTGCGAGATCGACGATCTCTGGTTCACGTGCTGCGTTTTCCAGGATTGTACGACCCTTACAAAGGGCTGCAGCCATGATGAGGTTCTCTGTCCCACCGACAGTTGGATAATCGAATCTGTACGAAGCTCCTGTGAGTTGTTCACAAGTTGCTTCGATGTATCCACCTTTCAGATCGATGTTCGCACCGAGCGCTTCAAGCCCCCTCAAGTGAAGGTCAATAGGACGTGCGCCGATGGCGCATCCACCAGGGAGAGAGACCTTGGCCTTATTGTATCGAGCGAGTAAGGGGCCGAGCACGAGAACGGAAGCACGCATCTTTCGGACGAGTTCGTAATCTGCTTCAAATTTTTCGAGCGCGCTGGTGTCAATGTGCACTGTGCGGTTTTCAAAGTGGGTTGAGGCGCCCATCGACTCCAACAGCTGACACATTGTACGGACGTCTCGGAGGTTTGGGACATTGTCTATGATCGTCTCTCCACGTGTCAGCAACGCCGCACACATGAGTGGAAGGACTGCGTTTTTTGCGCCGTTGACTTCGACCTCGCCTTCGAGTCGATTGCCACCAAATACGATGAATTTGTCCACCTTACTTCTCCTCTGATGGGGGTGTTGAATCATCTTCCGATTCGGGTGTCGAATCATCTTCCGATTCGGGTGTCGAATCATTTTTCGATTCGGGTGTTGTTGTGTCGTCTCCGTCGTCTCCGTCGGAGGAGGGTTTTTCTTTGACAGGTGCAGGTGTTTGGGAGGGAGGTGTCACTTCCTCTTCTTCCTCATCTTTTTCTGGAAGCTCAAATGCTTCCCTTCGACCGACTGTCTCCTCGGCGGGGGGCCGGATCACAGGCATCTTGTGGCGCTGTTTGATGGGTTCGTCCTGGGGAGGCTCTTCCACCACTTCCGTCGTCGTGTCTTCTGATACCACAGTGGGTTCTTCTGTCGGCGCTTGTGGCTCTTCCACTGCTTCTTCTTTTGGAGGAGTCTCTTGAGCACTCTCGATGGCATCGGGGACTTCTGTCGGTCCGATGTGGTACGCGCGATCACCTGTGAAGTGAAGCGGTTCAACCTCATCGTAAGGACCATCTGTGCCATCCGATGGTGTCGTTGGAGGTGTACCGCCATCAGGTGGATCGTCATCATCGTCATCGTCATCGTCGTCATCAGGCGGAACGGCGAGCAGGGGGACGTGATCTTTGAGCAACACTCGCGACGCAAAGAGTCCGATCTCGTAAAGGACGTACATGGGGATGGCCATCATCATCAAGTTGATGGGGTCACCTGTCGGTGTGAGGACTGCGGAGATCGCGAGAATCGCGACAAAGGCATGACGCCGATACCGCGCAAGTAACTCAGGTGTGACAAGGCCGACAAAGATCAACAGGAAGATCACAAGCGGTGTTTGGAAAACGACACCAAAGCCCAGCAGAAACCAGGAGGAGACGTTGAGATAAGCCTGAAGTGTCAGGATCGGTTTGAGGCCCAATCCTCCTGCTTTTCCGGGGACTGGGAGCAGGATCCGAAGCTGTGATGGTGCTTGGTTTGGGCCATGACGGAATGTCAGATGAATTTCGTGCTTCTTTTGTAGATCTTGCAACAGTTTTTGGGGCTGTTGGATGTATTTGGGAGGGAGCGCAAGTGTCCAGCGGACGACGCCTTTCGGTTTCCGTTTGGCGTTCATGTCAAACGACAGGACGCCTGGAGGTTTGGCTGGGGCGAGTGTTTTTGTCGGTTTGGTCGACTTGCTGAGCTTGGTCGATTTACTAGGCTTGGTGGGTTTGCTGGTGGGGGGGGCTGTTTGTTTGGCTTTGCTCGCGGGATGCCATTCAAAGACCAATCCGCTACGCTTGGGGGCTTTGGGAGCTGGCTGTAGTTTTTGTGGGTTGGCGTAGATGAGCAAAAATCTGTAGGCTGTGGGGACCGCGAGATAATACGCAAAAGACGACCCCGTAAGGAAGAGAAGGCTCGCGGAGAGAATGATGGGGCGGACGAGTTTTCGTTCTTTCTCGAAGAGACCTGGCGCAATAAAGAGCCAAAGCTGCCAGAACCAAAAGGGAAAGGCGAAAAAGATACCAGCAAAGAGTGCAATTTTGAACGATTGAAAGAGCGGCTCTGTGATGCTTGTAAAGTGAAGCTCTGGTCGGATCGTCATGCCCTGTGTGGCCATCTCAAGTGGCCCCATCATGAAGGCGATGATTTCTCTCGCAAAGGTAAAAGAAAGAGCCGCAAAGACGACAACCGCAACAACACTCCAGAGGAGTCGCACACGCAGTTCTTGTAGGTGTTCCAAAAAGGACATTTCACCATCTGCATTTTGATTCATTTGCCTTCCTAACAACGCGCTTGCTTCCTTTCATTTGGATGGGCAGGGACCTGTGAGATCGGTGAGTCAGCGATAGAGGTCATGTTGATGGATGTGGAGGTGTTTATGCTGTCGACGACGATTTGTCAGGGGCTGGGACGGGGGTGTCTTCTGCGACTTGCGCCGTGGCCTCTGGCGTGCCCTCTACAGAGGACTCGTTGTCGGATGAGATGGGCTCTCCGGGAGATTCGTCATCATGCTCTGCTGTTGTCATCAGAGGATGTTCGATACTCTGTTGCAGCTCAGCAGCGGTGTCGTGTAATTCTTGCTCGATGGGATCGAGGGAGCTTTTGAACTCTTCTTTGAGGCGGTTGAGTTCTTCTTTTTCGATCTCAAAGTCAATGGCGTCTTTGACCTCTTGGGTGGTTTTTCTGACTTCCCGGATGGCTTTTCCAAAGAATCTTGCGAATTCAGGTAATTTTTGTGGTCCAAGCAACAAGAGTGCTGCGAGGACCACAATGGCCATCTCCCATCCTCCTAGGTTGAGCATGTTTTTGTCCTCATAGCTGATTTACGTGGAGTGAGCGTCTTGATCGCCAAAACGCAAACCATCGAAGATTAAAGAGATAAGTGAAGGGGCGAGTAGCTCAAATTCGCCGACATCTTCATCTCGCAAAAAGCCAAACAAGATGCGCTCGAGCGCACCGATGACTGCGAGTGTACTGACCCTCGGATCAAAGGGACGTAAAAGTCCATGAACTTCTGCTGCGTTTGTGAGCGCGTTGGCACCTTTTGTGATAGAGACTGCGAGCGCTCCGATTGCCTTTCGTGCGCCATGAGCGGGGGCACGGTTTTCCTGAAGGTACAGCAAGATCAATTGTCTGTTTTCGAAGAAGATGTCATTCAGACGAATCGCAAACTCCTGGTATGCGAAGAGCAGGCCTGGAAGCTCGCTGGCCTCTTTGACTGCTTGTGCGCATGTGTTGAAGTTGTCTTCAAGGGCCTCTTGTAGTGGGGCGAAGAGCGTCTCGACGAGTTCTTCTTTATCTTTAAAGTAGCGGTAGAAGCTGCCTTTGGCAATCCCTGCTTGTTCGACAATTTGATCGATGGTCACACTCTCAGTGCCATGTTCAAGGAAGAGCGCGAGACCTGCTTCGCAAAGCTCACGTGTCCGCCTACGGCGGTTTTGGTCTCGCTTTCCTCCAACCGGGCCAGGGCGCTCGCTCGGCACATGTCGTGGCTTGGGCCCTGTTGCTTTATCTTCCAGCTCTTTATCCATCAGAACATGTCCTTTTTGGTCTTTGAGCGGTTATTTCGTTTCTCTCCTTGCATACCATACTGCAGACCATCGCACAAATAGGGTGCTCTGGTTCATCAGGCTATATAATGTTTACCACAATACGCATCAACGCAAGTGTGTTGTGAAAAAAATTGCCTGACCATCCACGTAAAATTGTGTCCATGTTATCCTTTTAAATGGTTCATGTGTTGTATGTGAGAAGTTCCTGTATCTTTCTCTCGAAATCTTTGTGAAGGAGGCTTCATCAACGCTGTTGTGCTTGACAGGCATGGGACTTTGACGGTACACCAAATGCTGGGTGTGTGGGTCCATTGCCATACATCATATCCACATTTCGAAGTGGAGTCTGGTCGGTATCTTCGTGCAGGGAGGCTTGATTGATGACTAGGAAAGTTGGGGTTTGTTGGGATGCTGCTTTTCAGGCTCATAGCGCTGGCGTTGGGCATCCTGAGCGTGCTGAGAGATTAAACTCCATTCGAGAGATACTCGACGCAGACGGGACGTGGGAGAGGTTGATCCAAGTCCCAACGAGACGAGCCACAAAAGAGGAGCTTGAGCGCTGTCACGCAAGAGCACACGTCGAGCAGGTCATCTCGGTAGAGGGCAAAAGTCACATGTTTGACGCCGATACGCACGCTTCTCCTGGGACAACAGAGGCCGCTTTACTCGCCGCTGGCGGAGGGATTGAGCTCGTCAACAAGGTACTTGATGGCGAACTTTCACAAGGATTCGCGCTCGTGCGACCTCCCGGTCATCACGCAGAACACGACCGAGCGATGGGGTTTTGTTACTTCAACAACATCGCAGTGGCTGCGCGCGCCGCGATGCAAAGAGACGATGTCCAACGGATTCTCTTGATCGATTGGGATGTCCATCATGGAAATGGCACACAACACCAATTCGATGAAGAAAAAGAGTTCTTATGTATCTCCTTACATCAATACCCTTTTTACCCAGGGACCGGAAGGCTTCGTGATATTGGTCTCGGTGAAGGAAAGGGCTACAACATCAATGTCCCCTTTGGTCATGGAACGGGGGATCATGAGTTTGCGTTGTTTTTTGAACAGATGATCGTCCCCGTTGCACGGCAATTTCAACCTGATCTGATCCTCCTCTCTGCGGGGTATGATGCACACCAGCGTGATCCTCTCGGTGGCATGAAGGTTTCAACAGAGGGTTTTGCACACATGTCTCATGTCTTGTGTGAACTTGCTGATGAAGTCTGTGGTGGCAAGCTCGTTGCATTTTTGGAGGGAGGTTACGACTTACAAGGTGTTGGGCAAGGAGCAGCGACGACGTTGAAAACGATGCTTGGAGATACGCTAGAGCGCTCTGGCGATATATCCAAGGTCAACGCTCCCTCATTGCATTTGTTCAATGAGTTACAAGAGACTTTTGCGCCGTACTGGAAGCTCAAACGTGTGTAATTACTAATGTGGTCAGATAAACTTGGCTGGCTCGCGTTTTTGATCCCCTTCTCGATATGGGGGTGGATGGTGGGATTGGCTCCTGGGTGGCTTGATGCGCCTGAGCTTGTCGCGGCTTCCTTTTCCCTTGGGGTGTCCCATCCTCCTGGCCACCCTGCCTACATTCTCTTCTCACATTTGTTCGCGTTGTTACCGATCGGTTCGGTCGCCTTTCGTCTCGCGTTGTTTTCGGCTTTTTGCTTTGGAATGGCGAGTTGGCTGACGTACCGGGCAGGTTTGCATCTGTTCTCTGCGTTTCCTCGCATTTCCTCTGACTCGGCTTGGACGCGATTATTTTGGTTGCTTCCCACTGTGGGCGCGGGGCTTGTGTATAGCACGTGTTTGCAAGCTGTTCGACCAGAAGTCTACACCTTCCACGCTGCGCTCTGTATGGCGACATTGGAACGCTGCCTCGCGGCGTATCACGCGACCACCCAAGAAGAGACTGATCGCGCGATGTGGCTGGCCTTGTTATTTGCAGGTGTTGGTCTCGCAAACCATCACTATCTGATGTTGTTGATGGTCCCCGGATGCTTGTTACTGTCTATCTTCTCAGGCTTTTGGCAGAAGCGTATCATCACACGTGTGCTCATCTCACTGTTCATCTTGGGGATTGGGCTGAGTACCTATCTCTACCTGCCTTTGCGTTCAAAACAACAGCCAGTGGTGCACTGGGGGGCTGTTGATTCTTGGGAGAGTATGGGATGGACTCTCTCCGCGAAAGTCTGGCAAGGCTCCGTCAAGGTCCACAAGAGCCAACAACCGCTTTTGATGAGGGCCTTCTTGTTGCTCTCTTTGTACATCGACCAGCTCGGTATTTGGTTATGTTTTCTAGCGTTTGTCGGCTTCTACTTGTTGATCAGGCTGCGTCTGTGGTTGGGGATGGGGGTTGTCTTTTGGTGGTTGGGGGATTTTCTATCCCGTGTGTTACTTGAGGTGAATCTCCAGGATGCTGATCTTCATGGTTATTTAATCGTCTCTTTCCTCTTGATGTCTTGGGGGATAAGCGCTTCGATACTCGCTGTCTTGGAGCGCTTACTTGTGTGGCAAGGTGAGTGGTTACAGGAGGATAAAAAGGCGAGCAGATTCCTGTGGCTACACAAAGTCAAGCGGTATGTGAGGCCTCTCTCCCTCGGCTATATCTTGCTCCTGCTTGCTGTCCTTGGACCGCTTCCATCTTTTTTCTTCGCACAACAGCCTGAGCTGACAGCGAACGACAAGCCCCAAAAAACGTTTCGTTGCTGTGATCGGCGCACTCGCTCTGCTTCTTTGCTGTGGATGGAGCTGCTCGAAGAATTTCTGCCACGCAACGCGCTCGTCTTCTCCACGTATTATCAGACAGGTTTTCTTCGTTGGTATCGGAAGGTTGTAGAGAGAAGTCGACCTGATCTTCACTTCTTCCAGAGGAACTTTTTGAGCGCCAAGAGGATCGCTGAGGCCGAAGCCTCCCGGTATCCAGAGCACCAAAAGATCTTGCGCATGTTCTCGAAGCGGCCGAGAAATATTGCCGCCGAGCTGTTGAGAATTGCACAGCAACACTCCGTGTGCATCGAGTGGTATGAGGATCTTCCGAAGTCGATAAGCTTATACCTATACCCGACAGGCTTGTTGTTTCAACTCGATCCCGATCAAAAAGTCGAACGAAACAGTGGCGGATGGGCTTCAGATGATGCCGATATCCAGCGTCAACAGGCCCATTTTTGGGAGGTCGCGTATCAGCTGCTTGATGATGAAATCAAGCGGGACCGTGGGCTTCGTGATGTTTTGTTGTGGACACATTACAATCACGCAAAGGTCTATCTCTACGGTGGTCGCTGGCGAGCTGCTGAAGCGGAGATCAAGAGGGCTGTGTTGCTCTCCCCCAAAAGCAAAGACATTCTTCGTTTACGAGGGAAAATTGCTGATAAGATCGATATGCTTCGACGCTCAGAAAAGCAATGGTTGCGAAAACAACGCGAGTTTTACCGTCGCCACCCAGGATGGGATAAGCAAAAGAATGCGGTGAAAGTCAGAGCAAGGCAAACCACACGAAGAGTAGCCCCCCGACGCCGAAAAAGAGTGTCGCCTCAACGTCGAAAAAAACAACTCGGGAAAACATCAAAGCCTCCATCTGTTCGGAAACGTCCTCCGGTTGTTCGCCCTCCTGCTTTGCCACAACCCAACGCCAAACAAAAGCAACCTCACAAACATCGACAACGTATGCTGATGATTCCCGCCCCAAATCTGCCGACGCGACGACTCCCTGTGGTTCGAAAGGTCAAGCCATTTGAGGTCCTTCCTCCGATACATCAACCCGTTAGACTTCACGACCATACAAATGACACAGCTCCCCGACGTGTGCTGTTGAAGACGACTGTTCGCTCTCTTTTCCAGTCACCTGCTCCGAGGAGAGACGAACATCCTTCATTGACAAAGCAGCGGCTTTTGAAAGTTCAAAAGTCGATCAAGAATCGTCAAAGGTTCAAAAAAGCTCTCCTTTCACGTAAAGCCAAACAAGAGGCTCGCCCTCGAAAGCGTACGAAAAAACCGCTTGTTCGAGCGAACAAGCCCGTTCCCCAAACAAAAAGGCAAATGCTCGCCAAGCAACGGGCTGCGTTGAAACGCAAGCAACAAGAGAGTAAGGCGATGCTTCTACGTGCTCGTCGTGTTAGGCCTGACAAGGGGAAGAGGCCGAAGAGAAACACGCAAAAAAGTAGCCTCAAGAGGAAACTCTTGGCGCAGAAAGCACAAAAAGGCAAAAAGGCCCGCGCTGCAAAAGGAAAAAAGAAACGCAAGAAAGCCCGCGTGGTGAGAGCAAAAAGTCGCAAAAGCGCAAGGTCCACGAGGTCACAAAAGAAACGCAAGAAGAGAGTACAAAGGCGTAAAAAAACCCGCACCAAGCTCCTAAAGGAGCGAAGAAAGAAGACGCAGAGGCGCAAAAAATCCCGTGCCATTGCGCAAAAGAAACGTAAGAGGAAAACCCAAAGACGCAAAAAGAAGACGCAAAAGCGCAAAAAATCCCGTGTCAAGAAGGTGCAAAAGAGACGCAAAAAGAAGACACTACGGCGAAAGCGTAAAACGCTCAGTCGCAAGGTCAAGAGAAGGCGAAAGAAGAAGGCACAAAAGCGCAGAAAACGCCGCACCCAGACGAAAAAGAAACGCAGAAGACGCCGCACCCAGGTGAGAAAGAAGCGTAAAAAAGCCCGTGTCATTGCGAAAAAGAAACACAAGAGGACAACACAAAGGAACAAGAAGAAGGTCCAAAGGCGTGAAAAGTCCGCTGCCAAGGAAAAGAGAAGGCGAAAGAAGAAAGTACAAAAGCGCAAAAAATCCCGTGCCAAGGTGAAAAAGAAGCGCAAGAGAACGCGCACTGTCAAAACAAGAAGACGCAGGAAACATCGAAAGTCTCGTAAGAGAAAACGTCGTCTTCGCAAACGCGCAAAGGTTGGTAGCAAGAGGTCACGAGCCGACAAGAAGGCTCCACGTAAGGTGAAGCGAAGAAGAGGACGAAAAAATCGACCCAAGCGAAAGAAAATAGTCGTCAGAAGGGTGAAAAAGCGCAAGCGCAAACGAATCATCCGCAGGAAGCGAAAGTCTTCCAAGCGACACAAGAGAACGGCTCCTCGAACACGTAGGTCGGTACGTCGAAGAAAGGGAAGGGGGCGTTCTCTCCCTGTTGCAAACCCCAGAAAGTCTCGTCCTTCAAAGCGCAAGGAGCAGACGACTTCACCAACGCCCCGAAAATATCGCAATAAGAACACAAAGACCAAGAAACCAGATAAGCGTAAACCTGCTGACGTTGAGTAGGGAGCTGGATATGACTTCTTCTGCACAAACAGGCTCGTGTTGGTACATCGCAAAAGCACTGTCGTTGTGGGTGTGTAGCTACCTGTTTTTGTTTGGTGTGGCCCACGCAAAGAGCAAAACAGCCGGGGAATTCTCGGTCCAGTACGCTCGCCCAATGCTTTCTTACGTGGGGTTGCGTCTTCGGGGTGTGCGGATGACACCGTTCGAGAAGAAGGAGCTCGAAGCGTTGGTCCGAAAGCAAGTTGAAGTCGGGCGATTTATTTATGTGAAGTTGCCATTGGGTAAGAAGGGGATCACGTCGTTTGTCAAAAAGATGGTGGAGGTTGTCACCAAAAGATCGATGGGGATCGCCAAAATGAGGGCGGAGTGGAGCAGTCAATTCCAAGGGTTTTCAGTGACTGAAGAGCAGCTTCACTCTATCCAAAATCAATCGTATATTTATTGGATAGAGGTGACCTCCTTTCGCCGCCAGCGAAAGTTTCTTCAAAATCGCTGGGAGCGTATCTTGGCAGGGGGGAGTCATGTCTGGGAGTACAAGCTCAAGGGGAGCATCTTTTTACAAAAGCTCGAAATTTTTGATTGTCGCGTGCAGAACAGGAAGAAAAGTCGCCTCCACGAGCGCTTTTGCCGAAGCAAAAAATCCCACGAGTACACAGGTTTTGCGAAGCCATTTCTTCGTGTCAATGCCGAGGCTGGAGGGCGACTTGGGGAGCGTATGCTACGCGATGTGAAGCAAAGAGTTGCGTTGCGCAAGGTTGTCAAGAAATGGGGAAGGTCACTGTTTCTCTCATTGGCCAAGAACCCTGTGTTTACACTTCATGCACCGATCGTTCGGTCTAAGCTGCAAAAAGTCTACCTTCCGATGGGACGAAAAGAGGGACTCAAGAGGAGCCAGGGGTTCAAAGTCTTTGTCAGGCATGTGCGTGGGCATTTGCTTTACAAGGGGTTTGTGAAAGTACGTAGAGTCGGTGATAATAGGATGAAATTGGAGGGCGGTGTACGCACTCGAGTCGCACCAAAAGCACCACTTTATACGATCGCAGAGCCGATCATCGTGCGTGGTGGGCTGCGCTTGAAGAAGGGAATGATGGTATACGAATACCCACAGGTTTTGTTGTCCGTTGGGGCATATGTCGGGTTGTTATCGCTCTCTTCACCGGGATTTTTTGCCCAGGGCGATACAAAAGGAACGCCACCTTCTCTTGGGGTCGCGTTTCCATTTCCGGAGAACAATATGCTCGTCCCTTCGCTCTCCGTCGAGGTCGAGAAAGATATCTCGGAGACGATTGGATGGAATGAGTTTCATTTGTACGGTGGGGTAGAGTTTGTATTGGGTGAAAACGCAAGCAACTCGTTTGGATTTCCTGTGGGGATCCAGTTTGGCGTGCTCAAGAAATGGTATCTTCGTCAGATTGTACTTGAGTTGGGTGTGCGGGTTGGGGGAGCGGGCATTTTTTCGGGACTGCCTCGCGTGATGTTGGGAGGAGAAGGGGTTGTAGGTGGAGCATTTTTCTTCACACCCCACTTTAGTCTCGCTCTTCGGGTTGGGTTTCGTGGATATGCTCCGGTACTTGGGACGGCTTCGATGTTGGGACCGTGGTTTCGTTTGGGTGGGTTTTTTACATTCTAGACCAGGACGCGAGCAATATATCGAGTTGTTTTTGCTCGGCTGATCGTTGTTTCGAGAATACAGGACTGGAGAGGGCCTGTGCCAGCCACCGAAGGGGTTGGACGCTTCCGCGAAGTGTCTCCAAAAACGTATGGGTGTTTTGTGGTTGGTGCAGGGATAACCATAAGAGCCTATGGAGTAAATCTATTTGTGAGTTGGACGTGGAGAGTGACTGTGTGGCGCCACGTTTCTGGAAATCGTTGAGGGTACAATAACCATTTTTCTTTGTGATCAGTTGATGAGCGCCATCGGAGAGTGATTGTGGGCCTTCGAGCTCAACTCCCAAACCTTTCGCGAGGACATCCAATTCACCGAACGGGATGGGGTGTTCACCAAACTGAAAGCGCGTCAGGATGTAAAATTGGGCGATCGTGTCAAGCTCTGCGATGGGTTGATTGGTTTGTTGTTCCATCACAAGTGAGATAATTTGCTTGACGACGAGGTGCTGTATTTGTTGCAAAAATGTTTCCGTATCCAATTCGGTTCCATCGGGTAGCTCAACACGTTCGAATTGTGTGAACGCTTGCAGACAGCTCCCTACACAGGCGAGGACGAGATCTGCACCCTGAAACCCCAGCGAGAAGAGGGTGCGTATACGTTCGTGTACGATCTCTGCGAGACGTGGCCTGACATCTTCCAGATAACGTCCTACAGCGGTGTGTTTGCGTTTTCTTGCGACGAGGAAGAGCGAAGACGCGAGCGCGGCAGAGTGTTGTGCGCGTAAGCGAGCTGCGCGCTCTGTTGCGAGGGGCCATGATTCTGTGATGACGAAGCGAGCGCGGCGAAGAGAGTTGATCAAGGTGGACCAGCCTGTTGTCGTTTTGTGCGCGTAGATAACAACAAGGGGACCCTCTGGAACGAGGACACGGTGGAGCTCTTGGAAGACTTCTTGCATTCCGCGCTCGAAGTGTTCGCGTGCCTTGAATGGATCGCCGTTGTGTTTGGAGCGATCTGCGACGAGCTCTCTCTTCTTTGGTGTGAGGGGGCGTGCGAGCTCGTCTTCGTAAAAGGGTTCGAGTATGCGCTTGAGCCAGATGTAAAAATAGTCGGAGAGGTGGCCATAGGGGACGTTGTCGTAGTATGGAGGATCGGTGATGACTGCGTCGATCGATGCGTCTGGGCGGTCGATCCATTGCGCCGGGGACATGGAGACATGTGCTTTTGTCGGGCTCGAAAAGGCAACGGAGCGCAACGCGCGGGTTGTGTAGAGAATATTTTTGAGGAAGTTTCCGGACGTCGTGCCGAGGGGGTTGGCTTCAGCGACGTCCCAATTGATCGCCATTCTTCCGTTTGATACAGGGCTCTCCAGTTTTTCTCCAAAGGGATTATGTACGACAAGTGTGCTGCCGCGGTTGGCGAGCTTTGTGACCCCAAAGGCGAGATAAGTGATGATCGCCTTTGCTTTGTCTTTTGTACACGGTGAGGTCGCAAGTAACGCATCGTATGCGGCCCGCACCCACTTGCAAAAAGTTAACAGCGCAAGCATCTGTCGTGTCGTGAAGAGTTGAGACCACTCTTTAAATCCGTAATTTTGTACGGATATGCCAAGTGAACCGGCTGGAGGAAGAGGTTCATCTGGAGGGGAGATGTCTATGTCTTCGCAGAGTGTTTGGAGTCTTCGTTGTAAGACTTCTTCGTCAGGGAAGTAGGATTCGATGTTGGGACCATACAGGTAACGTTTTCCCCTTCGGCCTTCTTGGGTGTATGCGATGGTGATGGGTTGAAGTCCAATCGCGCCTTGTTGTCCTTTTTGGCGGATATAGCTACCTTCTATCGTTGTATGGCAATGAAAACATTGGACGTGCTGGCCTTTTGACAAAAAGAGGGGTTGAAACTTCCAGGACGTTGTCGCTTGTGATTCATTTTTGTGTTGGCTCTCGTAGATCTCGAAGCAGACTCTTTTGGTCTCCTTGTTGGGGATGAATTTCATCGCGATATAGCGACCAGGACGTTTGCTGATCCAGCCTTTTCGCAAAAGCGGGACAGTCGCTTTGCAGTGTGGATTGTGACACTGGACTGTGCGTGTCCAGAGATAGGCTTCTGGACGGAGTGGAGTGGTTGGTGGCGGGAGATCTCTTGTTGTCAGACGTTTCTTTTTTCGTTTTGAGTCTGATTTTGCACGTTTCACATACTGAAGTGGTGCTGTCAGTCGAATGGACTTGTCATCTTCGTATCCTGTGGGGGGAGGGTAAAGGTCTCCCAAGTCTTGTGCGACTTTGTCTCGGACCCATTGTCCCCACTTTTGTACTTCGTCTGCGAGTTGAGGGCCGTACGTTTGTGGGTAAACGAGTGTGCAGAGTTGGATCAGGTAGGCGACGGGGTTGATGTCGTTGGCGTAGACTTCACAGCCGAGTCGTAACGCTTCGAGTGGGATCGAGCCGCCTCCGGAGAAGGGATCAAGCAGTCGCGGTGGAACAAGAGGGTATGTTTGCGTAAGTTGCTGTTGGCTTTGGGCTAATGTGTCTTCTTGGAGGTGGCACTGGCTGAGGGCTGAGAGGAGCGCAAATTGTCTTTTTCTGTGCTCCTCGTCCAAGGGAGCTGGCATCAACGTTGCGAAGACTGCAGCTCTTGCTGCGACAAGTGGTTTGCGGGACCACCACTGATGTAGGGTGGAAATATGTCCATGGCGAAGGTTTTTTTCCCTTTGTGATTCGATGTTTATCGTTTCCGTGGGGAGCATCTCTTCGATCAGGCGTTTGTGCTCTTTATTCATGCATGCGGGTCCCTTTTTTGTGTACAATTCACGTGGGTTGGCTACCATCATGTGATTTTGTTCGCAAGGAGGGCGTCGGTATCATTTGCCTTTTGGAGGGGGCTGTGATATATTGTCTTCTGCTCGAAAAGAGCAAGACCGTTTTACAAATGGATATTTCTTTATGTATTTCCCTTTTGTTCACGTTTTTTTGGGAGTACATGTTCCATATGATTGTTTGCAAACCGGTAGCTTTGTTCATCACTGGGAATCCTGACAACACGATGACATTGCGTTTGTAAAGAGTCCTACTGAAAAGGAGTTAAGGATGCCTGTTGGCGCGGATCTTAAAGTTGGTGATGAGGTCAATTCCTGGTGTACCAAGTGCCACGAAATGAGAATGCATAAGGTCAGAGCCCTTCGCCCTGATGGACCTCCTCGGGTTGTTTGCATTTGCCCTGAAGAGCGTGAGCGCAATTACCGACCTAAGCCCCCAAATAGTCGTAAGAAAAAATCGGCACCTGAACCCGAAGTCAATCCTTGGCCCACACTCATCCAAGAATGTACCGACGATAAACTTCGTGACTATTCAATCCAAGAGCGTTTTTGGGAAGGTGAATACATCAAACACCGCAAATATGGTATTGGCATTGTGACAGAAATGCTCGATGTCAACAAAATGGCTGTGTGGTTTGAGGACAAGAAACGCATCATGGTCTTTAACAAATAGTTTCCGTATATCACCTCCAATGCTTTCCTTTGTTGGATGTACGATGAACATGACATATCCCTCCTTTTGCTCTTGTTTATCCAACACTCTCTCACAATCCACCCAAAAAAGAGAAAAATACCATGCGCGCTGCGTTTGATTCTTTTTCCAATGCACGATCCCTGCTCTTTGCCTTTTTTTGTCTGCTCCTGACCGCCGCAGGCTGTCAGGAAACGTCGAAAACACCGGCAAAGAAGAGCGCGCCGAAAGCAAAAGATGTTCTTGCTTATGTCGGTCAGCAGGTGATCTCTGTTGATGAATTCAAAAGACGTTATTCCCCCGCATCAGGCCTTACGCCGAGTGCTTTTTTGAAAAAGTTAATCGAAGAAAAACTACTTTATCTCGAGGCCAAAGAGAAGGGGCTACAAAAGAGTGTAAAGGTCCAACAAGAAAAGCAAAAAGCCATGGCCCAGCTCGCTCTGAAGGTCGGGTTCCATCGTTGGTTTTCGCCTGAGTCTATCAGCTCACTTGAGGCGCGGAAGGTCTACCACGAAGATTTTATCAAGTACTTCACTCCAAAAAGACTCAAAACAGTGCACGCCTTGGCAATGTTCCCCAAAAAGGCGTTCTCTGCCAAGGCAAAGCTCTCCGAAAAGGAGAAGGTGCTCTTGCCTATTTGGAAAAAGGAAAGCAAGGCCATTGCACAAAAGGTGTTGCAGGTGATCTTGAAAAAAGATCCAAAGAGTGGAGAAGAGTTCAAAAAAATCGTAGAACCGTTGAGTAAACAATACAACAAACCAATCCCTGCTTTCTTTGAGGTGCGTAGACAACTCCTCGCCCACATCGATGAGGGACGTGCTCAACCAAACAAGGTGTTGCGACCCATCCTTGAGAAATCGATGCTGAAACTGCAGGCATTGCCATTTTGCGCGCACTGCTCCAAGTTTCTCCCGCTCTTGATCCGATGGGCACAGAGATGCAAAAAGATCAAACCCTTACTCGATAGCGAAGTGAAACGGTTGAAGTCAGAGCTCAACGTCGCCATCAAAGCGAAAACCGCCAGACTCATCATAGAAGATCTCGCCCCATTCGCGGCTGTACCTACGCCTGGATTCTTCAATGTCGTCGATCCGTTTTTGAACGCGACCAAAGCGCTTAAGCCCCGACAATACACTCGTAAGATCGTTGCGACGACATACGGATATCACGTGATCTTTTTCCAGAAAGTCGTTCCTGAAAAAAGAACCTCCTTCTCTGAGGCCCAAAAAGAGATCAAGCGTATGCTTTTCCTCAAAAAAAGGCCAAAGATGTTCAATCGATGGGTGGAGGCGCTGGGCAAAAAGTTTCCCACGCAAGTCTTTGAGGAACGTTTGAAGGGTGTCAACGAGCGTATGTAGGGATGTTTGTGTGAATTGTACGGGAAGAAGAGGGGGGAGAGTTGCTATGGGGGAGTTTTGATGTTCTTTGTGCTGGACTAGTTTTGTCGACGTCGAACGAGACCAAAGAGGACGAAGGCGAAGAGCATCCAGACAAATGGACTCTGTCCCGATGTTCCATTTACCTGACAGCCACATCCTCCAACTGTCCGCTCGCTGCCCGGTGTGTTTGTGGTGTCTTTGTCGCCGTTGCCTTTCCCGCCGATGATACCACCATCAAGGATTTCAGCTTTTTCACCGCCACCTTGTGGATTTTCACCTGTGGAGTTTGGATTCTCACCACCTGTGTTGGTTGGGTTCTCACCGCCTGTATTTGTGGGATTTTCATCACCTGTGTTGTTGCCTTCTGTGTTCCCTGGCTTCTCTTCAGGGACTTGTTTCTTATCGACACATTGGGCTTTTCCGTCAACAATATGGCAGACCCCTTCGGGGCACTGGACATCGAGACAGGGGTTGTGCTCGCAAACGCCATTGATACACTTGCGTCCTGTTGGACAGGTCACTTTGCTACACGCTGTACCTTCGCATTTACCGTTGTTACAGACTTCACCACTGTTACAGGTGACATTCTCACAAGGTCCAGAGGTTGTGGGGTTTGTTGTACATTTTCCATCGACACAACGCTCTGTACTCTTACAGGTGACGTTGAAACAGGAGTCGACACAGGTTCCTTCACGACAGAACTGATCGGCAGGACAATTGACGCCGGTACATGGGTCTTTTTGACATTTTGCGTCGATACATTTTTCGCCGTTGGGGCAACCTTTTGTGTAACAGTTGTCTTCGATGCAGACGCCTTTCTCACATTTTTGTGTGTCGAGACAGCTGGTGAAGAAGCAGAGGTCGATACATTTACCGCCGGAGCAGCGGCTACCTGAAGCACATTTGACATCTTTACAAGGATCGACACCTTCGCAAATTCCGTTGACACATTGGAGACCTTTGGCGCACTCACCACCGAGACATTCGGGTTTACACTGACCACTTTTACATTGCATGCCTGAAGGACAGAGGTTGCTCGTGCTGTCGTCAATCTTACCGTTACAGTCGTTGTCTTTGCCGTCGCATACTTCGTTTCCTGGCTTGGGTGCAGAACACGTTCCCCATGCACCATTGTTACAGGCTTGTTGTCCGCTACCACATGCGGTTCGACAGTTTTTGGTCAGCCCATCATCTGTTTGACCGTTACAGTCGTCGTCTTTTCCGTTACAGGTCTCTGCGGTGGGTTGGGGGACATTGCAAGCGTCCCATTGTCCATTTTGACAGCTTTGTGTGCCCGAACCACATTTTCCACGACACGCTTTGTCTGGAACACCATCATCGACTTTACCGTTACAGTCGTTGTCTTTTCCGTCACAGACTTCTGCGACAGGTTTTTGTGCGTCACAGGATACGAACTTACCACCTTTACAGGTTTCAGTACCTTTTCCACAAATGGTTGAGCATTCGCGTGTGACACCTTCGTCTACCTGTCCGTCACAGTCATCATCTTTGTCGTTGCAGGTTTCGGTTTGGGGTTGTGGAGCGTTACAGGCGTCCCACTTTCCATTGGTACAACTTTGTTGGCCTTTACCACACTTGGTCGAGCAGGCTCTACGTAGGTTATCGTCGACTTGACCGTTACAGTCGTTGTCTTTTCCATCACACACTTCCGCTGAAGGCGTTCCTGCAACAACAGAGCAGACGACCTTGTTGCTTTTACAGACGTAGGTTCCTGTTTTTTTGCAACCTCCTGTTCCGGCTGAACAGGACTTTCCTTTGTTTGCGTAGTCTTCGTCGATCTTGCCATCACAGTCGTTGTCTTTGCTATCGCAAACTTCGGGTTGCGGATTGAGAGCGGAGCAGCTGCCCCATTTACCTCTAGAGCAAACTTGTTGTCCTGCGCCACAGGCTGTTGAACAACTTCGTTTGATACCTTCATCGATCTGACCATCGCAGTCATCGTCGAGATTGTTGCAGATCTCCGCAGAGCTTGCGTCTGCGATGGCTTTCATCGCCTTGTTTAATTCTGTGCTGTTGTCGGCTTGATAATACTTTCGTGTCCCGCTTTGTGCGGTTTTTCCGGCCGTTGCCATGTTATTGAGGCAGTTTGCGTCGACGCCACTCCCAAATCCGATGACGAATGTTTTGGCACCGACTGAGGCAAAAAGTGAGCTGACTTGGGAGTTTGCACAACCAGCTTGACCGTCCGTGATGAACATCACGCTACGTTTTCGCGTCTTGACGCTGTCGGCATTTCTGATACTTGTGAGGTGGCTCGTGGCTGTATTCATTGCAGCGACGAGGTTTGTACCACCGCTCGGCCCCGTTGCATTGAGCGCTGTTTGGAGTTTGGGGACACACTGGTTGTTGATGCCGTCTGCGATACATTTATTGATGCCGTAATTGACACCGGCAGAGGAGTTAAAGGTCGCGAGACCAAAGCGAAGCTTACCTTTGTATTGGTTTGTGATCGTTTTGATGGCGTTGACGGCGTTGGTCCATTTCGCCCCCCCCATACTACAGGAACGGTCAAGGACGATAAGGACGTCCGGTGCCTCACACACCGCCTCCGCTTGGTTCATCGAATAAAACATCGTGCTGCAAAATAGCACAGCGTAAAGCATGTTTTGTAGTAACGGTATCCGCATACTCTCCTCCTGATGGTTTGATCAGCCCTTCACAAAAGTGAATCTTTATCTTTTACGAATCTCTGTCTATTTACTGCAAAGATCTTGTCTGTTGGATCGGCAATGGATTTTTCCATTGTATAGTTGTTTACAAGTATACAATACTACCATGATATACACCCCTTCCAAGGGAAAAAGTGACGCAGCATATGACAAATATGCAAACTTTCTCCAAGTAGACTCGATGAGTCTAGAGAATATCTCATGTATTTTTCTTGTAGAATGCGTGGTTGGGTTTTTTTGAGTTGTGGTGAGACTGGAGGGGCATTTTTTGTGGTGGGCTAGTTTTGTCGACGTCGAACGAGACCAAAGAGGACAAAAGCGAAGAGCATCCAGACAAACGGACTCTGTCCTGATGTCCCATTCACCTGACAACCACATCCTCCTGGCGATTGGATCTTATTTCCATTTGTTGTCGTGTCTTTGTCACCGTTGCCTTTCCCGCCAACTGTGCCACCATCGAGGACTTCATCTTTTTCGCCGCCACCTTGTGGATTTTCACTTGTGGAGTTTGGATTCTCGCCACCTGTGTTTGTGGGATTTTCACCACCTGTGTTGTTGCCTTCTGTGTTCCCTGGATTCTCTTCAGGGACTTGTTTCTTGTCGACACATTGGGCTTTTCCGTCAACAATATGGCAGACCCCTTCGGGGCACTGGACATGGAGACAAGGATCGTGCTCGCAAGCCCCATCAACACATTGTCGACCATTTGGACAGGTCACGCCACGGCAAGGTGAACCTTCGCATTTACCGTTGTTACAGACTTCGCCACTGTTACAGGTGACATTTTCGCAAGGTCCGGAGGTTGTGGGATTGGTGACACATTTCCCATCGACACAACGCTCTGTACTCTTACAGGTGACGTTAAAGCAGGAGTCGACACAGGTTCCTTTGCGACAGAACTGATCGGCAGGACAATTGACGCCGGTACATGGGTCTTTTTGACATTTTGCGTCGATACATTTTTCGCCGTTGGGGCAACCTTTTGTGTAGCAGTTGTCTTCGATGCAGACGCCTTTTTCACACTTTTGGTTTCCAGTACAGCTGGTGAAGAAGCAGAGATCGATACATTTACCACCGGAGCAGCGGGTGCCTGAAGCGCACTTGACGTCTTTACAGGGGTCGACCCCTTCGCAAATTCCGTTGACACATTGAAGACCTTTAGCGCACTCACCACCGAGACATTCGGGCTTACACTGACCGTTTTTGCACTGCATACCTGAGGGGCAAATGTTTCCATTACTGTCGTCGATTTTACCGTTACAGTCGTTGTCTTTGCCATCACAGACTTCGTTTCCAGCCTTGGGCGCGGAGCATTCACCCCAAGAACCGTTCGAGCAC
>MDTC01181904.1_pt1 | contig 25450 bp, 27 predicted proteins | sample 811181 | NCBI WGS metagenome assembly MDTC01 (sample SAMN05326644, study PRJNA326480) | marine metagenome | isolation source: seawater | place: Pacific Ocean: North | collected 2011
TATCTGTTCCGGCCACATCAATGACGTATTTGTCGCCAGCCGCTGCATTGGCATTCATAGCGGCTTCAAATGCTGGCGTTCCATGATCGGCAAGCGTAACGACCCGAGCCGTGCCCGCGGAAGTTGTCGCGGCCGAGCCATCTGATTTTAAAACTTTACTTGAGAATAATGGCGCACCTTCAATAACATTGTTCAGTACAATATCGGCGCCACCCTTGCTCTCTAGAATAATTCGCTTTCCATTTGTCGAAACAACTGCGCTTACACCCGTATTATCACTCTCGCGATTAATCGCCAGCGCCAAAGAATCCAGGGTTGTTGGCGTCACTGAAGCGGAGATTGTGATTGGCTCTTCATTTAAACTGGTAATATCAAACTGAACCTGACCAGTTGTTTGAAAGGCCGATAGTTCGACACGTAATTGCGCAGTTGCACGAACGCCGATGTCAGCTAAATCAGTATTTATCTTATTAGCAACATCACTTGCCCATGCACCCGCAGAAATGCTTGTTTGACGGGTTTCGCCATTAGCCATGGTGATTGTAAGGTTACGATCAACCAATGCATTTGATGGCACAATATCAGTTCCACCAATAGCAGCTGCGGCCATGCCGTTACTGCCAGTAGCAACAACAAAATGTCCACCTTCACTCAAGATATTAATATTGGCGCCACGGTAACCATTTTCATTCTTATTTAAATAATCACCGCGATAAACCGCTTCCACTGAGAAACCATTTTGAGTTTTGACTAAATCGTCAATTTGCATAGTGGTTAGTGCACTACCTGCAAGATGGCGGCCTTCACGCGTGAAAACTTGAACATTGGAGGCATCAACAGCATCAGACAAGCTAGCACTTATGGTCCCAGATTGGGTTACAACATGCGCAACTTCACTGCCAGTCTTTTTGAAGTTGCCTTTTGCCGATGCAATGACAAAACTGCCTGCACCACCGCTGGCATGAAGTCCAAGATCAGCCAATGAAAAACCGCCACTTGACCGCAGGACACCATTGTTCAGCAATGCCGAAATTTCTGACATTTCAGACCATTTCTGACCAGATGGGGCATTTGGATAGGCGGCCGCATGCGTGATATTAAAACTATGCGGCCCGTCGTTATCGCTGCCATCAAGTTCAAAGCGAAACTGCGTCAAATTCCCTATATCAGTTGCTGAGATTTGAAAGCTCGCCGCCGCCTGTTTAGCAAATGACGACAATTCAATATTTGACGTTCCCGCAGGCACAGTGGCAACAAGCCCATCACGCAGAAAATTTGTTGCTTCAACCGGTGCTTGTGAATTTGCTAGTGTATTTGCAATATCTTTTTCAACAAATGTTTCAGCTGTTTGACCGGCTTTGATTATCAGGCTGGCTTCACCTGTATTTTTATTATCTGCAGATACCGATGTTGCTGAAGCAGCGGCTATTTCTTGCGGGCGTTTTAGTAGAAACGTCAAACCAGCTGCCGCATTTTTCTGCGGGTTTACATAAAAGCTGTCACCATCTTTTGCGTCACCGGTAATAGCTAGATCAAAACCTGGACCGTTAATCCGCTCTTTACTTCTTAGCGGCCCTTCCAGGTTGTCGCCGGTCAATGTCCATTGGTTGGCAGCTGCATTAAAAACTGCTGTCATTGGTTTTTGCGGCAAACTGTTAACATCGTTTACAGTTATTTCAATGACCAAGCTAGAGCTGTTGCTGGGATTTAGCGCAATTTCAAGACCACTTGTGCTGAACATCTGAGCGCCAGTCTTACCATCAAGATCAACACCTAATTTATGCTGCTTGTTTACATCTGTACTAACCAAGTTAGCAAGATGGTTAACCTCTTTTGCAACTTCCTTAGTCATGGAAAATGCGTCAACCAGACCAGCGATCATGCCGGAGGACACCTGACTTGTTGGGGTGTTGCTTAAACCAGGATTTAACACAATTTGGATCGTATCTTCACGTAAGACATAACCAACAGATGTCGATGTTGACATTGAAACAAGAGACGGACCAACACCCGACGAACCAAGCGTAATATCAGCATATCCACGGTCATCATATTTAACACTAACATCAGTTAATTTTGCAATGTCTCCAATGATCCGGTCTCTTAAATCGAGAAGCGAGTTTGGTGACTGACCACTTTGGCCAGATGATAATATTCTTGAATTTATCGATGCTAGCTCTTTTGCTAACAAGCTCACGCCGGCCACAGCATCATCAAGCATCGATAATGTACCTGATTCCTGCTGCGATAGTTGTCCAGATAATGAGTTGAACCGCGATGCAAGCGCATCACCCTCTTCGATGGCAACTACTCGCGGCGCCAAATCACCAGGTGACGATGCCACCTCACTTAGAGCATTGAAAAAACGTCCAATCTGACTACCCAGGTCAGCATCGGAAGGCAGCAACATATTTTCTAACTGCATGATCTGGTTCAAATAATTATCCATACGCTCAAAGCCACTTGTTGAAGAGCGCGCGCGATCAAGCAAAAATGCATCAAATGAGCGGCGGATATCAGCAATGCGAACGCCAAGCCCGGCTTGATTGGCAAGACTAGTAATGCCACCTTGACTAGCAGTGACTTCTTGAAGGTCGGCCTCGCGGCGCATATAGCCTTCAGTATTCATATTGGCAATATTTTGGCCTGTCACAGCCAAAGATTGCCGATAGGCCTGTATCGCACTTTTGCCTACGTCAAATAAACTGGTCATTTGATCACCAACATCGGGTTACCGAATGATTTGCCAGCGCCACGGTCAAATTGTTTTACGAGTGCTTCGGCAATGCCAAGATTCATGTTTTGCGCCATAGACTTGGCACGCTCTTGTTCCAACATCTCAGTATAATTATCACCCGCACTGCTTCCCAAAATGTCATCGGCAAGCTTTGACTGTCGAGCTTGTTTTAACAGGGTCTGGATGAAAATGGCTTCAAACTGTTCAGCTGCAGCGTGTAAATCTTCAGGCGCGCGCTGCCGCTGCGCCAATTCAGGGCTTAATCGCTTTGCAATTGTTGGAACTAAGCTATCCATCAAACACCTCTAGATCACAATCAGCTCAGCGCGAAGCGAACCTGCTTCACGCAATGCTTCAAGAATGGCAACAAGATCAGACGGTGTACCACCAACAGCATTTAACGCGTCGACAATCGACGATAGTTCAACACCTGGATCGAAAACAAAAGCACGCGCTATTTCTTCTTCTGCTGTTATGGTCGTATCCGCCGTTTCGACAGCTTCACCAGGTGCAGTTGTGGCAATACCATCAGCTACTGCCATCGCTTGTGTTTGCGTGACATTCTTATCTTCTTTAACCCGAACCATCAGGGACCCATGCGTTACAGCCGCCGCCGACACCCTAACGTCACCACCGATAACAATGGTGCCAGTCCGCGCGTTGATCACGACCTTGGCACGCGGCCGAGCAGGTTCAACCTCAATATTTTCAAGAAGGCTAACAAATGACACTTTTTGCGCTGGATCAATTGGCGCTCTTACCTTAACCGTTGTTGAGTCAAGTGGTATGGCAACACCGCCACCAAAAACATCATTAATCGCCTCGGCAACGCGGTTTGTCGTGCTAAAATCACCCTGATGCAGGTTCAGCAGAACATTGGCACTATCCAAGAACTGCGTGTCGATCATTTTCTCAACACTCGCACCGCCAGGAATTCGTCCAACGGTAGGAACATTAACAGTCAAAGATGAACCATCACCTCCAGCAACGCCCAAACCTCCAACCATTAAATTGCCCTGTGCCACGGCATAGGCTTCGCCATCAGCGCCCAACAAAGGTGTCATCAGCAAGGTCCCGCCGCGAAGCGATTTAGCCTGTCCAACGGTTGAAACAACAATATCAAGCTTTTGCCCAGGCTTGGTAAAAGGTGGCAATTCAGCAGTGATGATTACCGCAGCCGCATTTTTGCCATTCATATTGGCAGCACTTGTCACAACACCAAACTGGCTAATCATTGATTGCATTGACTGCTGCGTCAGAGCGGCATTACCATCACCCGTCCCAGCCAAACCAACCACAAGACCGTAACCAACGAGTTGATTAGAGCGAACCCCAGCGATTGATGTTAAATCTTTGAGGCGGTCAGCCTGCAACGGGAGTGATCCGGCAAAGCTAGCAGCAAGGGCAATAATGCCAATTTTGATAATTTTGAGCATGAATGATCGCAAAGCCTTTGACATTGTTAAAATGGGGAGATTGTCCGCATCAGTTGGCTAAGCCAACCAGGCTGAGAAGCGTCAGCAAGATGGCCTGAGCCGGTATAACGAATTTGAGCATCGGCAAGTCTGTCTGATGAAACAACATTGGTGGCTGAAATATCCTCGGGGCGCACAACGCCCCGGACCCGGACATATTCGTTACCGTTATTCAAAGTAAGTTCTTTCTGCCCCTGAACTTCCATATTACCATTATCAAATACCCGAACAACCGTGACTGACAATAAACCGCTAAAGCTGTTTGACTGCACAGCATTACCAGCACCGGCAAAGCTACGCGTTGTACCTCCATTTAGCCCGGCGGGATCTTTATCAAAGCCGCCTGTTAAAATATTGGGCAGGGCTGTTGGCAAGGTCACACCGAAGGCATCTGTTTTACTTGACGACGCTGTCTGTGCTTTAGTTGCGGCATAGGTTTCATTAAAGCTTACTGTCAGGATATCACCAATACGTCGCGCACGTTGGTCTGTAGCAAACAAACCACTTCGCCCGGGCTGAAAAATAGCACCGTTCATATTGTTGGATTTTACCAATATCACGGGCTCTTCGGCAGGTAGAAATGACTGGCTAACAACTTGTTCAGTGTAAGCCGAGCAGCCACTAATAATCCCAACTATGATTGCAAGAGGTACAAGTTTGAAACTGACAGTTTTCATCGTCTTAAAGCCTCCGGGCAGGTTAATGACTAATTAGAGGTTTTGTGCGATGTAACGCATCATTTCATCGACGGAAGTGATTGTCTTTGAGCTAACTTCATAAGCACGCTGTGTTTCGATCATATCGACAAGCTGCTGAACAACGTTTACGTTCGAACTTTCCAGTGCGCCCTGAACCAGACGCCCCATCCCCTCTTGAAAAGGGTTAGCGATAATTGGCGCGCCGCTGGCAGGTGTCTCAATCAACATGCTCTCTCCATTTGGCTGAAGGCCCTGCTTATTTGGAAAATCAGCCAATGTGATCTGACCCACCTCTTGAGCGTCAACACCGCCAGGCACTTGCACAGTCACGATGCCATCAGACGACACATTGATTGAGGTCGCCTCTGCTGGGATTTGGATCTCTGGCTGGAGTGGGTAGCCGCTGGCTGTTGTGACAACACCCTCCGCGTTGCGCGAAAAGGCACCAGACCGGGTAAAGCCAATTCGGCCATCAGGCATCAAAACTTGGAAAAAACCATCACCTTCAACAGACATATCAAGCGAATTGCCAGTGTCTATCAGGCTCCCTTGCGTGAACAGCTTGTTGGTATTCAACAATCTTGTACCCGTACCCACTGAAAGACCTGAAGTTAAACTGGTATTTTCAGATGTGTTTTCACCTGCACCACGAAGAATCTGATAAAGAAGCGATTCAAAATTTGCGCGATCACTCTTAAAGCCCGTGGTATTCACGTTGGCAAGGTTGTTAGCGATCACCTGCATTTTCACTTGTTGAGAATTCAGGCCAGTTTTGGCCACATGCATTGCAAAGGTTGACATTGTCTTGAAGCTCCTTGAGGAATGGTATTTCTCCTAAAGAGCAAGTTTTATGCCAACACCTCTATCTAGCCATTAGGCATGCGCAGCAATGAAGCGCTGCTCTCGTCGAGATCTTTTGCAATTGAGATAAGCTTTGTATTCAACTGAAAGCGTTTCATCAAATCGGTATTTTGAACCAATTCTTCAAACACATTTACGTTACTTTCTTCGATATAACCCTGCTGCAAACGAGCATTTTGGTCAGGATTAAAAGCCTCACGATTGAAACCACCTTTTGGCCGCAGTTCACCATCAATATCTTTAATAATGTCTTCTTGATTACCCGAATTTAACGCGATTTGATTAATCAATACACGTGTATTGGGCTCGGCACCTACTGGTTGGATAAAGACTTGGCCTGACTCAGATACAAAGATTTTTTTAAACGGTGGTACCTCGACGGGAACAAGGCTCGTATCAAGCATTTTTTGACCGACGCCATTTAACAAAAAACCATCCATCCCCCGAACAAAATCACCACGCCTACTAAAGGACATCTTTCCGGCTGCATTTTCGACCATAAAATAGCCTTTTCCTTTGATGGCAAGATCAGTTTGCTCACCTGTGAACTTGACCTGCCCTTGCTCATCAGAAAATAAGCCGGCTTCACTCTCACGCACGAAGGCACGACTTTGAAGCTGATTTTCCGCGCTTAGATAAAGTGACCCAAAACTACCCCCAATCTGATCGCTACGAAATCCGGGCACATTAGAGTTTGCCATATTTTGTGCGCCAACATTTTGTTGTATCAAGGTCGCGTGCATCGTATGCAAGGCTGTGTGGATCATCTTATCCATAGTCTCACTTCCTTACCCAAACCCAAATCATCAACGAATATTAATGATGGTTGTGGTTAGAGTTGTTGTTGTTTCAATCGCTTTTGCAGACGCCTGAAAGTTTCGCTGTGCAGTAATCAAATTCACTAGCTCTTCGGTAATATCAACGTTTGAGCGCTCAAGAGAACCCGACAAGATGTTACCGTAGCCTTCTGAACCAGCTTCACCAACCTGCGCCTCACCAGAAACCGCTGTTTCAACATAGGTCGCGTTACCAATTTGCTTTAGACCGTTCTGGTTGTTAAAATTTGCCAAAACAATCTTACCAAGTGGATTATTCTGTCCATTAGTATAGTTAGCACGGATCGTTCCCGATGCGTCAATTTCCAAACCATCAAGACGTCCAGATGTAAATCCATCCTGTTCAACATTCAATACTGAAAAGGGCTGAGCAAACTGAGTTGACTGGCCAAAATCGATGTCGAGCGCAATCGAGAAACCCTCTTCCTGCTTTTCATAATGAACATTGTTTTTGGGACTAACAATTTTACCAGCGTTATCAAATGTTAACTCACCTTCATCGATATAGAGAGGATAATAGCCCTCGACAAGATTATCAGGTGGTGTTTGGACCACTTCACCACTAGCGTTAACATATAAAGCAACACCTTGAGCATTTGTGGCTTGAACTAGGTTGTAAATTTTTGGAACGGTGCCAACTCCCAAGGCGACATCATCAAGGCCCAGGCGCGCTGCGCCTTTAACCTTAATAGTTGATGTGTCTCCAGAAGTGCCCGTTGTAAACGTAAAGTTATTACTAGATCCATCATAGCGAACAGTAACACCACCCACAGTATCCCCAGTTTCGGGATCTTGAATTTGGTTAATTCGAGACTGAAGAGCCTCAGCAAGTGTGGAGCCTACATAAAATCCGGTTGGCAATTCAATCACACCACTGATACCGTTCACCGATACGTTGAAGATATTTTCACCACCAGTATTATTTAAACGAAAAACACTGCTCAAATCTTCGTTTGCTGCATCACCGACTGAAACCGCAGGTGTCGAAGCCAAACCTCGCCCAGCCTCTACAATAACATCCCTCTTTGATGTTCCAACTGCCATCAAGTGATTGTCACCACTAAAGTGTGCGGTAGTATCTATAACAGAGCCATCAACTTGAGACAGGCTGTACCGCCCAATAGAAATACCCGATGATTTCTGCTGTTCAGGAACACCTAAAGAACCATTCGAGTCAATAAATTCACCAGTGGATCCACTAGCAAACGTGAAAGTCTGCGTGTCACTATTGTATGAAACTGATGCGCCATAGCGCTTATCGTTGAGCTGAATTTCTTCACCATCAGCAACAAATGGCTCCGTGCTCAAAATCTCACCGCCACGGATTAGAGAGACACTGGCGTCGTTTTGGTTCGGTATTCCAAGATTATTACTTTCTTCAGCAGTCGTAGCACCAAACACCGAGAAAGAATTAAAATTACTCTCTGTTCCTGTTCCAAGTATAGTTCTGTCAACATTAAACTGAAGGCGCTGTGACAGTTCGTCGTAATCAATTTTAATGGCTGGCGATTTCTCATCGACCCAGTCTGTTGAAACCGCTAAATCCTGAGTATTATCAGCTTTTTTAAGTCCAAGCACATCCAAAGAAGATTTAGTTGTTCCGGCGACGTTTTGATTAATCTCGAATTGACCATGAGAAACTTGAATAATGTTACCTGTTTCGACGGTAACCACAATGTCTTTATATAAACCTGCCGTGCCGCCTGCGGCAATACTACCGTCTTGAGCGGCAAGTTGCGCCCCAGAAATTGTAACTGTGTCACCAGAAGTATAACCAAAGCCCGTCGCATCGATTAGGACATTTGTGATTTTACCATTTGCGTCAGTTTCTATTTTAAAGGTTGCGCCAGAGCCACTTCCAGTTGTGGCGGTTGACGCAATGCCAGTTAAAGTTTTATTTACCGGAAATGATGCAGCATCTGTTGGCGCTGTTACGTTTACTGTTGGATCTGTCGCGATATTGAAGTTTGACGTCAATGGCTCGAGATTTGCTACCTGCTTATTGGTATAAGCGTGCTTTGTTGCGTCACCTTTTTCCCTAATAATAACTTTCTGACTGCTAAAGTTAACTTCTGCATCCTGAAAGACATTCTCAGCACCCTCAAAAAAGGCTTCAACCTTCTCTGACGCATCGCTCATGACGAAGATGTCATTTTCTGTCAAGGTAAACCCATCGTCAGGGAAAGCTAAGCCTGTTGTATTTATAGTTATCGAATTTGAGGCCGCATCAACATTGCTCACAGTGAATTCACGGCCATTAATCGCCGCTGCAGCCAGGGCATTCCCACCAGAAAAATCCCCAGCGATGCGGATCTTTTCATTTATTGAAATAAAGCTTGTACCACCTGAGGCAAACTGGACTGTAAGGGTGTTCTCTGTGGAATTAAAAACAATCGTATTACCTGTTGTATTCACCTGCGTTTTATTGTCGTAAACGCTGAGATTTGGTTTTTTTCCTTGATACGAATAAACCATGAACTTGTCTTCGGCCGATACCGTACTAGTTGTTGGCGTGTCAGCACTGCTAACTAAATGCTTAAGATTTACAATCTGACTTTCTGTAAGAATTGCATCCATTTTCGTCCCGGATGCACGCGCAAATAACTGATTCGCTACACCAAGTGCGCTAGCACCGTCAACAACATCTGATGAACGAGTGACAGCATAGTTATTAAGTGCTTCATTAATCTTCGCCTGAGCATGAGCAAGGAATTGATCATTAGTAAAATCAGGCGATGCACCGGTCAATGAGATACCCTCAACATCAGCAACATAGCTAGTGCCAAGCAGGTCAACATTGATAGAGCTTGTCAAACCAGTCGATGACCCGTCAGCATTCAGTTTAAAGAGGTTGATGTTCAGCGTGTCATCAACATTCTTGATAACCTGAATTTTGCTATCATCACCATAAGCCGCGTTAATTGAACGCTCCACCTCAGCTGCGAGTTGTGTAGCATTGTACTGACCTGGCCTAAGGTCAATATTAACAGGCTGGTCACCGTTATCGACATTAACTGTTAAAAAGTTTTTACCCCAATAAACACGGCTATCAGCGTCTCCACTCTCCCGAGTTGCGTTAAAGAGAACCGGGTCAGTAACAATTTCAACAAGCTTGTCACCCTCCTCACCAAAATCAAATTCAGTTTGTTCACCAGTTAATTTTGCTGGCTGTGAGGGAATCTGCTGTTGCAAATCATCCAGCTTGTAAAGGGCGGAGCCCTTACCTTCGATAAAATAGTTGTCGTCTGGCACTTGTGTTGTCTGGGCACCAAATCGGTCGATAAAGATTTGGTTTCCAGCATCATCAACTGAGGGCACAAGGTCTGGATCAATAACCGTATTATTAATCACCAGCCGCGTGTCATACTTGTTGGTTGGATCAGCAGCTGAAGCAGATTGTGTTTTTATGAAATACATTGTCGCAATTGTTGGATTACCCAAATCATCAAAGATCGTAATTGAAGTTGAGTTGGTAAACGTGTTTGGGTCGGATGCGTCAAATGTATATCCATCAGCAAATTCAGGGCGATCTGGCACCACATCAGCGGCCGCTGGAACGTTCACACCTAATTCAATGTTACTAGTCGCTTGCGGATCACCTGATGTCACTGGCAGCTGTAAAGGAAGCGCACTATCAAGGTCTTTGGCTGTGACCGAGCCATCATCGTTCACCGGATAGACAAGCAAATACTGACCAGCAGAATCGACGACATAACGGTCGTTATTCACGTTCAGCGAACCGTTTCGCGTGTAAACCTTCTGCGCTGAGGTCAATGACGGTTTTAGGGTAAAAAAGCCCTGACCCGAAATCGCCAAATCAAGTGCGTTTAAAGATGACGAAATATTACCTTGCGTAAACTGCTGCTTAATGCCCTTTAGGATTGTACCCGAACCAATCGATGATGACGCATTCTGCAGTGGTGAGGTTGCAAAAATATCACCAAATTCTGCGCGGCTTCGTTTAAAGCCAGTTGTTCCGACGTTCGCGATATTATTAGAGGTTGCTGAAATATCGGCCTGTGACCCGTTCAACCCTGTCAAAGCAGTATAAAATGACATTCGACTTAACTCCTGTTAGGCGGCCCTTTTGTTGGGGCCCTTGCGCATAATACAAATTTAGTTCTTAAAGCTCATAACATCGCTGGCATTAACGCCGCCAAAACCGCGAACGTCATAGACAACATCTTGGTTGCTTCCCCCTGTCGAGGCTGCCAACACCTCGCCAAAGACCGAAGCACCAACGGCTTGCAGCCCCTCGCCTGTATCGGCATAGGCTTCAACCCGGAAAAAGGCATTTTCATTCAGGATATTGTCAGGGATCTCATCCCATGCGAAACCAACAAGTCCGGCTGGCTGTGGACCAAGGTCTTCTGTGTGAAGAATTTCGCCAGCTTCAGACCGGTACACAATATTTGTACTATTTGATGCTGTTGGAATATCAATCGCACCTGAAATCCCACCCTCAGGCGATGCATAGGCATTACCACCTGGAACCAAAACCGAATGGCCAAGCATATTTGCCGCGGTTGCGATGCGGAATTCTGACAGCTGGCCAGAATAAAGACTATTCAGGCCTTTTAGCGACTCATTCATTTCGGTGATGCCCGTTACTGTCGAGAATTGCGCCATCTGTGCAATCATCTCAGTATTGTCAGTAGGTTTAAATGGATCCTGATTTTGAAGCTGCGTAGTCATCAGCTTTAAAAACTCGGCCTGTCCAAGAGAATCCTTTGGACCGGACTCAGCAGTTTCTTGCTTGATACCCAACTTGTCCAAAATGGAATTCAATGAATTATTGTTATCGATCGTGCTCATTCTTAGGTCTCCTGGCTAAACCCTACTTACCCATATTTATTGTGCGCATCATTAGTGCGCGTATTGTTGAAATGACTTCGACATTGTTTTGGTATTGGCGACTTGCCTCGACCATCTCGACCATTTCCTCATTCTCATCGACCGCTGCGCGAAAAACAAAACCGTCGGCATCGGCACTTGGATGATGCGGCATAAATGCCTTTTCCGGCGCACGTGTGACTTCGACAACCGTCGCAACATCAACGGTTGAAACACCCGAATGTTTCAATTGATCAGCATAGGTTGTTTTAAACACTGGTTTTAACGCTCGAAACGCCTCTTCTTTCGTGCTGGCAATCGTGCCTGCATTGGCAAGATTACTGGCAACCGTATTCAATCGAACCAGTTGCGCCGCCATCGCCCGACCTGAAATATCAAAAATATTTTTGATTTCACTCATCATTCGCCTCTAATCGCCGACATCAATCCGGTAATCCGGTTATTAAGAAAGGTTAAAGTCGTCTGATAACGGGTGACGTTTTCGGAAAACTCCATCTGCTCGACACTTAATTCAACCGTATTGCCGTCAAGTGACGGGTTAATTGGTTCACGAAACAGCATTTTGTTGCCTGTTGCGGCAACAGCTGTTGGGAAATGCTGCTCATTTGTTGTCTTTAAAGGACCGATACCAGCATGCCGATTTATTTCTGAATCAAAATCAAGATCACGAGCCTTAAAATTGGGCGTAGCGGCGTTGGCAATGTTCGATGCCAGAATTTCATTACGGCGCGAACGCAATTCAAGCGCCTGTGCATGAAAATTCAAATATGAGCCGATCTTATTCATTTTTCTACGAATTCCATCCTAGGCTTGTGGTTAAATTAGTGGTCATGAACCTGCGAGTTGGTGTAAATTTTGCAAATAGGATGCCAAAATAGACATGGAGCAAAAAATGAATAGAGTTTCCCTCCAAAATGGTGGTGGTCCGGGGTCATCAATTTCACTGGCACCTGAAACAGTAAAAGTGCGCAACGCGCTAATTGAAAGATTCACTGGCGAGCCACTGGATGAAATGAACCATTTTATGAATACGGCTCTTGCCAATGAGAAAGATGAATTACGGCGGATCGGCATTTTAGCCGCACGCATCTTTTTGCTACGGACGCGCATCGCCAATCTCCAGGATTTTAACCGTGACCCCTCACTGGCCAATATTTCGGAAATCAATGTTGGCGCGCTTGACCTTGGTGGCGCAAATATGGATGCCACCGATGATGATGATGATGATGATATTGCCAAAATTGAAGATGGCTGGGCACGATTGAAAATGATCTCACCGGGCGAAATTCAGGGGGTTCGGTTCCTATCTGGCGCCATTATTGATGCCAAGCCTGAAGATGCGGAAAAGCTGATCCGGTCGGAAAAAGCCGTTCGCGTTGATGAGAACGGCAATATCATCGAATTTCATGAAGATGATTTGGACAATCGAGACGAAACTGGTTCAACTACCGAGACTGAAAATCGTGCTGGTGACGAGAATGGAGACATTGAACCGACTGATAACGATAATGCCGAATTCGATGAAAATGCGTCATCTGATATGACAGGCGAACAAATTGCTGAAGCAACGAAGGAGGAACAACCTGCAATGGCCACCGCGGATAACGCAGCAGGTGACAATGTCGCTATTGCCGACGCCGAGCAGCCAAATTTAGTTGATGATGAATTATCAGACAATGCCGATGATAAAACATGATTTATCGTATTGGCAAAACCGCAATCTGGTTTGCCATTGCTTTTGGCCTTGCCGCCTGTCTGGCGGAACGGTTTCGGCACGAAAAATATGTCTGTAAAAGCGTCAGTTTTGATCTTGAGTCAATCATTGTGAATGACACAAATGTTGGCGGTGATGTCAAAATCATTGGCTATGGTGATGACAGAATAGCTATAATCAAAGCCATTAGTGACGATCATATTAAAATCGAAGCCAACCGCATGAAGCTAGAGCTGGATCGTAATGATGGCAGTGTTACGATTAGCCGCGGCACACGGTATGCCCACCTTTCGTGCGAGCGCAGCATTTTCACCATGTAAGGAATTGTTGAAAATTGCGGCTGAACGAAGTGGCTAGGATTTCGCAGGGCCGTGAAATTTGACAATGGCTTCTGCTTCGTCTTGGCCAATGCTTGTAGCCAGCATTAATTCACTTGCCGCCGCCCCGTTTCGTGCCAGCTCAATGGCACGGTTCATTTGCTTGTCACCACTGAAATTTTGCGCCAGATCGGTAAGCTCTTGTCGGCTTTGATCAAAGCCTTCGGCCAAACCATCAGTCTTTTTCTCAATACCACTAAGCAGCTCGCTAATTGTTTCAAGGCTTAGATGTAGCCGGATAACTGTATCGCCAATTTGCGCCAGATTATCGGCAACTGTCGCTACGCGCCGATCAACAAGACGTTGATTGAGCAGAATTCTGGCAGCCACAAACCCAACAAGCAACAGCACCACAGCCAAAGCTGCTAAAACCACAATGATAAAGGGGTTTTGAAAAAAACTGGCTATATCTGCCATTTGATAAAACCTCTAATGGAACACAGTAAATATCTTAGCTATGTTATTATGCAGGTTAATCATCGTTATCGGCAATATATTTTTGCAAATCGCGGGGCATTGCAGCTTTTACGGCGGCACGCTTTTGCAATTGATCAAGGCGCGCAATTACTGCCACAACACGGCCGCGAGCCGCATCATCTAAACTTTCAGTTTGAGTCAAACTGTTACCATGCGTTGCCATAAACGCCTCGAGCGCCGAACAGCCATCTGCAAATTCCTTTGCAGATAGACCCGGCGCAAAAAGAGCTTCAAGCATTTGCTCGACACGCTCTATGATTTCTATCGTCGATAGAAAAGACCCCATCACAGACACCTCGCCTGATCCTAGGTCTTTAAGTCCCTATACGCTTCCATCAGTGCTTCTGAAATGTTATCAATGTTGATCGGATATTCGCCACGCTTGATGGCTTCTTTAATCCGATTTACATTCACCTCATCGATTGGCGCTGATGATGCCATCTGTTTGACCGATGAGGGCACATCACTAGACTTTAGTTCGACACTGTCGCGAGCATTTGCAGCTACGGCAGATGAGACTTTTTTCAATTCTTGTGATGCCTGATCAGGAACAGCGGCCTTGCGTGGCTCCATCCGACTAACTGTGTTTTTTACAATACCAACCATTTTAGTTGACCTCCGATACACCTTCAACGACACGAGTACGAATTTATTTAGTAATTATTTTCACTTTTTTTGCTGACACCACGTGACCTTCAACCACGACCTTACTTGATTTGTTCAAAACCTTCAATAAATCGCCCATTTGGGCATTATCCAAAGCAAGGCCAGCACCAGCAACTGTGACGCCACCAATCTGTGTTTCAATAGTGACAGTTTGGTCTTTTTGGACCAGCCAATCCATTTCAAGATGCCGGTTTCGAACAGCCTGATTGACGGTTAACGACCGATTTGTTTTCCGGCCAATAACATCACTCAGCTTTTCAAAATACCCCACAAGCCGGTGATCTGGGCTTGATACCAGTACCAGATCATCATGGTTGATGACTTCGCCGCGCTGCAGGCTGCGTGAAAGCTTGACAATTTTTGTCACCCTGTTTGATGGCTGCGATGCGGTATCGGCATCATCACCCAAAATAGAAACCGCGCTGTCCATTTGAATCTGCGTCCGAACAGCAATCGAAAAACCATCTTCGTCACTGCATGACACCCGAACCGTCTTATAACTGCCAAACATTGGTTCAATTGTCAAAACAGCGGCACAAGGCAAGAACTGTCGATCCTGATTGATCGCAGGGTCAGCGGCGATGCCAAGCAAGGCCAAGAATGATTGAATTTCAGCTTTAATCATCGCGCCTGATAAAGTTTGACTTCCCATCGCCAGATTGCTAGCCAGGCACAATCCCACATAAAGTCCAAAAATACTGGCAGTTTTACCCACCAAAGAAATAGATTTCATTTGTCCGTCCGCTGCCATCTTGTGATAGGCTGTTTTCAAGCTTTGCGCCGGTTACCAAGCCCTTGATCTGGTTCAAAGATGGCAGGCGAATGGTTTTTTTGGCATACAGAAAATTCGGGTTACCTCGCACAAAGGCATGACGATTCACCTGAACAATGGCCATTTCCACAAATTTCATATTCATGCCACTGCCACCATAATAATCATTCATAATATGGCCAAGAGTTTCATCCTGCGCCACTTCATGTTTTTCCGAATAATCCGGATCCATACGAAACGGATGTGAACTTGCGGCATCTTCAACACCGCCATTGTCTCGCCCCAAATAGGTGAGCACGACAATTGGCTCGGCAATGGCCGTATTCATAGCAATGCTGAAAAGACATGGAATTGCAAACATGAAATAGCGCATCAATTTATCTCCAGAAACGTCGCAAGCTTACCATTCAAATCGACTAGTTTGCGTTGGCGGCTGAGCGGCTCAAGGATTGAATATCCGTCATCAGCCTCGATTACCCGCAAAACTGACCATTTACTGCCAATGCCCGAAACCATCGCCAAATGGTTGACCTGAATGCCGTGCCGCATGCCAAGGTTTACATGCAGCTTGTCATCCTCTAATTTAATTACAGCCTTAAGCGGCAAACATAAAGCGACTGATGCAATCGCCTTGGCATGCTTTTGAAGCCCACTCAGCAAAACCGCTTTTACCGAATCACGTTTGGTTGTGTTTAATTTGCTGATCAGCAAGCTGGGCGAGCGCTCACTAAGCTTCAACTTGATTTTGTTACTAACCTCGCCAAGTGGCGTTAGCTTGCTGCCGACATAAATGCTAGTCGTGATAATGGCCCGCAAATGCTGCCGTTGGCCAAGCGCAAAATCAGTGCTGAAACTTTCGAACGCAATATTGGTTGCAAAAGCAAAATCACCATCACGGATTGAAGCTTTGCCATTCATTAGCGCATTATAATCATAGCGTGCATCACGTTTTATTTGCACCGGATCAAGAACCGTGGTCGCCTTATTATATAGTGTTAGATTGGCGGTGTTTTCCAGCTGCTGATAAAGAGCAACCATCATCGTTGACGGCATTGTTGACAACCAGCCCGGAACCGATCGTGTCATCGATATTGTTGGCGCAAACATCGTCACGTGGCCAACTGCGCGATCGTGGCATGCCGGTTCGGCAATCTTGCCAACGGCGGCTTCGACGGTCACTTCATAATGAAGGTCATCCTTGATCTCATTTATAATGCGATAGTCAAGAATTTCACTCGAAGGGCGCACAACGAAATGATCGTCAAGGCTGGTATCAGCCTGTATCGAGGAAAATCCATCAATTTTAGCGCCGCCTCTCAAGGCCGCAAGATACAGCGCATCTTCAAGCGCAATATTTTTTGCCACATGCAAAGCTGCCTGGTCATTGATCACTGCACGTCCGGTTGCCGTCACCATGCGCAATCCGTCACCAGCAAGCGCATGCGCGCCGGATAAGAGGGCAAATGTGGCAGCAAAAAGCCATGTGATCACCATACGAGACATTACTAGACGGTCTTGCGCGCCGTTGTCAGAAGATAGCCGATGGTTTCACGATCAATTTCCAGCACCACTTCATATGTATCCGTGCCGGTTGGGTTGATGCGAACGGTGCGCGCACCGCGAATGGTGCCATTCACAACACCGCGAAACGTGTCATTCTGCACGACAAGATCAATTACTGTTGTGCTTGAATCTACCTGCAAACCGTGAATCTGTTCGGCCAGATCGCGCATTGCTGCCATTCGGGCAGACCGGATCGCCATTAAACGTTTTTGCGCCTCACCGCGGCCCGGCTGTGATGATGTCACCGCATAGCCAACAGCCGTCAGTGTTGGAATATTTTCCGCACTGGCATCAAGAACGTCTTTTAAATTTACAATTGTCTGGGTTTGCGAGGCTTCGACCGCTGCCATTTTTCCTGTGCCAGCCGTATCGAGGCTTTCTGCGCCATTATACTGGCACGCTGTCAAAAACCCGATGCCAAGGCCCCAGACCGCGGCTGTCTTGAAAATCTTGCGCATTTTGAGCTCCGTTTAATAAAAAGTTTAGATATCTTGTCGAAATATGCATTTTCCATGCCAACCAGTTAGCTTTTGACTCGTCCCTCTATGCCGCCAATAACAAGTGACAAAAGTTCAGCTGTAGAACCCAAGCAGGCAAAACTCCATTCAACGCAAAAGCTCTCGGCAAATTACATGATTGGCATGGATTTTGCCTTTACTCACATACAGTCCGCACCCTGTCGCCACAACGGCACCTGGGCAAAGGCAAAGGAAAGCATTTTTAATCAGAGGGTTAGAGGTTGAAACGCGTAATGTTCATAAAACGTGCTGTCAATTTATTGGGTCGTTTCGTCCTTGAGACAGGTCAGATGTCATGAATATGACGTTAACAAGATTTGGGTTTGGCAATGCGGCGGGCCTTTTGTCAACGTTGGTGATGCCGGTTGGCATTTTGGTGCTGGTCGCCATGATGGTTCTACCCCTTCCCGTTTTCCTTCTTGATACCTTCTTTGTAACCAATATTTTAGTCTCGCTTCTGGTGCTGATGGTGGCTTTGCACACCTATCGCCCACTCGATTTTTCCAGTTTTCCGAGCTTGCTATTGATTGCCACCGTTCTTCGGCTTGGCCTGAATGTGGCGTCGACGCGGATCATTCTTGGCAATGGTCATGAAGGTACCTCGGCTGCGGGCAAGGTGATCGAGGCATTTGGTGCTTTTGTTATTGCTGGCAATTATGCTGTTGGTATTTTTGTCTTTGTCATTCTTGTAATCATCAATCTGGTCGTGATCACCAAAGGTGCTGGCCGTGTATCAGAAGTGACAGCCCGTTTTACCCTTGATGCGATGCCCGGCAAGCAAATGGCGATTGACGCCGATTTGAACGCTGGCGTTCTAACTAATGAAGAGGCCAAGCTCCGCCGCGAAGACATCTCCAAAGAAGCTGATTTTTACGGTGCAATGGATGGCGCATCGAAGTTTGTCAAAGGTGATGCCATTGCCGGTATTTTGATACTTGCAATTAACATCATTGGCGGCCTAATCATCGGCGTTGCCCAGCATGACATGTCATTTTCCAGCGCTTCCGAATCCTATATTCTATTGTCGATTGGTGATGGGCTTGTCGCGCAAATTCCATCGCTGATGCTGGCCATTGCCACAGCTATTATCGTAACCCGCGTTTCAACGACCCAAGATATGGCAGCTCACATTGGCAAGCAGATCAGCCTGTCACGGGCTTGGATTCCGGTTTCGGCTGTACTGCTACTGATCGGTTTTGTGCCCGGCATGCCAAATTATTTGTTTTTAGCTGCGGCTGCCATTGCTGGCCTTGCAGGATTTTTAATGCGAAAAAGAGAACAAGGCAAAAGCGAGCTAGACGCACAGCAACAGCCGGGCGCCGAAGCACTGGCTGATGAAGACGGCAAGGAGTTGCCCGACCAGATCAATTTGACCGATGTTACTGATAATTCAGCCGTTTCGGTACAGCTTGGCTATGGCCTGATTGGTATGGTTGACGAGGCCACTGGTGGGCCACTTGTGAACCGAATAACAGGCATCCGCAAACAGGTTTCCAAGGCGCTGGGGTTTGTTATTCCACCGGTCCGGGTTCGCGATGATATGGCTTTGAAAGCGAACGATTATCGCATTCGGATTGGCCAAACGATTGTTGGCGAAGATCAGGTCTACCCTGATTTAAAACTGGCTATTCCGGGCGATGCAACAAGTGTAAAAATTGCCGGTGTCGAAGTAAAAGACCCAACATTTGGCATGGATGCCATTTGGATTGACCGGCATAAAGAAGCCGAAGCTGAAAGCAATGGCTATGTTGTTGTCGAGCCTGAGTCAGTGCTGGCAACGCATATTTCACAAATCATGTATAAATTTGCAAATGAATTAATCGGTCAAGATGACGTCAAAGTGCTTCTTGATAATCTGGCGCAGACATCGCCAAGCCTTGTTGAGTCAGTTGTTCCCAAGCTGGTACCGCTTCATGCATTGACAGGGATTTTAAGCGAACTTCTAGCCGAGCGCGTGCCGATCAGCGATCTTCGCAAAATTCTGGAAACACTTGCCAATCTGGCTGGTCGCAATCTTGGTATTATTGAGTCTGCCGAAGCTTTGCGCCCAGGCCTTGCAGGTCTTTTGATTCAACAAATTGCTCCGCTAAACCAGCCCCTGCCAGTGATTACGCTAAGTTCTGAACTGGAACATATGCTGATTTCAATGTCGCGGCAAAGTAATGATGGCGGGTTACTCCTTGATAGCGGCCTTGCCGAGCGATTGATAAAATCAGTTGCTCAAGCCAGTGAAAAAACATCAGCCGATGGCCGCCAAGCCGTTCTTGTAGTCTCGCCACAAATCCGCCGCCAATTATCAACAATCATGCGCCAGCATATTGACGATCTAGCGGTTCTTGGCTTCACCGAATTGCCTGACAACCGGAAAATCAATGTCATCGCCACCATCAGCGGTGATGCCGACAACACGCTTGAGGATAAATAAGACCCGGCGCTTTTGCCGTCATCCAAAAAAGGAGGATGAACAATGCCAACGATAACCGTACAAGCCGCAGACTCTGCAACCGCAATGGACGAGATCTGGGAAAAGCTTGGCCCTGATGCGATGATCATTTCGACCAACAAGCGCAATGGCCGCATTGTTATGGAAGCAACAACCGACAGTGCTAAACCAGCAATGGCACTTTCTGTCGAAGCAGGATTTAGCGACATCTTTAAAGGACAAATGTTAGCAAAACCTGCGGTAACAGCAAAAACTAGCGCGGCAAGGCAAATGCCGGCCAGTACCGCAGCAACTAACGATATTGCTGGGCTCCGCCGTGATATCACGCAAATACGAAACATGCTGTCAGGCCTCGTGCTTACCGACCTTGATGGGGTTAATCCAAGTCTATCAGCAAGCACAAGATTAGAGTTGCAACGCGCTGGATTTTCCGCCGCATCGCTAGACCTTCTCAAAGCCCGTTATGCTGGCCTGCCCTATGGTGATGGCTGTGATGCCTTTCTTGGCGGCATGGCGGAAAGACTGGCCCATCCAAATGCTGAAGCATTATTGTCAAAAAGGTTGATTTTCGTTGTTGGCGCCACCGGCACCGGCCGCACAACGATGGTAGCAAAATTAACCGCGATGCTTCGCGAGGCGCATCCGAAAAAGGAAATCATTGCTGCAAGCCTGCATGGGCAGAACGCATCAAACAACCAGTCATTGCAAGGTTTTGGCCGGTTGCTGAATGTACCGGTTTGCACGCTTTCCCTGGAAACGCCAGTCACTGACTTCAACAAAATGACCGATTATGACATAATGTTGGTTGACGTTACTGCGATGCCTGATGAGGCCAGCCAAAAAATTGCTGAAATCAAGACGCATGTTGGCGCCAAAGAAATTGGCATTGTTACCACCATTCCGGGCAGTACAAGCCGTGCTATGATTGAATTGACCATGCGGCGTTTTGCCGACCTTACACCAATGATTGCGCTGACTAAGCTTGATGAATGTGAAACAACGGCAAGTGAATTTTCAGCCTATGTTGAACAAGGTGCGCGTATCAGCATTCTTTCAGGAACAAAATCGGTGATCGAAGCGTCAATATTTGCTTCAGAAAATATCTTATTGCAGTATCTTAAGGAAAATTTCAGCAATCACGAAGCAATTAAGCCAACGGGTACGGGTGTAGAGTAAATATTATGGCAACATCCATTACAGTCACCAGCGGTAAAGGCGGCGTTGGCAAAACCAACACGGCGGTCAATCTTGCAACTACCCTTTGTCGGCTTGGCAAACGCGTCATTCTTTTTGATGCCGATTTCGGCCTTGCCAATGCTCATATCCTGCTTGGCACCAACCCCAAAATCACAACCGCTGATTTTTTAGCGGGCAAAGCCAGCATGGCCGAAACTATGACGTCCGCGCCGCTTGGGCTGAATTTCATTTCTGGTGGTTCCGGACTGATTGAATTGCTTAATCTCGATAACCAGGCGCGCTATCGCATGTTGGCTGGCCTATCTAGCCTGCAATCGGAGATTGACTATCTGATCGTTGATTGTCCGGCTGGAGCATCTGACAGCACATTATTTTTTGTCAATGCAGCCGATATTGCGCTAGTTGTTTTAGTGGCCGAACCGACAAGCTTTTTGGATGCCTATGCGCTGTTAAAGGCCGCATATCTTGATAACAACATAACCGAATTTTCAATCATGGTGAATATGGCCGAGAACTCAAAAACAGCCGAAGCCAACTTTAAAAAATTTCGTGACATCGCAATGCGGTTTTTGGACGTAAAATTGCATTACGCTGGTATGATACCGCAATCAACAGCTATCCGGCAGTCAATCATCCAGCGCAAGCCAATCAGTGTCAGCCAGCCGAAATCATCGCTGGCGGAAAATTACGAGTTACTTGCGCGGCAATTGATGAATAGCCAAAAAAGCACGCATGATGCGGTAAAATTTTTTGATGGGACGAATTAATGAATATGGCGTCGCGTGATCATTATGCCAATCAAAAGACAGATGTTGATGAACTGATCAAAACACATAGTGACTTGGTCCGGAAAATCGCCTGGCAAATCCATGGCCGAACGCGTCATACAACCGAAATCGAAGATGTCATGCAGGTTGGCTTTACTGGTCTGGTAAACGCCGCCCAGCAATATACGCGCAAAGAAGGTGCCACCTTTGGCACCTATGCCAGCATTCGAATTAAAGGTGCAATCATTGATTATCTGCGCAAAAGCTCAAATCTTTGCCGCACAACAATTCAGATGAAAAAGCGCTATAATAAGGTGCAAGTCCAACTTCAAAGTAAATTGATGCGCCAACCAAGTGTTTCCGAACTCAGCGTCGCCATGAACATGTCTGAAGCTGAGCTTCAGGACTGGGAACATGCGTTTCAGGCCAATGCACATGAGTCGCTTGATAGTGTCTATGACCAATATTCGATCTGGTATGCCTCAAGTGAGGACTCGCCAGAAGAAAAGCTGAGCCAGGATCAACTTCAAGGGTTGCTGAAACTAGCGCTTCATGATCTGAGCGAAAAAGAAGCACTCGTTGTACAGCTCTATTATGTCGAAGAATTAAACGTATTTGAGATTGCTGCAGTGTTGGAAGTTTCGACCGGCCGCGTCTCGCAGATCAAAAAATCAGCGATTACCAATCTGCGTTCCTACATTGCTAAATCACAGAATATTGATTGATCATGGCCAAATCTGAATTTAACAAAATTACCGAAATTCAGATGTCATTGCAACTTGCTGAACACCAGCTGCAGCACAATCCCTCTCAAGAACGGCTGCATCTATCATTATCCTTGGTATCGATTGCCCGTGGTTCGTGCAAAATGATTATCCGCCCTGATGGGCAACTCGCGCCATCATTTGTTGGTGCTCTGCATATTCCAGCTGATCGTGCCGTTATGCAGGCAACCATATCGCTGCCGCAAAGCCCATTTGATAATTTGGCGCAAAAGCTGCGCCAGCTGGGGCCTCGCCCAATCAATCTGTTAGCGACATTAGACAAACCGCTAACCGTTGATTATGAGGGGATTTTATTCATTGATCCACCCGTTGATGCGGCAATCACAAATCTAGTCTGGACAATCCCGCTTAAATGAATGAACGATAATCATTTACAGAAATTTACGCACCATCTCGGTTTCGGATTGAAGCAGGCGTGATGTTCCAGAAAAGGCCTGTTGTGCACGGATCAGCTTGGCCAATTCACCTGTCATGTCGATATTTGACATCTCCAGAGCACCCGAATGGATTTTACCACGGCCGTCCTTTACCGCCTGCCCCAGATTCCCCGGCCCAGATCTTGCATTTTCGCGAAACATATTATCGCCAATCGCGGTTAGACGGTTAGCATCAGCAAAAGTTGCAAGGCCAACTTTCCCAACAACAACAATGTTTGTGCCGCCATAGGTTGCCTCAACGGTTCCATCGGGCTGGATGCCAATACTGGTTAACGCAGCCGACCCAAGCCGTTGGACACCGTTCTCAGTAACGATACTGGCGGCGCGCATTGGAACCGTAATCGCCATGCCATTTGCGGACATGACTTTATGACCGTCACTTGTCGCAATTTCACCATTCAAATCAATCGAAAAGGAACCGTCGCGCGTATAGAGAACATCGCTCAAATTACTCCCATTACGAAGCGTAAACATCCCCTCGCCTTCGACCGCCAAATCGAGAACAACGCCGGTTTGTTTTAATACGCCCTGCGATCGCATGATCCGCATTTCAGGTGTTGTTACGCCTGTTCCAACCTTATTACCAACACTCATGGCAACCGTATCAGCATAAACATCCACAAAGCTAGCTTCCCGCTTTTTATAGCCAGTGGTTCCAGCATTGGCGATGTTATTTGACGTAACATCAAGGTCACTTAAGGCTGCCGACATACCGCTGCGAATTACCGAAATCATGATCACCAGACCTAATGTAGTTTGCTTCCCTTCGAACCAGCAAATTTTATGCCAAAGCCTACATCACCGCCACGCTTAACCAATTTTTGCATGCGAACAAGAAAGTCTCCCTTGGGCAAATCACTTCGCTTAAAATTCAACTTGTTTAGCCGTTGCTAATGCAGCATATTATCAGCCTATTAAGGGAAAACAGAAAATGGCAAAGCAGCAAAATAGATCGCTGGTTCCCGTGGCAAAGCAATTGCCCGCAACCCGCCCCACCAAAACGAGCAAACAACCATTTTCTCTCTATGATGGCGAACGGCATTTCACCAGCCGTGAAGATGTGCGTGAATTTTTGCCAGACATTCTTGGCAAGGCGCTAGCCCGCACATGGATTGATGCTGATTTTCGGGCCGCGTTTGATAACGACCCATGCGGCACGCTAGAATGCCACGGTGTGTTTCTGCCTGAAAATATGCTGATTGAGTTTCAGCGCCAAAATACGGATCGCCCGCGGATTGTTGTTTATGAACAGCGGCCAAATTCAAAATTCAAAATGCGCGTTCTGTATCTGCAGTTAGTGATGATGGCAGGGCGGTGATGATCCATTTCACGCCAATCAAACGCATGTTTTTCCACTTTTTTGTGATTGCTAGCTGCTTTTTTGGCCTGTCTGCCAACGCTAGCGACCCACAAACTCAGATGGAAAACAAGACCTTCAAAGAAGCGGTAAAGGCGGTAAAAGACAAAAATTATACCCATGCCATGACCTTGTTTGAAGCACAGGCCAAAATGCCGCGCCATGACGCGCAGTATAATCTTGCAGTGTTGCTGAATGCCGGCAAGGGCCGCCCCCGCAATTATGTTGAGGCGCTGTTCTGGTCATGGCAGGCCCAACTTGGCGGGATTGAAGATGCCGAAGATCTGGCCAATGATATTATTGATTTGCTACCCCAAAAAATAGCCGATGAGGTGCGTAGCCGCGTTGGCGAGGCATTACAAGCGCGCATCGACGCCAACGATCTAAAAGCAATTTCACAATTTGCCAACTATCATTTAACTATTCCCGTCGAACCCGATTATGGCAATGCCTATATCTGGTATTCAATCGCCGCCGCGATCGACCTTCCCGAGGCAAGTGAAGCGCGTGACGATGCCGAGTCTCAAATCGACAGCAAGGATCTTGTCGAATTGCAGATGAAAACCCAGACCCTTTTTGACAAATATAAATTCAAACCATTGCCACTAACCGGCAAAGGAGAAAAGAATGCGAGTTAAAGTTCAATGGATTATTGATGGTCTCATCGAAATTGAGGCCGAATCAGCCGAAGCCGCCGAAGCGATCGCTGATGAAAAGCTTCGCGGCTTTATCGCGGCAAACCCTGAACTGACCGAAGTGTTGGGCGCTGTTGCAATTCAAGGCAATGCGGTCATTGACGCCGATTAACCAAAACTGTCCAGCAGCTCAGAAATGGTCTTTTCCAGATCGTCATTATCATTTTCGATCTCGGTAATTTCCTGACGCAATTCTTCAATACGCTGTTTGCGCTTTTCCA
>MDTC01009894.1_pt1 | contig 25449 bp, 20 predicted proteins | sample 811181 | NCBI WGS metagenome assembly MDTC01 (sample SAMN05326644, study PRJNA326480) | marine metagenome | isolation source: seawater | place: Pacific Ocean: North | collected 2011
GTGATCAAAAAAATGGAGGTGACAAATGAAGTAGCGATCCACTAAACCAAAAACCGCTCGACCGAGAGAGTCATGTAAACGCAATTAAAAATTTTCGCAAGTAAAGTACAGACAGTATTTGGGACCTGTTGTAGCAAAATCTCGTTGTATTTAAATGATCTTTTGAATTCAGATAGTAGCTTTTATAAGTTTTGACAATTTTCTGATATTTCAAATTCCAAAGTGGAGTGCTTGATAGAAAAATTAACGGATAGAACGTGTCTTATTTGTTTCTTAATATTTTCAATTTCATATAAGCTCTCCTTAAAAACAACTACGTGAGTTTCTAAAAGAATTTTTTTATCATCGAGCTGCCATACATGAATATGATGAGCTTCTTTTACTAAACTAACACTCTCAATGGCACTTTTTATTTCATTTATATCTAAATGATTTGGAGTGCTTTGCATGAGGACCAAGATACACTGCCTAATCAAGAAGAACGCCTGAAATAAAACATAAATAGAGATTAGAACTGTGGCAATTAGATCAACCAAATAAACTTTGAAGTATAAGATCAAAATTCCTGAGAATATGACAACTACCGAGGCAGCTGCATCTGAAACATTATGAATAAACGCAGCCTTAATATTGACATTATCTTTGGAGCCTGAATAAGTAAGTAAAGCTGTAAAAATATCAATAACCAGCGCAATGGTCGCTACCCAAACAACAGTCCAACCATCAATAGGATTTTGATCAAAATATCTATTTACGGCCTCATAGAGCAAATACAGCCCAACAATTATGAGAGTGGTGCTATTGATCAGAGCCCCAAGAATCTCTGCTCTTTTATATCCATACGTCATTCGCTGATTAGGTGGAATTTTCGCAATTTTGGCGGCAATAGCCGCAATCGCTAATGCGCCAGCATCACTAAAGTTATGGAGAGCATCTGCAAGAAGTGAGAGGCTTCCTGAAAGGAGGCCTCCTACAATTTGAAATACTGTCAAAATTATATTGATGACAACTGCTAAGTACAGTTTCTTAGTTGAACCAAATTCGTGGTGACCGTGATCGTGTCCCAAAACGTACTCCTTAGTGACTCATTCCAGAATCAACTACCTTCATTCTATTCTCCAGTAGTCGATAAACAATTGGCAAAACAATGAGTGTGAGTATTGTCGCTGAGATTATTCCTCCAACTACCACTGAAGCCAATGGTCTTTGAACTTCAGCACCACTTCCAGTGGACAACATCATCGGTAAGAAACCAAATGCAGCTGCCGAAGCAGTCATCAGGACGGGTCTAAGTCTCATCTTGGTTCCTTGCCGGATTAATTCATCTCCTGTGAGGCCATCCAGTTTCAGTTTGTTGAAATAACTAACCAGCACGACACCATTTAAAACAGCAATTCCAGAAAGTGCAATAAACCCAATTGCGGCAGAAATACTAAAATTTAACCCATTCAGCATCAATCCAACAACACCACCTACAAGGGCCATTGGAATACAACCAAAAATAATAAGTGTCTGTGTAAGGCTCTTAAATGCCATGAATATCATCACAAAAACAAGAAGAAGTGCCAGTGGAACTACAACCATTAACCTATTTCTAGCTTCTTCTAAATTTTTGAAGCTCCCTCCCCATTCAACATAGACTCCAGAAGGCAGCTTTAGTTCTTTATCAACTGCTGCTTTGGCTTCTTCTACAAAGCTGGCTGTATCTCGACCTCGCACATTAATGAGAACCGCCGCACGCTTCTTAGAAGCCTCTCGTCGTATATCACTGTAGGTCTCTTCAATCTTAACTTCCGCTAGATCCTTTATAGGAATTGTGAAGTTCTCGCCAACACCGACTGGAACTTCTCTTATTGATGCCAAGCTTGAACGATCATTTTCATTCAATCGAACAACAATGGGGAACCTCATTACCCCTTCATACAAACTCCCTGCTTCTTTTCCACCAATGGCGATTTCTGCTGTAGAAAGTACATTTTCCTTAGCAAGTCCTAAACGCTGAAGTTCGGCGTTTATCGGATTAACTCTTAAGACCGGTGATTTTCCTTTAGTTTCCTCTTCAGCTTCACCAACGCCTTGAATTCGTCCAATGATCTGTGCAGCTTGAGCAGCAACTTCTGTAATCTCATCCATGTCTTCACCGAATACTTTTAATGCAACATCTGCTCTAACACCCTCTAAGAGTTCATTGAACCGTAACTGAATAGGTTGTGAAAATATGATTGTCTGTCCAGGGATAAGAGACTCTAGTTTGGCCTTGATGTCCCTGATAAGTTCATTCTTGGTTCTCCTGTGCCCATCCTTTTCTTGCCACTCTCTTTTGTCTTTTAACAAAATATAGGTGTCAGAAATGTTCGGACCCATAGGATCTGTTGCAACTTCTGCGGTTCCTATTCGAGAAAGAACTCGACCAACCTCAGGAAAATCCAAAATGACTTTCTCCGAGAGCTTTTGCATCTCCACAGATTGATCAATGCTGATATTTGTTGGTCTAACAAATTGAGCTGCAATTGATCCCTCATCCAATTGAGGTAAGAAATCTGATCCTAAAAACGAAAACAATATTAGTCCCAATGCAATCGCTGCTACCCCTATAGCTGCTATAAAAAGTTTCATTTTAAGTGCCATTTGAATAATGGGGCTATAAAGCTTTTCAATCTGAGACATTATCCAGGGCTGCTTCAATGATGCGCTACCAGAAAGGAAGCTCGCAGCAAGCGCAGGGATGGTTGTAAAAGAAAAAATAAAGGCAGATCCAAGAGCAAAGCAAAATGCCGCTGCCATTGGAATAAACATTTTTGCCTCTACACCAGTTAAGGCAAAAATGGGAAGAAAAACAACTATAATAATCATTTGACCAAAACCCGCAGCAGAACGAATTTCTATAGTTGCTTCTAATACGCTTTTCCTTATTTCGTCACGAGTCAGTGGACGACCAAGTTCTTTTGCCTTTTTCGACACAAATCGAACACAGTTGTCCATAACAATGACAGCACCATCAATAATAATCCCAAAGTCCAAAGCACCTAGACTCATTAAATTACCTGAAACATTAAAATAGCGCATAAGTATGAAAGTAGTTAAAAGAGATAAAGGAATAGTGATCGCGGTGATTATCGCTACCCGAAAATTACCAATGATAACTAAAAGAATTAGGGCCACTAGAAAAGCACCGAAAAGTAGATTTTTTTCTACGGTTCCCAAAGTGCTATTTACCAACTCAGACCTATTATAAAGAGTTTCAAGCTTAACCCAGTCAGGGATACTTTTTCTAATTTCTTTTATCTTGTCCTCAATATCGAGAGCAACTGTTCTGCTATTCTCACCCAAAAGCATTAGAGTTGTCCCGATTATACTTTCTTGACCATTTACCAGAGCCGCTCCGGTCCTTAATTCTCTATCAAGAGAAACCGTTGCTATGTCACCAACTGTAACGGTTTTAAAATTGGGCAATTTTTTAATAACAATGCCTTCAATATCTTTAGGGGAGCGAACAAGTCCCGTGGCCTGAATCAAAAGTTGTTCGGCCGTCTGCTGTATATAGCCGCCGCCAGTGTTTCGATTATTCCTCTCAATAGCTTCGACTACTTCATGAAGATGAATACCATACTTAGATAAGTCTTTTAGGCGTGGTTTAACGAAATACTCTTTCTCATAGCCGCCTATTGCATTGACTTCAGCTACCCCTTTCACAGTTAACAATCTCGGTTTAATCAACCACTCATTAATTGCTCTTAACTCCATGAGTTGTTCGAGTCGTTTTTGTCCATGAGCTTCTTCTTTTGCCTCTAGTGCATAGAAATAAATCTCACCTAAGCCTGTTGTGATAGGTCCTAGTTTAGGTTGTACTCCTCCAGGTAAATCATCCTTAATTGATTGCAGTTTTTCGGACACCAATTGTCGTGCCCTATATATGTCACTGCCTTCTTCAAAAATGATTGTCACTTGTGAGAGTCCGAACCGTGTAATCGAACGAATTTCGTCAACATCAGGTATCCCACCCATTTCACTTTCAACAGGATAGGTTATGAATTTCTCGATTTCTTCTGGAATTAAGCCTTCAACAGCAGTGTTGACTTGAACTTGAACATTTGTGATGTCTGGCACGGCATCTATAGGCAATACTTGGAATGACATCCAACCAGCAAAAATTGCCACAAGAGTGAGTGTAAAGGTAAGACCTTTGCTATATATTGCAGTTTTAATAAATTTATTTAACATGAATCAACTCCTTAGTGGGCGTGCCCTTTGCCACCCTGTCCAGATGCCTGTAGATGGGCAACTCTTAATAGAGGAACTCCAGAACTAACAACCTGCATTCCATCTTTAAGTCGAGATGACTCAATGAGAACATAGGTTTCTGTTTGTTTAACATTGTCCAAATTGATGAGTACGAACCAGCCGTCTTCTTTGATAAATACGCCCAGGTGATTTTGGTAGCGAACCAAAGAATCATTCGAAATCTTAAATTTTCCATTGTCAGATTGTTTAAGCGAAGTAGCTTTTATACCTAGCAGCTTTTCAGATTCACTTGAGAGTTTAAATTTTTCTCCTTCATTGTATACTGCGGTAATTGCCTTTCCTTTGCCAAAAGACTCCTCTCCGTGCTCATGCCCATGCGAGCCCTCAGACTCGCCTTCATCATGTCCACCATGCTTGCCATTTTCTTGTTCACGCTTATGGTCATGCTCGTGATCTTCTTCACCTCCATGACTCTTTTCATGCTCATGGTCTTCTTTATGACTTTCAGTTTCTTTGCTATGACTATGCCCCTCTTCAGCTGAAGTGTAGTTTGAAAAAAGACCAATAGACATTGCTGCAATTAAGATTACTAAAGTATTCATTGTTTAAATCTCCTCTTTCCGTAAGGTGCCCTTCAGTGCGTAAAGTCTCCACAATGCATCTATGGCCTTGAGTTCATGCTCATGCAATCCTTCGTAGAACTCAAAAACTTCTCTGTGCATCTCAATAACAAGAGCCGAATTAACAACACCTCTATTCAAAAGAGTGTGAAGATTTTTATGACGCTTTTGAATATTTGCTCGCTTAATCGACTTTTGCACAATTGCAGAGGACGAAATGTACGAGTTTAGAAGAAAGTTTTTATATTGCTCTAGTCGATCTGAAATAAGCTTCTTTTGCAATTCAACTTTCTGAAGTTCACTAGATGCTTTAGCTCGACCTCCACCATTCAAGTTAAGTATTGGAAGAGGCATGCTAAGTGCTACACCGAACGTTGTCTCATTTATATTTCCTGTAGTTTGCTCAAATTTAGGACCAATTGAAAGATTTGGCCAGGACTCGGATTTCGCCAGACCGTACTTAGCAACGGCCAAATCTACTTCTCTATTGAGATTCAAATGAGTTGAGTTTCTAATTTCATCGACATCAATAGTTGGCCATTCACTTTTGAGATCAGGTAGTAATTCTTCATTTAGAGAAAAACCTTTTCCAAGAATTGCTTGAAACTGGCTCAATATTTGTTTTTTTTCCTGGATCAGTGCTTCTCTTTTAAGTTCAGTTTCCTGTTCCGCAATTTCGAAAACAGAGACAGAAACCGATTGTTCAGGATTCATTCTACCTAGTTTCTTATACTGTCTTTGTATATTCCTAAATGTTTCAAGATTTTCATTGGCAAGCTCAAGCTCTGTCTTGAGCTGTCGAAGCCTATAAATGTTGATGGCGAATTCTCTAGCTGCTTCTTCCAATTCGGCTAAATGTTGAGTTTCAGATATTCCCTTTTCAGCAACAGCAACTTGTTCTCTTGAACTACGTTTCCCTCCTAGTTCGAAAGTGTGTTTCAAAGTTACTTCACTTGTTAAACCACCAGCCTTGTTGTCAATTGATTCAACCTCCAATTCTGGATTTGGCATTTGATTAGCTTCAGAGATTGCATTTTCGTGAACTTTTATATCAATCTCTTGCAGTTTCACTTCGGGTTTGTTTTTTACTAGGCACCAAAATAACTTGTTCTTGTCACTAGGCTTCTGACAGGAGGAGCTATTAGCATCCTCCTGCGCAAAAGAAAAATGTGACAAAAGCAAGGTGATTAAACCTAACAATAGCTTAAGTCTCATGGGTTTCTCCTTATGGATGCTCTCCCGCATAATCACGAATGACCATGTGGATATATATAATGGATGTTACGAAAATAGGTTATGCGGATCTATGCATTAGATTTAGGAGGTCTTCTGATTCCAAACTCAGGACCATTCGGAATACTCTGGCGGTATTCACTGAATTGTTCAATAAAGATCGCGGGTAGAAAATGTATCCTACTGCTAATTAAAACTCCGCAATGCCCAAGGTGACATGTATGTTCTGGACAACTCTCAGGACAGTCGTTATGTTGATGAGATTCATGATTTTTAGTAAGATTTAATACCTGTGTTGCTTCTGAGTTTTGAGAAACAGTTATATTTGTTATTTGCCCAGTAGTAACATGAGAATCAAACTCTAAGCTGACACTATCAACCCACGGATCAACAATAATGCAGAATATAAAATAGACGACCAATAAAGCTCTCATTGCGGAATAAAATACTATAAACAAGAAAAAATTCAATATATTAAATATTTGACAGCCATTTTTCTCGTCCGCTTCTTTATGATCCCGTCCTCTTAATCTTAACGACTTTCTTTTCATCAATTGGTAATAATACTTTATTTTTATCTCTGTAAGTAATCCATGTACGGTCAATTGACTGGTGGCCAAGATAAGAAGAGACAGCTTCAAGAGGCACGCCTCTATCAAGCATCAGATTTGTGAAACCTTTTCTGCCTCCATAGCAAGTCGTATCTTCGTTAATATGTTTTTTGATTGTCTTTGAGAGTGGTCTTTTAAAATTTCCTTCTTGAATTAGCTCAATAAGATTCTCTTGTTCAGGAAAAAGACAAGGAACGTATTTCCACCTTTTATCTCGATCAAGATTTGAGAGTTTTGACTGGTAGACTTTTAGAACCATGTATCCTGACTCTTCTACAAGATCCCATAGTTTTCCCTGTGGTGATTTTAAATTGTCGATCTCAATTGGTCTAAGGCCGAACCAAATGGAGACCAATAGCCAATTGTAGTTTTCCTCCATGAATAAACTCTTGGCCTTTTCCAATTGATCGGGGGACAACGGGGCCGACTCTTTCTTAGTTTTCTCTGAGTCATAATACGCATCAGCGATTCTTTGACGATCTCTACCTCGTGGAGCAGGCATCGGAAGAAAGGCTTTGTTTTGTTTTTTGGAACAGTAGAATCCCCACCTATTCAAAAGCTTTAAGACTTTTTCTACATAAGAGATGGACCATTCGTGTTGTTGAAAGTAATCGTAAAAAGCCATGTACTCGTCTTCATAATTTGAAGGATCAAGTTGTACGGCTCGAATCACTCTCTTGGCCGCTCGCCAGTGACTCATTGTTTTAGATCGCTTGATTCTTTCAGGGTCTCCGTAGACTCCACGGAATAGAACTTTAGATTCAAACTCCTCAACCAGAATGGGAGGAAGGAAAGCACACTTAATGTCGTCCTCTTTCTCAAACCGTTTATCGATTTTGACTCGTGCTTCTTGTTCTCGTTTTAGTTTTGCTTGGGCGTTGAGTTGCTTTGCGCGTTCTTTGGCTTCTTCAAAAGTCATATCGATATTGAAACCATGTTCGTACCATTTACGTCTTTTGATATCAGTGTCTTTACGTTGTCCACCTACATAAGTTCGATACTGAATCTTGTAGTTGGGTTCTGATTTTTTGTTTGGCAACGCCTTAATTCTATAGCCCATAGTTATCTCCTTTATCGGCTGGGTTGCCCCTGAGCCTAAGAGAAACATGGGTCCAGGGGGGTCATTTTGGACCCCGTCCAGTTCCCTAAACCTATGATTTTATTGAATTAACGCGATGCAATGGTGGAGGCGGCGGGAATCGAACCCGCGTCCGCAAGCGATCCACTGTTGGGCGCTACATGCTTAGTTCTTCATTTATCAAAGAAAGAGAAACGTCGAAGAACAAACTTTTCTCAATCCGTCCCCCAGAAAATTTAATTCGAAAGCCCTGGAGAAAACAACTTTCAAACGAGATGACTAAAGTGACACTTCCCCGGGTTCGTCATCGCAACACCGGTTCAGTGAGCTACTCTAAATTAGGCAGCTAGTGCGTAATCGTTGCCAATTACAATTGTGCACGTTTTTAGAGAGGACCTCGTGCGCCCCTGCATGCTCCCAAAGCTTCAATACCCACGTCGAAGCCATGTCGCCCCCATTTCTGGAAACTCCTCAATCTACCACAAACCGCTGAAAAACTCGATGAAAAAGGGTCTCAGTCCTTTTTGGCAAAAGCGGCAAAGACCTCATCCCCGGTCATCGTCTTGGTTTTATTGGCAAAATCATAAGTGCTGGGCTTGCGTTCCACAAAAATCTGCATGGTGAAATCAAAACCTTCTTGATCGTCCAAAAGCCCATAGGGCACTCCGGTGTAACTTCCGTCCTTCGTTCGGTAAAACAGATTGCTTCCACAGTTTCCGCAAAAGCCCCGTTCGGCCCAATCGCTCGAGTCATAAAGAGTCACAAATTTGTCGTCCTCAAACTCCAAACCCTCAGAGGCATTCACCACCATCAACGAACTTCCCGCCCACTTTCGGCACATCGAGCAGTGGCAGGCATCGAAATGCTTTTCTTTCAAAGTCGCCGTAAATTTTGATTTTCCACACAGGCATTGTCCTGAAACTTTCATTGGATTCTCCTTCAATGGCCATCGATCAGGCCAATAGACCCCGTTTTCCCCCGATTTTCCACGGTTTTATTGGACATTTTTGCCTCAAATATGGGACACCAAAGGAGCTTAAAAACGATTTAAACGAAGGGTGAAAAACGATGAAAACTTCGGAACCGCGCGAAATTCAACTGAAAGACTACCAAGTCCCCAACTACTTCATTGAAACGGTCGATTTGAAATTTCAAATTTACGACAATCACACTTTGGTGACCTCGGTTTGCCAATTCCAAAGAAACCCCAAAGGTGATGCCAACGCTCCCTTAGAGCTGGACGGAGAAAACCTGAAACTTGTTTCCATCGAAAAGGACGGCAAACTCCTTGAGTCCGAACAGTACACTCTCACCGATCACAGTCTCACTCTGACCGATCTTCCTGAAAAATTTATTTTGAAAATTGAGACCGAGATCGATCCGGACAAAAACACCGCTCTTGAGGGCCTTTACCGCTCTGGAAAACACCTGTGCACTCAAAACGAATCCCAAGGTTTTCGCCGTATCACTTACTTTATGGACCGCCCAGACATCATGGCATCTTACACCACAACTATTGAAGCGGACCAAAAGCGCTATCCTTACCTTCTTTCCAACGGGAACTTGATCGAAAGCAAAACCTTAGAAGGCGGCCGTCACCAAGTGAAGTGGCAAGATCCGTTTAAAAAACCTTGCTACCTTTTTGCCTTGGTCGCTGGCGACTTGGGAATGATCAAAGACACCTACACCACAGGATCAGGTCGCGAAGTGCGCCTTGAAATCTATGTGGACAAAGGCGACGAAAACCGCGCCCACTACGCCATGGAGTCTTTGAAAAAATCCATGAAATGGGACGAAGAGAGGTTCGGTCTGGAATACGACTTGGACATTTACATGATTGTTTCTGTTCACAGCTTCAATGCAGGAGCCATGGAGAACAAAGGCCTCAACATCTTCAACTCTCGATTGGTGTTGGCCGACATGGAGACCGCCACAGACAGTGATTTTGAGCAAATCGAAGGTGTGGTGGGCCACGAATACTTTCACAACTGGACAGGAAACCGTGTCACTTGCCGAGATTGGTTTCAATTGAGTTTGAAAGAGGGCTTAACTGTCTTTCGTGACCAAGAATTTTCCTCGGACTTGAACTCTCGCGCTGTAAAACGCATAGATGACGTGAATGAGTTAAGGTCCCATCAATTTGCAGAAGATGCCGGCCCCATGGCTCACCCCATCCGCCCCACTTCTTACATCAGCATCGATAACTTTTACACCGCCACCGTTTATGAAAAAGGCGCGGAAGTGATTCGAATGATTCACACCCTTCTTGGAGAACAAAAGTTTCAAGCGGGAATCAAAAAGTATTTCGAATTGTTTGACGGAATGGCCGTCACCACCGACGACTTTGTTCGCGCCATGGAAGAAGCTTCCGGAGTGGACTTGACTCAGTTTCGTCGTTGGTACGAACAGGCGGGAACTCCACAAATTTCGTTTGAAGAAAAGTATGACGAGGCAAATAAAGTTTACTCGCTGACGTTGAAGCAGAAAAATCCAGTCACTCCTGGTGACACCGGGGAAAAACTTCCTCTTCACATTCCCATCTCTATGGCCCTGTTGGATTCTAAAGGTTCCGATGTTCAGGCCAAAGTTTTGGAGTTGAAAGAGACTGAGCAAACTTTTGAATTCAAAAACATCAGTGAACGGCCCACGCTTTCTCTATTGCGTGGATTTTCGGCGCCAGTGAATGTGACGACCGAACGGTCCGAAAAAGATCTTTTGTTTTTGATGGCCAATGACAGCGATTCTTTCAGCCGATGGGAAGCCACTCAGCAGTTGACTCTTTCGCAGTGGCACAAAGGCGTGAAAGCTTTGTTGGAAAATAGACAGATGGAAATTTCGGACTCGTACGTCAATGCTTTTGGGGCGATTTTGGAAGACCACACAATTGATGATGCCTTCAAGGCCCAGCTTTTGATTCTTCCAGATGTGAATTACTTCATTCAATCCATGAAAGACATCGATCCCGATGCGGTCATGGAGGCTCGTGATGCGATCTTCAACAAGCTGGCCCAAACTCACCGCACGGTTTTTGAAAAGATTCACAAAGATTTGGCTTGGAGCAACTCCACCGACATGGAAGCAAAGTCTTCTGCGGCAAGATCTTTAAGAAACATCGCCTTGAAGTATTTGAGCCACTTGACGGACGACACTGGAAAGACTTTGGCCCATGAGCAGTTCAACAACGCAAAAAACATGACCACCATGGTGGGCGCTTTAAGTGTTTTGACTCATAAAAAAGGCGAAGCCCATGATCAAAGTTTTGCAAAATTTTACGAGCGTTTCAAAGAAAACCCCGTCACCATAGACAAATGGTTTACACTTCAAGCCATCTCTCAACGGGACGATGTTCATGAGATCTGTAAAAGTCTTGAAAAAGATCCGGTGTTTGACATTAAAAATCCAAACAAGTGCCGCTCGCTTTATGGAGCGTTTGCTTCAGCGAACTTGCGCCACTTTCATGACTTGTCTGGAAAGGGTTACAAGTTCTTTACGGATGGCCTGCTCAAGATGGATGCGCTCAACCCTCAAGTTGCAGGACGCACGGCCACGGTCTATAGCAACTGGAGAAAGTTCGAACCCAAACGTCGCGAATTGATGAAGGCCGAATTGGAACGCATCCTCGCCACGAAGAACCTTTCAAAGAACACCTATGAGGTGGTTTCTAAAGCTTTGGCTCCAGCGCCGAAGTCTTAATCTACACTTTCAAGTCCCAGTGTGAATGCACACGCTGGGACTGACCCGCTTGCCCTTTCCCTCCTAGACATTCCCTGTGAACTGAACTATCCACAGAGGATGCCTAAACTGCTAAAAATTCTTTTGATTTTCATAGCCCTGCTTGCGCCGGGACTTCTTTCCTATTGGATTTTCTTTCAACCCAAACCCAGCCTTCAACGCGCGGACATCATCCACTTGGAAGACAATTACTCTTTAAAGGTCCAGCCCATTTTTGATTCAAAATGTGTGGCTTGCCACTCTTGCTTTAACTCTCCCTGCCAATTGAACCTGACCAGTTTTGAAGGGGTCTCTAGAGGAGCCAACCTGGTCAACATCTACGACTTTCCTAAGTTAAAAGCGCGAAAGCCCACCCGCCTTTACACCGATGCTCACTCTGTCGAACAATGGAGGGAACTTGGATTTTTTCCAGTCACCGAGGGCAATCAAAGTCTATTGTCGTTTATGATTTCCCAACCCAAAGGGATCGAATCCGGACTTCAAGAAAAGTTTGATTCCGAGTACAGCCGGGTTTGCATAGATTCCACCAAACACCGAGCCGTTGAAAAATTCCTTAAAGCCAACCCGGCGGGCCGCATGCCGTTTGGATTTCCAGGTCTCGAGTCCGACGAAATTTCAACCATTCAAAGCTGGTTGAGAGACGGCGCCAAAGGACCTTCTTTGTCGGCCATGGAAGAACGCCTCCGAGAACAGCCTGATTTAAAACCTCAAATTGAAGAGTGGGAGAAATTCTTCAACCGCAAGGATCTTAAAAGTCGAATTGCCAGTCGGTACCTGTTTGAACATCTTTTTTTAGCGGATGTCTTTTTTGAAGATCAACCCAAGATCTACTTCAAATTGGTCCGGTCTCGCACCCACAAAGGCGAGATCAAAGAAATAGGAACGGATTTTCCCTTTGCAGCCATTGATGGAAAATTCTTCTACCGTTTACGACCTGTTACCAACACCTTGGTTCACAAAAGCAACATCCCCTTTTCGTTTTCCGAAACCAAACGGGAAGAATGGGAAAAGGACTTTTTTCAATCGAAGTGGACGCCAAAGGAAATGCCTCCCTACGGAAACCCTGGCGGCAATCCCTTTGAAACCTTCAAAGACATTCCTGTGGAATCCCGATACAACTTATTTTTAAACAATGCCCACTATTTTGTGATGACCTTCATTAAAGGTCCCGTGTGCCGAGGGCAAACCGCACTCAATGTGATCAACGATCATTTTTGGGTTTTGTTTTTAGACCCTAAAAGAGACCCCTTGGTTCAGTCCGAAAAAATCTACAAACAGGTGGCGGCTCAAACTCAGTTTCCCTCTGAAATTGGCAGCAGCTTTTCACCGCTGATTGATTTTCGAGACAACTACTGGAAAAGCGTTCGCACCAAGTTTGACTTTTTGAAGGGTAAGCCTCCTTTGGATTTGAACGCTTTGTGGAACGGAGACAAAAAGAATTTAAACGCCACACTGACGGTGTTTCGACACTTTGACAGCGCCCATGTGTTGAACGGCTTGAGAGGACAAACTCCAAAAACAGTTTGGGTGTTGGATTATCACGTCTTTGAATCCATCTATTACAATTTGAGTGCCGGCTACAATGTGTTTGGTCCTTTACTTCATCAGTTGAACTCACGGCTTTACATGGAAGTCTCTCGCATTGCTTCGGAAGATTTGTTTCTTTCTTTTCTTCCCCAAAAAGATCGCCTTCCCCTTCGAGGCCGTTGGAGTCAGCCCACTCCGAAAGAAAAAGAGTCTGTTCTTAAAGAACTTGCCGACTTGATTTCGGGAGATGCGAAAGAAAAACTCAGTAAAGAGTATTCTTATGAAGGTTCGCAGATTGCGACTGCGATTAAGTACGAATCTCAAAATCCAAAGGTGGAGTTTCTAAATCTTCTGGCCAAGAAGCATTATGCGAAAGCGCAAACCGAACCGCGTGCAGAAATTTCTCATCCGTTGGCGCACCTTCGCGATTTGCCTGCAGAAATTGTGTCTGAACTCCCCGACACCATTTTGGTCGGAGTCGAAGATCATTCAGGTCTTGATGTGTGGACTTTGATTCACAACAAAGACCATTTCAATGTGGCCATGTTGCTTTTTGAAGACGAACGCAGAAATCCCGCCGGTGACAACTTGGACATCATTCAGGGCGTGGCCACCAGTTACGTCAATTTATTCATTGTCCTTAAAAAAGAAGGGCTTAAGAAGTTTGTCGAAGAGTTTGAAGCTTTAAAAGGCTCCGGAGAACTTGCAGGTTTTTTAAAAAAGTATGGAGTCTCCCGAAAGGACCAGAATTTTTGGAAGGTGTATCAGAAATTTTCTTCCCAAACCCTCAATCCCGTCAGCAATGAGCGGGGACTTTTGGACTTGAACCGCTACAGTCAAAGTCCCCTCTGAGAAATCAATCCTTGGTAAAGATGGCAAGAAACTGACCGTAATTGCGGTCGTTTTTTTCCACCTGATTGATGATTTGGTGGCTGAATTTCATTCCCGCCTCTCGGGCCCAGGCTTCAAGCTCTTCTTTGCCAAAGCCAAAATGTTTTACGCCCATCTCTGAGTTGTTGGGATGAAAGGTTCCGTCTTCTTTGTCCAAGTCCACAATGGCAAGACGACCCTTGGGATTTAGCAAAGTCTTCATTTTTAAGATCATTTGATCGGGATGATTCAAGTGGTGAAAAGCCATGGAACTGACAATCAAATCAAATTTTTCATTGAGGTTTTGCTGTTCCAAATTGATTAACTTTGATCGAAAGCGATCTTCGCCTTTGGTTTTTTGATCAAAGACCTCGAGCATTCCTTCTGAAGTGTCCACCCCCAACAAGGAGGAGGCGTAGTCGGCAAATTCCAATCCAAAAAGCCCCGTTCCGCAGCCAAAGTCCATCACGGACAAGGGGCCTTTGAGCTGCAAGGCCGAAATGGTCTTTTCCGCCAGCTTTCCCATCATTTTGATTTTGCCTTCGTTGTCCCACTCGGCCGCTTTGTCATTGAAATGTGACATTTGAATATCCTTTCGTCTCGGAAACAATTTCCCGCTCAATTGTCCAGTCTCGGAGTCTCCTCAAGCCCTTAGATTTGTTTTGTTAAGGGTTCAAGGACATCCACTTAAGATCTTATTAACATTGAAGGGATGGTCAATTTTCTTTTCAGATTTGTCCTTATAATCTTGGTTCTCGTTTGGGAACCAATGTTATTTGCAAAAGAAGTTGTCATACAACCCGAGGAAGAAGAACGCATCATGAGGCTCTCTTTGACCAGCGGTGAAGTGCTGTCCGAAAATCAAATCGCCTATAAAAACGCAAGTGGCTGGTACATCTCACTTCTCGATTTTATGGAGTCTTTGGGATTCGAAGTGGAGATGAGTTCTCCCCGCCAAGAGCTTCGCGGAAAGACCGAGGCCCCTCGCTTGAATGTCCTTTTTGACGCAAAAAACTGCAACATTACAAAGAAGCTCGATGACGAAGAGACTTCATTCAAAGAAGACTGCGGAAAAATGTTTTTCCTCGGTGAAGAACTTGTGATTCACGAAGACCTCCTTTCAAAAGTTCTAGAGCTCAAGTTTGAAATGGATTCGTTGAAATCAAAAATGATATTCTCAACATCAGTTCCATATCCTGTCATTCAAAGCATTCGACGTTCGCAAACTAAAATAAAAGGCCTTGAATTTAAGGAACTGAAAGAAAGTTTTCCAATTCTCGATGGGGATTCTTCGAGCCTCTCAAATATTTTCTTAGATCAAAAACTTCAACCCTATTGGAGTTCTCAGCTCGACCCCGAAGTGGGCCTGGAGTATTCGACCTCCGCCAGCACCGAAGTCCTGGGAACGGAAGTCTACCTCCAAGGAGAGGGACGAACCAGCGAAAACAGTTACGCCCGCATGCGTGCGGAAAAACACTTCTATGGAGCCTCGGACAATGCGTGGATTCGCTCCCTTCGCGTGGGAGACATCTCAATGAACCAGGTAGACATGATTGGTGGATCCAACTTCGGGAAAGGGATTTCCATTTCCAATTACGGCTTTGACGAATCCTCGACTTATTCCTTCACCGTCATTGAGGGAGATCTGGAGCAAGGATGGGAAGTTGAACTCTATTTGAACCAATCTTTGATTGATCGAAAGCAAGCAACTCTGAATGGTCGCTATCGCTTTGAGAATCTCCCCTTGATCTATGGCCAAAACAAATACCTTTTAAAATTCTATGGGCCTCAAGGCCAATCTCGCACGGAATACAAAACCATTAACGTCGGACAGGGTATGCTTCGTAAGGGAGAGACCAAGTATTTTATCAACGGTGCAGAAGTCAAAGGGCACTTTGACTCTTCAGCCCAAATCGAAACTCATCTTTTCAAAAATTTAAGCGCACAAATGGGATTTTCCAGAGCACCCTTGGGAGTTCTTGAAGAGGAAAGACACAGCTATTCTCTTTTAGGAGTTCGAAGTTACTTTGGATCCTTATCCGGGGCCTTCCGTTATGCCAATCAATTGGACGCAGGAGACGCTTTCGGTTGGCAAATGCAGTTCCCACTGGGAATTTCCAACTGGTCCGCAGAACACTACGCCATGTCGGAGTTTCAATCACCGGTTCTCAACACCTCTGGAACTCCTGCAAATGGCCAAACGCGGCTCAATGTGGCTTTGCCTTTGTTTGGTCGTATCAATGCCCTATACAGGTTCAACCAAAAAACTTACCAATCTCAAAAGGCACAAAACGATCTTCTGCAAGTTCTCTCTCTCACGTCCGGAAAATTTTCATGGACCTTCCAAAATGAACTGATCACACGAGATGAAAATTCCATTGCCCTTCGCTACAATTCATACAATTGGTCCCTGCGCCCAACATTAAATTACTCCTTTCAAGATGTGACTTCCGCTGCATTTCAAGTTCAGTGGGATTCCGGCAAAGGAACCCGCATTCAGACCAGGGCCAACTATGACTTCAATACTTACAAGCCGCTTTATGGACTTGGAACCAACACCTCTCTTTCAAAAGTAAACTTGATCTTTAACGCTCAAACGGACGGTGACAAAGAGCATGAAATCCGCTGTGGGTTTTCATTTTCTTTGGATTGGAGTTTGAAACGAAAGGAACTCCACTGGAACAAAGATCCCATTGCCGAGAAAGGAAACGCCGACATGGAGGTCTTCATTGATGAAAATGGAAATGGCCGCAAGGATGAAAAGGATTCCGCCTACGAAAATGCGCGCATCCAATGGCTTCAAGGTCGAAAGGACTACTCAACCCTTTCAAATGGTCTGATTTCAGTTTATGAGCTGCCCGTGTTTCGAGATGTGGAAGTGAAAGTTTCACCGGCATCCATTCAAGATCCTAATCTCAGACCCAAAGAAAAGGGCTATCGATTGCTTTTGCAACCTGGTCAAAAAAATCATTTTAAAATCCCTCTGGAGCGCATTTACGAACTTGAGGGACAGGTCATCTCTCAAAAAGATTACATCCCTCGCATTCGCTTTGAACTGTTTGATGTGGAATCTGACAAAAAGGTAGAAAACGCAAACCTCGATCGAGACGGATACTTTTTATTTCAAAATTTAAAGAGGGGGAAATATGTCTTAAAACCCAACTCTCAACAGGTCCGGGAATTGCGATTGAAATTGCAACCAGACTCCTACACCGTTGATACGAACAACCCTGACGACCTGGACCAAAGCTTTGTCTTTACGCTGCGCTAACCAACCTCAATTGAAGGAAAATAAATTCTAATGGAATCCTTAAATTTTCCTAAAGATCCGTCGAAAAGACCTTCATGCAAGCAACGAATAACAACCCCAAACAACAACAAGAGGACACTATGAAGAAGTATATCAGCTATAGTCTTGCTCTTGCCGCTACCTTGACGTTCGTAATGACTCAAGGTGATTTGGCAAAAGCCGCATCAACAACCGCAAACGCCGTACAACAAGTGATCGCTGCGATCTCTATTGCTCAAGTCTCAGACATGGATTTCGGGTCTGACGTACCTGGTGCCGCTGCAAAAACAGTTGCTCCTGGAACTGCTGAAGACGCTGAAAACGCCAGCTTTACTGTTTCTGGACAGGCAAGTACTGCTTACACAATCACTCTTCCTTCAGACGGAACCGTGACTATGATCACTGGTGGTGGTGGAGCCAACGAAACCATCGCAGTTAACTCTTTCGCATCTTTTCCTGCCGCTGGAGCGAACGGACTTTTGGACGGTACTGGAAGCCAAAGCCTTTATGTAGGTGCGACTCGTGCAGCTCTTGGAGCTTCTCAAGTTGTTGGAGCCTACACCGGTTCTTTCACTGTTGACGTTGTATATTAAGACTTTCGAAGTTTTGCCTTTAGGGTGAAACTTTAGAAATGATATTTGAGCGGCTCGGACAACTGATCATACTCCTCACCTTGATTTGTGGTCCAGTCGCTTTCTCTCAAACGACCCCCATTGATATCACGACCATTTCCAGTCTCGATTTTGGTTCCGCCCTCCCTGGAGATCCGGCCCTGACCCTTCCAAACGTAAATTCTGAAACGGATCAAAATGCCAGCTTCTATATCACTGGACAAAAGAATACCAGTTTTACTTTGTCATTGCCCGCAGAGGGAACTGTGCAAATGATCACAGGAACCGGAGTGAACCTCAATCAAAAGATCTCGGTAACGGGTTTCAATTATAAACCCAACAATTTAAAGCTTTCAAAATCTGGCGACCTTTATCTTTATGTCAGTGCTACACGTGCCGCATTGAGTACGGATCAAGTTCCGGGTTACTATTCAACTTCGTTTATAATAACAGTCATCTACTAGGAGAAAACATGACTCGCACTTTTTTCAAATTCTTCACTGCCACTCTGCTGGTGATAATTTCCACAACTGCTTCGGCTTCTCTCCAAGTTTTTCCCACCCGGGTGGTTTTGACTCCAGATCAGAAGGTCTTTCAAGTTTCCATCCGCCACCGTGGCGACAAGCCAGAAACTTATCGAATTTCTACCCGGTATTATAAAATGAACACCGATGGATCGATGAGTGTTGCAGACAAAGTTTCCCCCGATGATCGATCCGCGGATGGAATGTTCCGATACTCCCCAAAAAAAATCACTTTAAAGCCCAACGAGGAACAGGTGGTTCGCATTCTGCTTCGCAGATCCGCTGGAAAAGACAAAGGCATTTACCGCACTCACCTTTATTTTCGACCTTCCGACAAATTTGATGGTCCTTTAAAAATGTCTGACACCAAAGCAGCTATGAACCTTTCTGCCAAAGTGGCGGTGGCTGTTCCTGTTGTGGTTCAACTGAGCAAACCTGAAGCCACTCCTTTGATTGAGGATTTTAAATTGAAAAATGAAAAGGACGGAAAGACTCACTTTTCTGTGAAACTTAAAACCGAAGATCAACACTACGCTTTTGGAGACTTTCGCATTCTCAATTCTACAGGGGACACCGTTTGGGAAGTTAAAGGGGTGTCCACTTATTTGAAAGAGCGAATTGTCAGCTACCCACTGACTGAGAGACTTCCTGCAGGCAAATATACTTTGCAATTTGAAGACAAGACCGTCCCCGGCGAGTCCAAGAACTATCAAACGGCCTTGGAATTTAAGTACTGATTGATTGATCTTCGGATCCGATGAATTTTCTTTCATGACCTGTAGCAGAATGCCGTGCGATCTGGGGATGAGATTGCTCTCCCCTGTGAGAGGGTCTATGCTGTCTCTTTCTTTCAAAAGGAGCACTTGTGAATCATGCACCTCAATCCATGAAATACATTCGCGGAGAAGATTTTAAAATTCCAAAACTTGGAATGGGAACATGGCAACTCAACGAATATCAGTGCACTGACATTGTCAAAAAAGGTCTAGAAATGGGCTACCGTTTGATCGATACAGCCCAAATTTATCAAAACGAAGAATACGTGGGCGCAGCTATTGAACAGTCCAGTGTTCCGCGAGACGAGATTTTTTTGGTCAGCAAAGTTTGGAAAGACAATTTGGACCCTCAAGAGGTGATTGACTCCACTCAAGTCAGTCTTGAAAAGCTTCGAACCGATTGCATTGATTTGATGTTGATTCACTGGCCCAACGAATCGGTGCCATTGGCTGAAACCTTGGGTGCCTTGGAAGAATTGGTCAACGAAGGATCCATTGCAAACTTTGGCGTAAGCAATTTCCCCGTTCACAAGTTGGAACAGGCCTATGAAATTTCCCCCTACTTTATTTGCGACCAAGTGGAGTACCATCCCTTCCTTCCTCAAGGTGCTGTTTTGGAATGGTTGGTTCGGCATGAAAAATTTTTGATGGCCTATTCCCCTTTGGCTCGAGGCGAGGTGTTCAAACACCCCATTTTGCAAAATATCGCCACCAAACACGGGGTTTCTGAAGCGCAGGTGGCATTGTCTTGGTTGATTGATCAAGCACCTGTTGTTGCAATTCCAAAAACCGCCACCATTGACCATTTGCGATCCAATTTGGAAGCTTTGGATTTGAACCTCGACGAATCCGACAAGAGCCAGTTGAACAACTTGCAAGCTCTCAACCATCGTCAGATCAATCCAGATTTTTCTCCCAAGTGGGATGTGCCAAAAACATTGGATTCCATTTCTGTCTCGCTTTCATAGGCGTTGAACTTTTAAGGAGAATAAAAATGTTTTCTCGAATCAAATTCCCTTTGGTTGTCAGCTTTGCTGCATTGTTCGTTTCGGCCTGCGCCACCACTCCTGCGGGCAGAAAACAGGTTTTACTTGTGGGCGAAGGTCAAATGGCCGAGATGGGCGATGCCTCTTTCAATGAATTGAAAAAGAAGCAGGTCACATCTTCAGACCCAGAAGAAAATCGCAAAGTAAAATGTGTCACGACTGCACTCCTAAAAGCCATGGGCGAAAATCCCAGTGAATGGGAAATCAAAGTCTTTAAAGATCCCACACCCAACGCCTTTGCCCTTCCTGGAAAGAATGTGGGTGTTCATACAGGAATGATGTCTTTGGTGGCCAATCAAGATCAGTTGGCTGCAGTGATCGGTCATGAAATTGGTCACGTTTTGGCTCACCATGGAAATGAGCGGGTTTCTCAAGGGATGCTCACTCAAGCAGGACTTCAAGTGGCCGACGCAGTTTTGGGGAAAAACTCTAAAAACGATAAGTATTTGATGGCTGCTCTTGGAATGGGAGCACAGGTTGGAATTCTGCTCCCCTTCAGTCGCAAGCAAGAAACCGAAGCGGACCGACTGGGTTTGGAGTATATGGCAAAGGCCGGGTTTGACCCCAGACAGGCTCCTGAACTTTGGAAGTTGATGAAGGCCAAAGGCGGCGGTGGCGGGCCAGAATTTTTGTCCACTCACCCTTCTTCTGATTCACGCATTGCGGACTTGAGCGAACGGGCGCCTGGATTGATGCCTGCTTATGAATCTTCGCAAAAAGCGCACTGCTTTTAGAAATCTCTGGATCAGTTCTTCCATTCCGGTGGATGAATGGGATTGTGTGGCAGCAGATCTTTTGCCTTTTGCTTGTTGCTTTGGTCAACGTAGCTGCCTTCTTCTTCACCCAACGTGACCGGATTCCCATCATCAGCAAGCCTTCTGGCGGGTTGACCATAATTCATCTTCTTCACCGTTTTGATTTCGTGTGGTTTCACATTGTTTTTAGCCATGAATCCTCTCCAGATTTGTAAACTAAAATTGAATTTAGTTTACAAAAGACCGGGGCAAGATGCTTTTGAGGGATTTGAAAGCCTTGTTTAAAAACTTTCACAAGATTTTGAGCTTATAGGGTCCAAAGACTGACCCATTCCACATGGGGCGAGTGAACAAACTGATCGACCAAGGCTAAAGTTTGCAGCTTATACCCTAGCTTTTTCAATTGCTCACCATCCTTCAATAGACTGGGTGCGGAACAGGACACATAAACCAAAGCTTTGGGGCGAATCCGCTGCTCTTTGATTTCGTCCAAAAGTTTCATCAGCCCCGAGCGCGGTGGATCTGCCAGAAGTCCATAATCACTCCATTTTTGAAGCTCTTGGTGGAATTCTTCCATTTGCCGCTTGGATTTTGCATCCACCGCCATCAACTTCACATTTGAAATTTGATTCTTTTCCAAACCCTCTTCAAGGGCTTCCAAACTTTGGCGATCATTTTCAAAAGCCAAAACACGTTCCACACTCTGACTGAGAGGATAGGTGAAGTTTCCACTGCCGCAAAAAGCTTCCACCCAGTGATCCAACTTCAAAAGATCACCGGACTGGCGGCAGGATTTTAAAACCTCTCCCACCAAGGCTTTATTGGCTTTGCGGCCGGATTGAGTAAAGCCTCCAATGGGACCCAGCAAGGGGTAAACTTTTTCGTTTTCATCCCAACTCCAAAACCAAGGTTTGAAATCCATCTTTTTTTCAAGCTTCAACTCTCCATCTTTGAGTCGAAGGGGTTTTTTCCGTTGGCCAATTTCCACATGAGCTTTTTGAAGAAGCCGAGTGAAGTATTCCTTTTCGTCCATCAGGGTTTTGACATCTTGATGAGAGAGATCCAGCCAAACTCCTCGCTCTCCTGTGGGAGAAATTCGCAACCGCACCGAACCCATGGCAACGGGAGGAAGGTCTTCACGGAACTCTTTGAACCAGGTCTCTAGTTCCTCGCTCATCATGGGGCATTCCTTGAGGTCCACCAACTCGCGGGGACCCGATGGAGCGTTTGGTCCCGAAGTCTGAAGGGACCAAAGACCGATCTGAGAAGGCTCTCCAGGGTTTTTGATCAGGGTCAGGTCCACTCGGTCTCTCAAGCGCTGTTCGCCTACAGAGACCACCTGAACGGGCTTCTGCGGTTCCAACAAGGACACCTCAGAAATCTTTTTTTGGCGCTGTTCTGAGACTGGAATTTGGATCCAGGGGCAGCCACCGCAGCGGCCTGCCAAGGCGCAATGGATGGCCTCTGATTCGTTGGTCGATGGATTGGTCACTTCAGTTGCCACCTTATGAGATTGGGTTCCCTTTTTGAGCCCCTGTTTTAGCGCAAAATGACAGAAATTGTCTCTATAACCTTTTCAACGGCCGTTGACTTGAAGAGCGGTTTGGCCCAAGGTTTGCTCCCTTATGTGGATGTAGTACGTATGCGGATGTTGGACGTCACTTGATACCGCTTTCTGAGACCACCTGACACTTGGCGCTTTCCCCTCCCCCCCCCGAAAGTGAAAAGCTATTTTCTTAAAGCCGAGTGTCAGACCTCAGAGAGTTTTTTCTCTCTATTTCTCACTCACTGGAAACAATTGAATATTGAGTTGAAAAACGCGATCTCCTTTGGACTCCTGGCGCTTGACCATAATGTCTTTGGTCCATCGTTTTCGAAACTGCCGAAGTTCAAACTTGAGATTTTCAAATTCCTCTTCGGTCAGGGCCACGGTCATGGCTCCAAACTCACGGTCTTGTGGAGGATCTTGAGCCAAAGACTCAAGCCCCAAGTAGATCAGCTCGGATTGAATTTTGCGGACCAAATCCACGGGCACATTTTCTGAGCCCGACATCAACAATCGTCCCTTTTGAAGACTTCCATCCTCTCCGCGGGCCAGCTCACCTGATTCCATCAATCGCTCAAGGCTTTTTCGAACCACATCCGGTTTGGCCTTTCTGCGCAGATGTCCGTACAAAGATTCAAAATCTGCGGAAACATCTTTTTGATCCGTCAATGCATGTAGAACCCAAGCCACCCAACTGGGCACTTTCTCCCAAGTGTCTTGATTGATTTCTCCGGTTTTAAGCTTTTTGCCCACTCGAAGATCTGAAAGTTCTTTGAGCTTTTGATTTCGTTCCAAAGGATTTTCGGTTTGAGTGAAGCGAACCAGGGCCAAAAACTCATCGGTTTCGGCCTTGGACAGATTCATCGCCTTGGCAAACTTCTTACCCATAGCTTCAGAAAGGTTTCGCTTCCCTTCGATCACCAATTTCAAATAATTGGGCGAACGAATGTCTGCTGCCGCCGAAAACATGGCATAAGAATAAGGCCGACGGTCTTTTCGGGTTTGGAATTTTCGAAATTCATAGAAATCTTTAAGAAAAAGGCGGTAATCCGTATAGCTTCCAATCACTGGAAGACTGGGCTCTGCAACAGATCTTTTGATTTCGATGGCACTGGGTGTTTGATGGGAAAGAATCTCCACTCCTTGAGACCTCCTGAATTCAATTATATTTTCATGGAGGTCTACAAAGACTCAAGTGCTTTTTCGATTTAACCCCGAGGGTCGTCAGAAACTTGTTCGATTTCTTGTGAAGGATTCAAAGTTGTTGTCTTTCGAATCAAAGAAGTGGACGAAAATCTCAATTCTTCTTCTTTATCGCCGGCGAATCGTAAAAGAATGTTCAAATTGCCACCAGCATCATTGTTGACAAGGTAGGCACTTTGAATCTTGCTTGCGAAAAATCCTCTGCCAACCACATCAATTTTTTGCGAGTAAATGGGATTCTTTTTGTGGGCGTAGACCAAAGGACCTTGAATCGAGAAGGTTTCCATATCTTTGTCGCCCGCAAACTGAGACTCCTCTTTAAACGTCAGTCGAAATGCGGATGCACCATAAGCGGCCGCCCAAGTGCGAAGCCCAATGCTTTTTGCTGCGGGCAGTTTCATTTGATCACTTTGACCGCAATAAGCACGCAGGTGTTGGATCAACCGGTTCGGAAAGTCTTTGCGTTGTTTGTTAACCAAACAAGAATTGAACGCGGTATTTCCCAAGAAATTGGCAATGACTTTGTAGTTGGAGTTTGCAGAGGCTTCAAAATACAGTCGATCGGCTGAAGACATGGTGATGTGAGCATCACCGGAACGATAGACCAAGTAAGCCGTACGACAGATTTTGCCGCCATTGATCTGTTGCAAGTGTACGATGGCATTTTGGCAACCACCTTCGGAGTCCATGCACGACAGGGTCGCTTGAAAAGTCAGGTCTTTGTCACCTTTGATGTTTCTTTGGTTCAAAGAAGCCATCCGCTGAGCATCGAGCTTCCCATGAAACTCCAAACGAATGGGCTTGTCGGTATCGCCGTCTGCCAACTTTACATACAAAGAGATATTTGCCGAGTCGTAGGTGTCAATGGACAAGTAAACGTCTTGAATGCGTTTTGCGAGGATGCGACTTTCGACAATCGCATCTTTTGAGTAATTTTCAGGTTTCGTTCGGATCAACTCAAAAGTTTCATCAGACTTTTTGATGGCAAGGTCCATCAGGTCATCCGATTTGCCATCTGTGAAAGCATACTTACTCACGGATTCCCCTTGAGTAAAAATGGGTTTCAAAATGGAGGACGCGTGCCCCGCTGGGTAATCTGGAAGTCCTGGATACCACATGGGATCGTCAAAAAGGACCGCACCGAATTCACCGTATCTTTCTCCGGACGAATTTGGAGTGGAATCATTGATTGTCGAAGGTTCATATCCACGTTCTTTTTCAAGTTGATCGTAAGAGAATTCTTTTAATCTTTCGCGCCTTTCCCGCTCGGCTTCATCGCGGGTCAGGTTTTTTTCAAAGACCTTTACATCATCAGGGTTTTCATCTTTTTGAGTGCCCTCCGCGGTGGGCTTTTCACCACTTCCATTTTGAGGGTTCGCCGACTGGGTGTCCGCTGGAACGACTCGGTCATTGGAGCCACCCGATTTGGGACCACATCCCACAGACATGCCTACAAATAGGATGCTTGCCAATAGAGCCACCACGGTTTGTTTGTTCCAAAAGACTGTCATTTCAAAATCCCTTCAAAGAAAATTTGCTCTTCTTCAAAGAAAGCAAAGCCTACGCCACGGTTGGGGCCAATCTATTGGATTTCAGTGAACAAAATACTCACAGGGTGACGTTTTTGCGCCTTCTTTCGGGTTCTTTTCGACTTCGAGTGGTAGGGAGTGATTTTGAGAGGTTATCTCCATATTGATATAGATTTTATTTAGTTTGGAGGGGTGACTTTTTTTGAAGGAAGCCATTGATGCTTTTTAAGTCCTTGGAAATACTTTGTTTGCGAAAA
>MDTC01126683.1_pt1 | contig 25449 bp, 18 predicted proteins | sample 811181 | NCBI WGS metagenome assembly MDTC01 (sample SAMN05326644, study PRJNA326480) | marine metagenome | isolation source: seawater | place: Pacific Ocean: North | collected 2011
ACCACCAACAATTTGTGTAAATAGATTATGTTTATCGTTCAATAAATTTATTTTCTTAATTGCATCTAAAACTCCTTTGTCAACACCATAAGTCTCTAACATTCCTACATATCCAATACGTATCTCATCTTCTAAATTTACTTTTTTAAATTTAAAAATTTTTTCATCAACTCCATTTGGTAAATAAAGTGAATTTTTACTGTACTTTGACAGCTCTTCTTTGGACTTCTTTGTTACACCAACTAACAAAGCATTTTTAAGCCTAGACATTGATAATCTCTGAATATATTTAGCACGACCATGTTTTTCAAAAATTATGTTCTTAAAATATTTTTTAGCAATTACTAAAATATTTGGATTTGTAGACCATAAATAGTCTTCACCATTGTTTTCTTTAAGTTTTGTTGACCATAAAAAGGTATTAACACTATAGAAAAATTGTTGAAAAAATTTTGGCATTAATTCATAAAATTTATAACTTGTAATATCAAAATTATCAACCATGATAAATTTTATATTGTTTGTTGTTCCATAATATTCTTCAGGGCCAGCATCTATACTTTTTTTATTGTAAGTACGTGGATAATAAATATTAACTTTACAATTATTTTCGGCAAACCCCTTAGCCACTTGGATTATATGATTTCCATAAGCCATCTCAGAGGGAAATCTTGCATATAATGCAATAGCAATTTTTAAATTACTATTCAATTTGGACACCCATCTTTCCACGCATCCAATAGGGTAATTTGAGAATTCTTATAGTGAAATTCTTTTTCTAAAGCTTTACTATTTCTAAGTTCATAATCTTCTATAAAAAAGCCTTTTGTTACGTTTGCTTTTAACGAGATTTCAGATGCAGAATCAATATTATTAACAGAATAAAATTTAAAATCTACAAAACTGCTTAAAAAGGTAAATGTAAGAGTTGCAATTAAAATTTTAGAATTGAAATTTTTCATACTACTTAATAAAAGCAAAAGTGAAATAAAAGCAGGCAGTAAATGACCTTCTTCAGTTGGAAGTCTTAGAAAGCTAAATTGAAACAGTATGAAAACTATTGAGAATATAAAGTTATTTTCTGTTACTTTCGTTCTTACGTTCTTAATCAGGATAAGAAAAAGCACAAAACCTATTGAACCAAAAAAATTAATTTGCTTTAAAACAAATCTCCCTATTCTGTCTATTAACGTATGATCAGTATTTGTTAAATTCAAAAGACATATCATTTCCAATGGTGAGTTGTAAACAGTGTTTAATGTATAGAAAGAATAAAGATTGGCATAAAAGGGAAGATATATAAAACAAGACAAGACAATTGTTAAAACAGCAGTATATATGCTGAGCTTATAATTTTTTTTATAAATCGTTATATACAAAACTATTGCAATAAGAAATATAGCATTACTTAATCGAATACCAATTGAAAGGCTAAGTAAAACTGCAAGATAAAAACATATATATTTGTAACTATATTTGTTCATCACCATATATATTGCTAGAAATCCAAAAATTGCTCCTAGAAAATAGTCAATAACACTGCCGCCAGATATTAGGTATATGGGTGAAAATACAATTAATAAATAAAATAAGTAGTTCTGTTCATCAGACTTGTTAATAAAGCTGTAAATTATAAAATTTAATGTAATTACTAAAAAAAATTGAAAAATTAACAATCCTTGCTCAGGATTAAGTAAACTTCCATTTCTAAGACCTTTAAATATAATTCCAACAATTAATTCGTATACTGGAAAACCTGGAGGTCTAGAAGGAGTATATAAACCTACCAAATCATAGTTGTAAACAGTTCCAATTAGTGCATATGAATCCCAGTCTGAACCAATGGTAGATTTAATTAAATTAGGAATAAATAGAATTAGTGAAACAACACAAGAAAAAATGAAGTAAGTACTATTTCTTATTTTATTCATCAATAATGATGATTATAGACTTTAAAATCAATCAACTAACTAAATTCATTTTTAAGATTTTGACAATATATTAGAAACATTGTTTGTGGAATAATTAAGAATCTTGGATAAAAGAAGCTTGGGTCGTAAATTGCAAAGGGTGCAACCATAAGCAATACAGGAGAAAGATTTATTAATTGTTTAGAAAATGCAGTTTTACTCCTCATTGAATATAAACAATACATAAAAGAGATTAAGCCAATAAAAAATACAAATGGTAGAAGCCTTCCAGTTCTATTATAAATATTTTCACTGAATGGGTTCATAATTACATAGTTAAAGTTTCTTTGAATATTTTCAAACATATCTAACGTAAAGCTTATAATTCCTGATTCTTCTCCAAGGATATTTCCCTGATAGTTCCAGTCTTGAGTTAAAACAACATAACTTTTACCAAAATACAAATTATGAATAAAAGGGAGTACGGATATTGTTAAAAACCCAGCTAAAGATTTATAACTTTTTTCCATTACAATCAGAGCGATTATACCTAAAAGTATTACGGGTCGATTTATCATTGCAATTCCTAGAAGCAAGCCCGATGTGTATTGATAATTCGTTTTCAGTATATTAGATTTTAGAAAAATCATGATTATCAATAATGAAAATATTTCAGACATGCCAAGAAGAAATATTCTATTAATTGCATTGGTAGTTAAATAAATAAATAATAAGTAACTAAAAATATTTAGCTTATTAGCTTTCATTTTATTATCTACTAATCCAACAAAAGCGACCAAGGCATTTAATAAAATGAATATAAAATTTAACCTTTCACCAAATACTATGTGAAGAAAAAAAAGTATGTATCTTGCACCAGGAGAATATGTAAATACATTTTCCCCTCCTTTAAAAAAATTTCCCTCTAGTACCAGACGAGAGAAATGTTCGTAAGTTAATGCATCAGAACCTCCAGGTCTAATATAAAGATCAAGAAATTTGAATTCAAAATCTAACAAGATATAGGTAGCCATTAGAACTAGTAAAAAAGTCTCAAATGGTTTCAAATCTAATTTATAAAGTACAAAAAATAAGGATGAGTAAATAAATAAACTTAAAGTATCAAATATCCCATACACTGGAAATAATTCTTCTAATTGGTTGATTTGGATTATTGAAATTAATAATAGAATGTAACCAAATAAAAATTTTTGTTTTTTTATATACCGAGCAACCGAAAATAATTTATTTTTGTTGTAATTCTCTTTTGTAGCATATACTAGCAGTGCAAAAAATAGGAATTCAAATATTTTCACAACATTCTGTTTCTTTACTGTTTGTATATTCATATTTTTATCAAACACCCTAAGCATGGCGTAACGATCTGGAGGATAATTTATTTGCATTTCGTCATTTATTCTTACTTGTTTATCTTTATCAAATTTGTACAAGACAAATATTTCAGAATTTTGTAAATTATTAATACTAGCTTTCTCTGTTACCTGATAATTTTTACCTGTGTAAACTATGCGATTATCTTTGTATATTTCTAATTCACCAAGATAAACAAAGTTGAGCGTATTAACTTGATTGTCAAATTTATTCAAAAGAGATAGTTCAAAAGGTAACCATTTTCTATCGAAATTACCTTCACCTCTATGATTAAACTTTTTTGAATTAAAAAAACCTAAATCAAAACTTGATGCGTTTGCACCCAGCCATTCATAGTTATTTATCGATTGAAAATTTATTTTTGAAGCATAAGATGAATTACTCTGTGTATTTAATGTATAGCTTTTTTCACAAACAAATTTGTTGTCTTCAGTCTGTCCAATTTCTTCAGGAGCTCTTGGAGCTATATCGTCTTGATAGCATAAAGACCACATATTTGTCGGTTGTAAAATAAAGATAATTTTTATAAAAAAAATAAAACCAAGAATATAGAATTTAATTTTTTTGTTATCAATTAAATAGGTAAATAAATAGATACTTGTAAAAGTAATAAAAACTTCAAGAGCATTATCGACAGGAAGAGACGGAATAAATGATCCACTATTTTCAGGAAACAATAAAACTATCAAAAATGAAATAATCAAAAAATACTTAGATTTAATTAGTTTTTTCACAACTAAAATGATAATAATGAAAATCGACAAGTTTTTTTGGGAAAAACTATATTTAGTTTTTACAATTGTGTTTAACGTACTTCTTTTTGTTATTAACTATCTGAGTTATAGCAGCCACAGAGGTACAGATTTCCACATTTACGGAAATTACCTAGATTATTTTGTCTTCGGACAACAAAAGTCACTTCAAGAACAAACTGTTGGTTACTTCTCCCTTGTCTCAAAAGTCATATCTACTAATTTAAATTCTCTTCTAATTTCTGTTGATTATAAAAACTTGATAATTAACCACGGAATTCAAACTACAAACTATTTATTATTTTTAGTTGGTCTTTTTGGAATATATAAAATTTTGAAACATCTAAATTTAGATAAAATTATTTCACTTACCATCATCAACATTCTCACTGTATTCCCTCCTATTGTCGGTTTAAGGATGATATTAAAACCTGAGATTTTAGCTTTTGCATTTCTACCCTGGATTATTTACACTGTTTTTTTGTATCAACAAAATTACAGCAGAAAATATCTTTACATTCTTTTTCCATTAATTGCATTGCTATTGAGCTTAAAAGCAAGTATTACATTGATGGTAGGCCTTACAATATTACTATTTTTAGGAAAAGACTCATTTAAGAAAGATATTATCATTCTCGGATCTTTTTCTTTAATAGCAATGTTTAGTCTAATTATTGAAAGTTATGGCTATACCAATATTTATATATGGGATCATAAGACACCTTCAGGATATGACTTCAAAGCACCTTTTAGTTTTTTTTACTCTATAAATAGTGAAGTTTGGTTTAATCCATACAGAGATTCTCAATCTTCATCAATGTTTGGAATACTTATTCTTGATACTTTTGGAGACTATTGGGAAAGGTATTGGTTTCATGCAGATGGATATTTGAATAATCAGTATCCTGCCAGCAAGATTTTAATAAACATAGGTTCAGTTCTTTCAACTATATTTTATTTGGCCTCGTTAATTTATATAGTTAATGAGAAGAATGACAAACTTAGAAAATTAGGATTATTAGGGTACTTGGGGCTATTTGTTATGATGGTTAATGCCTTTAATTTAATCCCTTTTCTCACAAAAAACTTTAATCCAAGCAAGGGAGATCCAATTAAAACACACTATTTTTCCTTTTTATTAGTGTTTACATTTATATATTTGATAATAAAAATTTTGAATACAAGAAATAGAATCTACACTTTATTATTTTTTAGTATTATGGCTATCTATTCTTTTCAATTATTTAATCCATTATCTTATGAAGAAATAAAATCAGAACAAAACTTAATTAATAAAATTCATTTCTTAAGCCCTTGTACTTTGGGTGATCCAGCGTCGAGATTGATTGAATACTCTCATAACTGGTGTAGTGAGCAAGAGATAATAGAAGCTTTTTGTTTTGGAGAATACAATAAAAATTTAATCCCAGTCCAAAAAGATGATTATTTAATTTTTCCTGTAGACGAGTCATACAAAAAAATTAATTTAGTTAACAATGGAAATGTTGTTACAGTTGCAAATTATTATGAATGTTTAAATTACGGAGAGGGTGGTTTCATACCACAAACATCTGAAGAATATTTTGTTGGTAATTCTCCAAAACCAGTCCACTTATTTAATACAGTATTATTTTTGAGTATAATTTCTATATTTATTTTGCAATTTAGAAGTAGAGATGAACAAATTCAAAAAACATAATATCACTTCCTTGCTGATTACTTTGTTGGTTTTTAATTATTTATTGAATTATTTTATTTTGAACTCAGATTTTGAATATTTTGCAGATATTCCTCAGCTACATAGAGCTTCATTCCTAATTTTAATATTATTATTTGGATTTCTTTTAAATTACTTTTTTAAAAAACAAATTAAATTTTCTGAGGTCAACTGGTATGCATTAATTTTTTTTGGATACTCTTTATTCCTGTACAACAAAATTGATCCAGCTTATTTTTGGACATCTATTCCTGATGCCAGAACATATGAAAAATTAGGCTCATCTCTTTTAAGTTGTTTTAAGTTAGCTTTAAGTTGCAATAGCGACCCATATCTCATTTTTCCAATTGGCCAGCCACTTATTTCAGGAGTTTTATCAAAGTTTTTATACAATCATGCCTATTTTATTAATGTATTCATGATGACTTTTGTTATATTTTCATTTTCTATCATTACAAAAAGTTTCTATAAAAGTTTTTCTGGTATTGGGATATTTTTTCTACTTTCGCATTCTCTAATTTTTGAATTGACACCAATGCAGATAAGTGAGGTTTCATTTACCTTTTTCATCTTCCTTTCAATAGTTGTTTATGTAAAGAAAGTAAAGAATTTTGAAATATTATCGCCTTTACTCTATAGTTTTGCACTTTTAATTAGACCTATTGGAATTGCACTGTTTCCTTTGTTTATTTTTATTTTTAAAGCAAAAAAAATAGCTTACGGATTTTTGTTTTTGGTTCTTTTATTGGCTGGGATATTTAATCTTCTTACATCTGATGAATTTGTAATTTCAGATTTTAATATTGACTCTCGCGAAGATGGAATTATCCAAAATACTGGATATATTAATTATTTCTATACAATTTTGAAAAGCGACCAAGAAGTACAGAGTGAATTTATAAGTTTTTTTAATAATAATTATCAAAGGTTGTATGGTGAATCATCAAAAGATTGCTCGTTTAAAGAGGTTTGTTACTCATATAACCCAAAATATAATATTGATGGTACAGAGTCTTCGTTTTTTAATAATTCAAATATTGGGAGAATAATTAAAGGATATATGATTTTCTTTTTTGATCTAACTACACCTCAAAGATTTGGAATATTTGTACTGCCAATAGTTCTTTTAATTTCATTACTTTTTAGAAAATTTAGAGTAGAAAAGTTTTTATCAATAGCAGTTTTGTTATTAATATTCCCATCTTTGTTAACTCTAGAATATGGAAATAGGTGGAACTTTACTATCTTGTTTTTAACAAGTCTTCTTATTGAAATGATAAGCAGTAATATGATGTTCAGAAATAGACATAAATGATTAAAAAACTAGAAGAGTTGCGTTCTGAATATGACATTGTAATTGTAGGTGCAGGCATCGCCGGCTTAGGCTTGTCTAGATTATTAAACACTGAAAATAAAAAAGTTTTAATTATTGAATCTGGAAATCTCAAATTTAATAATAAGATCAACAAACAGTCACTTGCACTTTCAAGAAACTTAGGAAACTGGCCATCTAAACATTATGCTTCTTTTCACTCTAGGTTGAGAATGTTTGGCGGTAATTCTAATGTATGGGGAGGTTGGTGTATGGAACTTGACGAATTTGATTATTCTCAAAATAATATTTGGGGTGATATTAAGAACGACTTGAAATTTCATTACAAAACAGCCTACGAATTGCTCAATATTAATCCAAAATCTATTTCAAGCTCAGAGCTTGGGTTGAATTCTGTGAAGCCATATACTATCAACATTTCCAGAGGTAACTTTAAAAAAGAATCTAAAGACTTTATTGAAAGTAACAAAAATATTGATTTGATTTTGAATACTAATTTAATTGCAATAAATTTTGAATTTAATGTCGTTAAAAGTATAAATATTGAAACCAGTACAAAAGAGATTAAAACGATTACTTTGCAAAAATTAGTAATTTCTACTGGTGGAATCGAATCTGCAAAAATATTACAAAAACAAATACCTGATAACTTAAAAAATAATTATGTAGGAAGATACTTTATGGAGCATCCACAAATTCAAGTAGGTAGAGTAAAAATTAAAGATAAAGACATAAATAAATTTATTAAAAAATATAGTCCTCCAACTGCAAAACATCTTTTTGATGACAAGCTCAACAAGCAGGAAGATAAATATTTTTCAGGTTTCAAATCTATAAACTCTGATATAAGAAATTACTTTGTATTAAGAACTTCAGATGTTTATCAAAGCAAAGCACTATATAGACTAAGGCATATCATCCTTACTCAGTCACTTAAATCAACTGGCAATATTAAAGTATCGGATTTGTATGAGCTGGCAAGAGATTTGATCGATATGTTTATGAAAAAAATAATTAGCAAAATTTCAAACAAAAAATCTTATTCTGTTGTTTTACATCTTGAACAAAAACCAAATTACGATAATCAAATTTATTTTGATGAACAACAAAATACAATTTTAGATTGGAATTTTAACGAAGATGACTTTGATAATTTAGAGCAATCGTTAGAAGATTTAAATATAATATTTAAAGAAATGAATTCAGAATTTTATTTGAAAAATATTTTTAATCAAAATAAAAAACAAATTCTAGAGTATTTGAAAAAAAATATATTTGGTATTGGCCACCATATGGGCACCACAATAATGGGTAATTCTAAGAATAATTCAGTCTGCGATACTGATTTAAAATACCATGGAGTAGATAATCTTTTTGTTAATAGTACATCAGTATTTCCTTCAGGAGGGATTGCAAATCCAACTCTAACAATGCTTGGATTAACCTCAAGACTTGCTGACAAACTCAATAAGGAATAAATAGATATGAACTATTCAAATAACGAAATTAAAAATCTCTATAAACAATTTTTCAATATCGGACAAGTGGGTCTGTTAGATAAGTTTGCATTTTCACAAGAAACTATAACTAAAGCAAAAGGATGTTATTTGTATACAGAATCAGGAAAAGAAATTTTAGATATGACTTCAGGATTTGGCACTCAAAATTTAGGATACAATAACAGTGAAATCATCCAAGAAAGAATTGATTTTGCAAAAAATGATAACCTACCTTTTTCAAGGTTGTTTTTCAATGAAAATATTGCAAAATTATCTGAAAAACTTTCATCTATGCTTCCTGAAAATTTAAATTATTCATTTTTTTGCAATTCTGGTGCTGAAGCAAACGAAGGGGCGTTAAAACTTGCATATAAATATCACGAGGGAAAAAGAAAATACTTGATACATAATAAGAATTCGTTCCATGGAAAACTTATTGCAACTTCACAAATTACAGATTCTCCAGAAGTTTATTTTGAATTTCAAAATTCTTTAGATAGTTTGTGTATTGATCTTACGGATATTGATTTATTAGAAAAAACTATCATAGAAAATTCAAAAAATATCTACGCAGTAATTTTAGAGCCTTTCAGCGCATCATTAGCAAAACCAATTGAAGAGGAAATATTGGAATCAATTCAAAAAATTTGTAATCGTGAGGATATAATTCTTATTTTCGATGAAGTTTATTCAGGATTTTATAGAACTTCTGATTTGTTCTTTTTTATGAGCAAAAACGAACTAAAACCTGATATAGTTACTTTTTCTAAAAGCTTTGGAGGAGGACTTGCATCAATATCTGGATATACATCATTAGAGAAAGTTTTTTCTAGAGCTTACGGGTCTCAAAAAGATGCCTTATTACATTCATCAACATATTCAAATTATGTAGAGGAGTCAAAATTAGCGCTAAAAACACTTGAGATATTATCTAATAAAGAATTTATAAACAACACATCGACTGCAAGAGATTACTTTGTAAAAAAAGTGAAATTGCTAGACGGCATTAATTGTGTTGAGGATATTACTGGTGATGGTTTCCACTGGGGCTTAAGCTTTGAAAAAGTAAATTTACTAAATTTAGATAAACTTTTGAAAATAATTCCTATAGAAATTACAAAAGATCCGAGATTTGTAGAAAAACTATATATAAGTGCAATAATTAACGATTTATATGAAAATTACAATATCTTATCTTATGCTGGATTCAATAAAGAAATTAAATTATTTTTGAGCCCTCCTGTCATAATAACTGAAAAAGAAATTGATTTTATTATCAAGGCACTAACAGAAACTTTAGAAAAGCAACCCATTACGTTGATGATTAACTTTGTTAAAAATTATTTAATTAGATTGTTCAAGAAATAATTAAATTTTTAATTTACTAAATTAGAATGCGCTTATGAGAAATATAAAAATACACTACATATTTTTATTAATGTTCTTATCTTTTTGTTCTTTAGGTAATAGTGATAATTCCCAAGAGCTGCTTAATGAAACAACAACTTCACTCTCAACAACTACAACAGTAGAAGCTCCGAAACAAGAAAGCACAACTACAACTTCAACAACTAGTCCACAATGTCTGGGAGATAATAATCAAAACATTGATTTTTCTAAATTAAAAAATGTTCAGAATTTTTTAAACAGATATGGATTTAATGCTGGAGAAGAAGATGGGTACTTAGGTAATAATACTGTAAACGCTATTAGAGATTTTCAAAGGTATGCAGGATTGTATCCAGATGGTGACGTTGGCCCTGCGACAATAAGTGTGATGCAAAAATGGACTGGATGTGAAAATGAAGCTGCTTCTATTTTAAATACTACTACTACAACAATTGCACAGAGTGATGATGAAAGTACTGCAACTACAACAACAACTACTACTACACTGCCAAATAATTCAATCTTTATATCTACTAACGAATACGGATATATCCCCTCAGTGTCATTAACTGACAACAGTGTGCAAACTATCCTTAAAGGAGTTAGTAATCCTAATTCAATCTGTGGAACTCCATATTTAAGAACATTAGACTCGAATGTGCGAAACCAATTTGAAAATGGAAATAATGATTTTAAGAATATATCAAATAATAAATTTATATCATCTACTTCCATTACCGAAATTAACTCAATAACAAATGATCAAATTACAATTCATGTTGAGGGCAATGGAGATGAAAGCTTCAACTTTTATTTTATAGAACCTTTTACATCAAAAATAATAAATCTAGAACCAACATCTGTTTCTGTTTCTTCAGGTCTAACTAAAGCTATATTTTCAAAAGAAAATCTTAAGACGGGATATTGGTTTTACAGTTTTGCGGAAAATGGTAGTGGTGAAATAGTAAAGTCATCTGGATTAAGAGAGTTTGCTGTCAATCCTTCTATAAATCAATTTGTAGATTCACAGGAAAATATTGAAACAGTGTTTATTACAAAAAACAATCAGAACATTGCTTATGGTCAAGGCTTAAGTGTAAACGACAGAATTACAATTTCTTATTTAACAGATAAAGTTTTTGACAATAAAAATAACACAACTTCATTAATTGAGTCAGATGACAAATTAATTACACTTAGCAACGAAAATCAGGCAGATGAAGCTGATATATTATTAATTGATGAAGAGTTAGTTCTTGTTACTTCAAAAGATGGCAACAAATATACTATAGAAAGAGGATATCTAAATACAATTCCAAAAGATCATGAAGCTGGAGTTTCAGTTAAAAAAATACAACCAATTAATGAGTCAACTATTGTTAGTTATTTTGCATATGCAATTTTTAGAAATCAAGAAGGTTTAAGATTTCAAGTCCCTCTTGGAAAAGAACTTCATGAAAAAACATTTGATTTATTAGGTTGTCCAAATGGAAGATATTCTTTAGAGGAAGTTACTACTTTTGCATGGAGACAACAGGGAAGTTCAGTTGTTTCAACGTCTACAAATAAAAATATAAATTCAGCACTTTTAAATAAAGAATTTGTCATTACGGATAGCCCTATAGATTATATAGAACCAACTCTTAAAGGAACTGATACCAATTCTGGAACTTTTTCAAACGACGGACCAAGAAATACAACTGTAAATGTCGGAGGTAGTGTTAGTTTTAATTTTGATGGTTTAAATTCTAACTCATCAATTGTTAGGTTTGTAAAATTGAATTTTCAAATGATACCTACTGATAATGCAAAACTTTCAAAAACCAAATCAGTGTTCCAAACTATAAAAAACAATAATTACAGCATAGTTATCAATTTTGAAAGTTTTGTTAACTCTAGTAGTCCAAGCAGAACAGTTTGGGAACGCGGTTATAAATATATTTTCACTGGAATTGAAGTTTTTGATGATTATTCAAAAACATCTTTTCTAAATGATGGAACTATAAAATACGATTCAAACAGGGTTCAAGATCAACATGACGCATATTATCTTGATCAATTTTCGTTTTTAGTTCCGAATGAATAAGCTCAAAAACTTTACTAACCCGCTATTTCTTATTGCATATTTTCTAACTCTATTTGTAATAAACTTTGTTGATATTAATCTTCTCAAATTTGATGGATTTCCTATGGATAACCCTTATCAGTTATTACTTACATTACTAACAACTTTGATTTTTATAAATTCTTACAATGATCAAAACCTAAACCTTAATTTATTATTTCTAACAATTACTCTTTCCACTTTATTTATCGGTTTAAACTTCTATTTAAATCATAAGTCAGAATTTACAGCCTGCTACAAAACAGATTTTACAACATATTCTAATCTTGAGAGTAGTTTTGTTAGCCCTCAAGAATGTCAGTTTAGTTATAACAATATTGGAGATCCCAATATCACAAGAAAAGAGAAACACATAAACTTTTATAGTGTATCTGAAAATTTGGGAACAGGCATTGAATTTACAAACTGGAATTTACATTTTTTTAATCAAACAGGATTTAATTTTTATGATAAAAATTTCTATAACTTTGAGTCGGATAGTTCAATAAAACACTGGTGGGGCAAGGACTTGGATAATAGCCCTTTCGGCCCTTTGACCATGTCAGAATTTAAAGCAAAAAGAGAATCAAAAGAATTAGAAGACTTTTTTGGCTTAGGAATAGTTTATATAGAAAACGAACCTTCTAGATCTTGGCTCCCATTTAGTGTTGAATTTAAGGGACAAAAACCAACAGTTTATGATCAAGATTTAAAGGTTCAATATACAGGCGAATTAGTGATATATGTAGATAACAAACCATATATTTTTGAGACAGAATATAGAAAAATTAAAACTAAAACAATATTTATTCCCAAGAACTCAAATTTAAAAATAGATTATAAATATAGATACTCTCCAGTTGTTGGCAATCATCCTGGTGCACCATATGCACATTTAAGAATCTTAAATGATGATATGCCCGCAAAGTTATTTAATAAGTCATTAACTCTTAATGATGATTTACTTTCAGCAATTTTATTTTTTTCTATTCTAATATCTTTCTATTTATCGTTAATCACTCGTGAAAGCTTTAAGCCAATATTGCTTGCAATTGTTATATATTATTTTTGTAATGAATTTATTCCAGAAAGAGTACAAGGATTAATTTTATTTACTTCATTCTTAGTAATAATTATGAAATTTTATGACAAAGAAAAAAGTACGTTTTTTCATATCTATTTTTTTAGTTTTTTGACAACTATCTTGACAACACGAATCAATAATTTCAATTTTGTTAAATATACATATGGTGGCGGAGATGCTTTAAAGTATGAAAGTTGGGCACAAGAAATAATAATTCAAAAATCTTTAAGAGCAGGAGAAGATATATTTTTTTATATGCCAGGATATAGATATCTTATTTCTTTGTTAAGAGTGTTTGTTGGTGATTCACATAATTCGATATCAGTACTCTATTCATTTTTAGTAATAGTTCTTCTTTATCTAATTTTTTCAAACAGAAAGGCATTCAATAATAATCTATTCTTTAAATCAATTTTTGTTGTGTCAATTTACGTAATTATGTTTTCTTTTTCAGTAAAATCAAATGTTTTAGAATCATATTCTGAGTGGCCTACTTGGATAATATTTTTATTATTTATCCATTTTATTAATAAAAATGGAAAGAATAATTTCTTGTTAATATTACCTTTTTTACTAGTTCTATTTAGACAAAATCAATTAATTGGTGCGATCTTTTTAGTGGCTTTATTAATACAGAATAAAAAATCACACTTTACTATTTCTGTCTCAGCTGCTTCGTTATTGATATTTTTCTTTCCCTTTTTACATAATTTTTACTATGGAGGCAAGTTCACTTTTTATAAAGATCCTTTTGAATCAGGAGCATATTACATAACGCCAATTGAATTACTGAAGCACTTATTTTTTATTGATAAATCTGATTCAGTAAAGTTTCACATAGATTTTTTATTTGCAAATCAATTTAATCAATTTGTAAGGGAGCTTGGAGGACCAGTTTTACTTTCTTTGCTAAATATATATTTATTAATGTTTGTAATAATTGTTATTGTAAAAATTTACAAAAAAAGTTTTGATTTAAATTTTGTTTTACAATGCCTAATGGTTTCTGGATTTTTACTAGTTCATTTGATTTATCAAGTCCATACATATTATCCAAGACATATAATTATTGGATATCTGGCGCTTATCTATGTAACATTATCCAACTTTGCAGAAATTTATTCTGAAAAAAATAAAATTCTATTCTCAAAAAATGAATCAATTGATGACTCAAATATAACATAATCGTATTTATTTATAATTTTATAAGCTTCAACAGTTGGTAATTCTAGTAAATAGGCCCAGGTTATAAGTTCGATTTGATAATATTGTTTTAGAAAACTATTTGAAACATACCTCTCTTCAAAAAATGAATCATGAATTATCAATAATGACTTTTTATAACTAGTTTCAAAATTAATTTTATACTCATTTTGATAGAATTCTTCATCAATCAATCCAAGCCGTTTCAATACTAGGTTGTTTTCTTTAATTCTATTACTTCCCTTAAGGACAGATACCGCATTTTCACTATGCGTTATTTCTAAAATTTTTGAAAACACCTGCTTTACTCCAAAATCATTCCAATGAGTATCACCAAATTCATAGTATCGATTATTTTCATCTGAAAAAATATTATATATATTTAAAATGTGAGTTTTATTATTCATGTATTGATTTTTAAAATTTATAAAATTTTGATGGTTGTCACATAGGGAGTAATTCCTATGAAGTCTGTGTAATTTATCATTTTCTATTTCTTGTTTAAGTGGCATCAGCAAAAAGATGTATTCACTATCATCAATAGCTTTGATATTTAAATTATCATAGAAATAATTTTCACAATTTGTATATTTTGGGAAAATTTCTCCCTTTTTACCATAGAATATTTCTGTATTAAAAAATTGGTAATCAAATGTATTTGAAGTTTTTTGAATTTCCCACGTAAGTTTGGCAATTTTATATAATATTTTATTTCTTATTTCTGAATTAAAAATAGTAATTTCAAGTTTGTCTTTTAATTCCAGTCTATTTGTTGAGAATATTAGCTGGGATATATTTCTTGTCTCTCCCAAGCTTTCAGTATTTTTATTAATACTATATGGGTTATCAGCTGGTAAAAATGAAGATATTATAAATACACTAAAAAAAATCAATCCCACAAGAGCTTTATTTAGGTACTGCATCAGAATTTATAATATATAAAAGGATCAACACTTGATGAAATTACAATAATTATTGAAATAAGTAACAAGCTGTAAGAAGTTAAGATATTTGGGTTAAAATTTATACGTACTTTTTTTAGTGATATTAAGCAAAAAACTGCAGCAATAATAAATCTAAAATCTAAATTCTGAACTATCAACGGTAATAAATAATCTTGAGAAAATTTAAAATTAAATAAACCACTATATATTAATTGAACATCTTCTAAACTTTTAGCAAAAAATGGAACCCAGGATAAAGAAATCAAAACAAATGTTACAAATCTATTTGAAAAAAATTTGTTAAAACGTACAAGTCTTTCAATTGTCATAAATGTACCATGAAGAAATCCCCAAAAAAGAAATGTTAAAGAAGATCCATGCCAGATTGCAGTGCAAAAAAAAGTAATCCAGAGATTTCTGTAAGTTTTAATAGTTGAATTTCTATTTCCACCTAATTTTATGTAAACATAATCTTTGAAAAAATTAGATAAAGTTATGTGCCATCTTTGCCAAAATTCCTTAAATGATTTTGCAATATATGGTTGGTTGAAATTTTCAGGAAGTTTAAAACCAAACAATAGTCCTAGCCCTATAGCTATGTCACAATACCCAGAAAAATCAAAGTAAATTTGAAAAGTATATGAAAAAATTAAAATAAATACGGATAAAAATGATAGAGATTCAATGTTTGATATATTTATATAAATTGTGGTAATTTCAGACAAAGTATCTGCTAAAAAAAATTTTTTTAACAAACCAATAGATAATCTGTGCACTCCATCAACTATTTGTATTTGAGTAACCTTTTTTTTTATTCCACTTCTAAAGGTTGAAATATCAACAATTGGTCCAGCTAATAGTTGAGGAAAAAAGGCTAGAAAAGTAAATATGTCAAAAGTTGATTCGTTTGCGTCTAATCTTTTTTTGTCAAAATAGTAGGCTATTGCCTGAAAAGTAAAGAAAGATAATCCAATTGGAAAATTACTTTCAATAAATTTCGGAATTTCTAGATTAAATAATAAATATATTTGATATGAGTATTTAAAAATCATTAATGGCAGCAATGTCAGAAATACATATAAATAATTATTGAATATAGGTTTTTCTATTTGTAATTTAGTAAGAATTGTTAAGAAAATTAAAATAATTAATAAAATTCCATTGTCTAAATAATAAAAATATGCACTTATGATTCCAAGAAAAATTATCTTATTTCTTGATGAACTATCAAAAAAAGCAAAATATAAAAATACACTCAGAGGTAAAAAGAAAAATAAGAAAGGGTAGGAAGTTAAAAGCATCTATATTTAATTTACTAGGAAATAGTAATTTTAAAAAAAGAATCAAAATATTATTTGTATCAATTTAGTTAAATATGATTAGTAAATTACAATTGTTTTGTGCAAGTCTTAAAAAATATTTTTATAATCGTATTTATTGTTTTTTTTACCGCATGTTCTGTGTCAAGCTCTCCAAAACTACCTGATAACTTTAATGATTGCAATATTTCATTGAATGATGCTTTAAACGATTTAGAGCAAATTAAAACCTCTAATGATCTAAATTTTGATATAAGAATAGTTAGAGAAGTAACTTCAAGAGATGAATGCATTGATATGGTTCTAGGAACTAACCTAAATCAAGGAGCTGAGTTAGTAAATGGTAGACTCGTTGATTTAGTAGTGGGGATAAAAAAAGATGAAGTTACAGAATCAGTTAAGGAAACTGAATACGATCTCTATATTCAACAACTAAGAGATAAAGACATCGAAGACTTAAATTTAATTACTAAACAAATTTTTGGTACCGCAACTATTTCTAACCTCATAGATGGACAAAAAGTTGTTACCTATATTAAACATGAAAATCCAATGGACTACAAATTCCTGTTTTCTGAAGCCGAGGGTTTTATTTATGGAGTAGACGTAGATGGTAATGTTAGCCAAATTTTAAACATTTCTGATAAAACTGTAAGAGAAAGAGAATCTGGGCTTCATACATTTGATTTTTTGACAATCGACTCCAAAGAGTATTTAATTGTTACCTATTCTGGAAGAGATAATAAATACTATCTATCAGCATTCGAACTATTATCAAATAAAGTACTAGGAATGGAGTCTCCACTTATAATTTTTGATCTTCAAAATCAAAACAATGTCCACTTTGGAGGAAAAATTTTACAGGACAATAACTCCATTTATATGTGTTTAGGAGATCTAAATAGTCCAGGAAATTCAGCTAAATTTGACTCTCCTTGGGGAAAAGTCTTATCTATTTCAAACCAGAATCTCTTAGAGGATCCTATTAGATCTATTAACGATGAAAGAATTTCATTCGTTGCTTATGGTCTTAGAAATCCATGGTCATGCTTTTTTCAGGGTCAAAATTTAGTTATTCCAGATGTGGGTAACGCGCATTGGGAGGAAATAAATCTTATAGAAAATACAGAAATAAAAACAGATCCATTATTTTTTGGATGGCCTTGGCTAGAGTCATACTTTGATGCTAATTATAAAAACTTACCTGTAGATGAAGAAACAAAATTTTCTCAAATAAATCAAACTGTTTATCCAAAATTTTTGTTCCCCCATGCCAACGATTATTGTGCAATCATTGGAGGTACAACTTTGTCTAATTCCAACAAATGGGATGAATATATATTTGTTGGTGACTTTTGTACAGGGACAATATGGGCCATTAATTTTGAAAAAGACAGCGAGTTAATTGTTTTAGAAAAAAACTTAATACCTTATTCTATTACAACGATAAATGACTCTGGTAATGGTACTTTATATATCGGAACTACATCTGGACAGATCCTTGAAACTACTCTTCCCTAGAGGAACAATTTAACAGTTTATACCAATAATTTATTTACAAAGTGAAGATTGTCTAAGTTCAAAGTACAATATTAATTATTATGAAAGCATTAATTACAGGGATTACTGGCCAGGATGGGGCATACCTTACAGAGCTGTTATTAGAAAAAGGGTATGAAGTTCATGGAACTGTAAGAAGGTCTTCTTCTTTCAACACAGGAAGAATAGATGGTTTAATCGCTAAATATTCAAAAGACAGACAATTACAACTACATTATTCTGATTTACTAGACTCATCTTCAATTACAAATTTAATAAAAAATATACAACCTGATGAAATTTATAACTTAGCAGCACAATCACATGTTGCAGTCTCATTTCAAAACCCTATTCTGACAACTCAATTAGGAACATTGGGGTCTATAACAATTCTTGAAGCAATAAAGCATATTGATAAAGATATAAAATTTTATCAAGCTTCTTCATCTGAAATGTTTGGAGGAAAAACCAAAGATTTTCTGAATGAAAAAACCCCTTTCAATCCTAAAAGTCCTTATGGTGTATCTAAGGTTTTTGCACATGAGATAACAAAAGTCTATAGAGAGTCTTACAACCTTTTTGTAGTGAATGGGATACTTTTTAATCACGAATCTCCACTAAGGGGTGAAACCTTCGTAACTAGAAAAATCTCTAAAGCAGTAGGCAGAATTTCTGCTGGAATCCAAGAGAAGCTTACATTAGGAAACTTAGATGCCAGCAGAGATTGGGGATACGCCAAAGACTATGTAAATGGAATGTGGATGATGATGCAACATAACACGGCTGAAGATTGGGTACTAGCAACTGGAGTAACGAAGACAGTAAGAGATTTTGTCAAAGAAGCATTCAAAATAGTAAATTTAGATTGGGAAGATTTTGTCATAACATCAGAAAAGTACTTAAGACCTAATGAAGTAGATTACTTGATAGGAGATTCATCCAAAGCACGCAAAATACTGAATTGGAAACCCGAAGTAGATTTTAATGAACTTGTGAAAATTATGGTTGAACATGATATTAAGGAAGCTAAAAAAGACGTTGCTCTTCTCAAAGATAATTTGATTTACCCTACATGGGAACATCCCAAGAGCATATAAAAATGAAGATTCTAGTAGTTGGTTCTGAAGGATTTTTGGGAACGCATGTTACAAAGAAATTAAAGAATGACACTAGCTTTGATTTATCTGAAATTAGAGGAAAAAAAGATATTGACATTACAAATTTTCAAAAACTAAATGATTATCTAAGTTATATCAAACCTGAAATTGTAATAAATTGTGCTGCATTTGTTGGAGGAATTTCATATGGATACAAATATCCAGCAAAAATGCTTTATTTAAACTCAACTATGGCAATTAATTTATATTTAGCTTCAGTAAACAATAGTGTTAGGAAATTAATAAACCCAATTTCAAACTGTGCTTATCCTGGCAAGCTTTCTACATATAGGGAGAACGAATTTTTTACAGGACCTCCTGATGAATCAGTTTACAACTACGGTATTTCAAAAAGACTTTATGTTCAACTTGGCAAAAGTTTTTACGATGAAAAAAATTTCTCATCAGCAAATGTTGTTTTCTCAAATATGTATGGTCCCAAAGATCACTTTGATCCAGAAAGGTCCCATGCATTAGGTGCAATAATAAAAAAAGTATTCGATGCTAAGAAAAACAATCAAAATGAAGTCATTATATGGGGTACCGGAAAACCAATTCGAGAATGGCTATACGTTGAAGATGGTGCTGAATCACTTATAAAATCAATTGAATTAAGTGAAGGACATCAATTTTTTAATATAGGAGTAGAAAAAGGTATTTCAATTATCGACCTAGCAGAACTTATTAGAAAAAAACTACAATGGAAAGGAAAATTTGTTCTAGATAAGTCAAAACCAGATGGGGTTTTAGAAAAAAAAGTTGATGGAACTTTAGGTCAAAAAAAACTAAATTGGTCTCCACAAGTAAACTTAGAGCAGGGAATTGAAAAAACAATAAGTTGGTATCAAGAGAATTATGAATAATAAAAAGATAAGAAATATAATCCATGATGGCATTATTTTTGCATCAATTTTTGATACAGAAAATCTCAATGAAGGACTCCAATTTATTACTGATGATGAATCATTTATACAAGTTGGAACTTGGAATTATAAAAAAGGAAATGTATTAGATGCTCATTTTCATAATAAGTTTGAAAGAAAATCCTTTAGAACACAAGAAGTAGTATTTGTTCTTGAGGGAAAAATCACCTGTAATTTGTTTACGGAGGGTGGTGAGTTTATTGAAACAATTCAAATATCTAAACATCAACTCATTATTCAATTTGAAGGTATTCATGAATATGAAATTGATGAAGATGCAAAAATTTTAGAAATAAAAAATGGACCTTATTTTGGTCCTGAAAAAGATAGAACAAGAGTTGATGTCAAAAAAAATTAATCAAGTAGAACCAAATATTTCAAAAGTCGATATTAGCAACGTTAATGATTATCTAGAATCTGGGTCCTGGGTAACAGAGCACAAAATTACTCAAAAACTAGAGAAAAGTATTTCTTCTTATGTTGACCGAGATTATGCTGTGGCTGTTCCTAATGGAACAATCGCTATTTACTTATCTTTACTTGCTAGTGGAATTAAAGAGGGCAGTAGAGTAGCGGTACCAAACATAACAATGATTGCGACAATTAATGCAATTATATGGGCTGGTGCAGAACCAGTAATTGTTGACGTTGATGATAGTTTGTGTATGTCATTAAGATCATTAAAGTCAGTTGACAGTATTGATGCAGTTGTATTTGTCCCACTTAATGGAAGAACTAATGGTGGAGAAGCCATACATAAATATTGTAAATCAAATAACATTACTCTAATTGAAGATTCTGCGCATGCTTTAGGGTCGTCATATGAAAATAGAAAATGTGGTTCCTTAGGAGAAGCAAGTGTATTTTCATTTACACCACATAAAATAATTACTATGGGGCAAGGAGGGATGGTTCTTCTTGACAACTCTGATGTGTACCAAAAATTAATTGACCTAAAAACATTTAATAGAGAAAAAGACAAAAGTGATACACATAAAGGATTCGGTCTGAATTTTAAAATTACTGATTTACAGTCATCACTAGGTTTATCTCAATTTGATAATCTAGAAAACTTTATTTCAAAAAAGAAGGAAATTTTCAATACCTATTTAAAATATCTTCCATCTGGTAGATTGAAAGAATTCAAAAGTTTTGAAACACCTTGGTTTATTGATTTTTATTGTGATAGCGAGCAGCAAAAAATTGAAATTTTTGATTATTTGAGTAGTTACAACATAGAAACTAGATTTTCATACCCAGCCTTAAGTTCCCAGGCTTTCCTAAAAGATGTTGAAACATCAGACTTAAGCTTGTCGGAAGAGATTGCAGATAGAGTTTTGTGGTTGCCTTCATCAACATCTCTCGTTCCTGAAGATATAAAATATGTTTCTGAACAAATTAATACTTTTTTTAAAAAATAAGACTATCTTTATAAAATGAACGTTCCAGAGGTTTATTTAGGTGATACCTCATTAATCATTGCAACTTACAATGAAGAAGAGTCACTATCTTTTGTTTTAGAAGAAATCCAAAATTATAATTTTGGAGAGATAATCATTGTTGACGGAAACTCTACCGATCAAACCGAACATATTGCAAATAAATATAATACAAAATTTTTTACACAATCCAAAAGAGGTTGGGGAAATGCTGTGAGAGAGGCGATTAATGAAGCTTCTTGTGAGTATATTGCATATATGGATGGCGATGGTTCTTACAATCCAAATGCAATTATTGAGATGAAGTCTTTGATTGGTGATTTTGACATAGTTTTTTCCTCAAGATACAAGGGAGGAGCAAAAAGTCCAGATGATACACTTATAAGAGCTTTAGGAAATAAGATATTTACATTTTTAGTTAAATTGTTATTTAAATGTAAAATAACGGATGCTTTATTTTTCTATCCATTATCAAAAAAAAGTGTATTAAAAAATCTAGAACTTTCTTCACAAGATTTTACACTTTGTCTAGAGCTTCCCGCTTTGGCTCATAACCAAAACTTAAAGTATACAGAAATTTTGAGTGAGGAAAGAGCAAGATATGCAGGGATAACTAAAGTTAACGCTTTAACTGATGGTATTAAAATATTAAAAGGCATGATTTCATTATGGATAAGAATATAAAACTACATCTCGGTTCTGGTAAAAGGTACCTAGCAGGATATTTACATATTGATATATCTGATCATGATCATATTGACATTAAATCCTCTGTAGATAACCTTTCAGAGATAGAAAATGATACTGTCTCAGAAATATATGCATCACATGTTTTTGAATATTTTGACAGAAATGAAGCATTATTAGTTTTAAACGAGTGGAAAAGGGTCCTCATAAAAGGTGGAATATTAAGGTTGGCAGTTCCAAATGCAGAGTCATTATTTGAAGTTTACAAACAAACCAAAAACATTGAAACTATTTTAGGTCCAATGTATGGCAGGTGGCCTTTAGGCGACGATAGATTTATATATCATAAGACAATTTACGATCAACAAAGCTTAACAACAATTTTAGAAGATGCAGGTTTTGAAAATATTGAATTATGGGACTGGAGGGAAGTCTTTTCAAGTAACTTAGATTATGATGATCATTCGCAGGCTTATTACCCTCATATGGACAAAGAAAATGGAACGCATATAAGTCTCAATATTCAGTGTTCAAAAAAATGAAAGTAAATAATAAGATTGAACAAATAATATCTTTTATTATATTTTCTGTCTCTTTAATCTTCTCATACGGTCTTGGAGAATTGTACTATAACTCTATTGATGGAACTGATTTTTATAGATACTTTCAATATATCGAGTATTTTGAAGGCTCCTCAGAAGAAACAGGTCTTGAACAAGGTCTTTTTTATTTCATGATTGTTTCAAATTTTATAGAATTTTCACAAAACTATTATGTGCCTGATAAGTGGGAATTTATTTACAGTACTGCAATTCAATTTTGTAATTTTATTCTATATTTAGTAGGACTTTTAGGTCTGTATTTATATCTTGTATCAAAAAAAATAAATAAAAGTCTTATTTTTCTAACATTTTCTGCGCTGAACTTTTTCCCACCACTTTTTGGAGGAAGAATTATCATGAAACCAGAAATACTCGCTTTTTGTTTTTTGCCATGGATACTTTTATCATTAGACTCTTTTTTAAAAAATAATGATACAAAATTTTTGATTCTTGCCTCACCTTTAGTCGCAATACTAGCAACCAGTAAAGGAACAATCACTTTTTTAATTCTTTCTACTTTGATATATCTTTACTATGACCATTTTTTAATAATTTGGAAAAAAGAATTAATCTTACCATTTCTTATTTTTGCTACTTTATTTTCATCTCTTTACTTTGAAAATTTAAGTGTAAACAAAATAAGTATGCTGTTACATCCGGAACTTGAGCAGTATCTATTTAAAGCCCCACTAAGTTTCGTCTATAATATTAACTTTAGTGAACTTTTTTTTAATCCTTATAGAAATACACATTCAAATTCACTAATAGGAATTACTTTAATTGATTTATTTGGAGATTATTTTAATAGATACTGGGATCACCCAAGGAGTATTTTTTCTTTAAGTCGTGTTGATACCAATTTCCTGCCACATCCAAGAAGAAATTTATCTTTAATAATGTCTATTATCTTTGTGATTCTGACTTTGTTTTATAAAAGAAATAAGTTTAATAAATATACAAAAGTTTACTTAATAGGAATATTTGTTCTTACTTTAACTTCACTTGGCACTTTCGGACTACACTTCAACCCTGAAAAGGGCGATACTGTTAAAACACACTATTATTTTTACTTGTTATCAATCTCTTTTGTATTTTTGATAATCAAGCTTTTATCAAAGAAAAAATTCATTTTACAAGTTGTACTTATCAGCCTTTTAATTGTTGCATCTTTGTTTATTTTTGGATTTCCAAAAAACTTTGATTCAGATATTAATAAAAAAATTGAAGCAAAAATTCCAACAACTGTGACTTGTTTAATTACATCAAATTATTTTGAAAATTCAATTGGGGTAAAAATAAATTGTCTAAATAAATTTACTGCAACTTGTGGTGATTATGAATCCTATGCAATGCCTGAAACTCATCCGGATGGTTATTTAATTTTCCAGAATGATGATTTTTTTCAACCTCTAAATCTTAGAGACTCGGCTGGCTATACAGTAACTGTCAACGGATATGCAGAATGTTTGAATTATGTCGAAGGAGGTTATTATAGAAATACTTTTAAGTACAATGAAGATAGGTCTTCTTTAATAAATATAATTTGTTTCTATTTGTCTCTAACTTCCTTATTTTTAATTTTGATAATGTCCACTAAAACAAAACAATATTAAATATTAAACAACTATCGTAAACTTTTATAACTTGTATCAATAAGGCTTTGAGCTCTTTCATTGATTAGGTACTCTCCTCCTAATTTATTTGTTAAATACCCAAAAGAGATTTTAGCGTCTGGATCAGCAAAGGTTGCACTGCTTCCTCCATATCCAACATGTCCAAATGCATTTTCACCAATCAAAAAAGATCCTCCCTCTCCTTTAAAAGTATTGAGATTATTCATATTTAACATAAATCCATTTGAAAAATTAGTTGGAAAAAGAAGCATATTGTCAATAGTTGTTTTTATATTTGAAACACTTAATTTTTTAATAGTCTCCCTTGAAAGAAGTTCTTCATTATTTTGAGCTAAAGGGCTTAGCAATTTTGCCAAGGAGCGCGCATCGGTTATTCCGCCTATAGCGCCAAGTTCTGCTTTGTAAGTTTGTGTTGAATTGTAATTGTATCCACCGGTATTTGTTAAAGAAAGTCTTTGCATTGAATTTCGATTATTTCTAAAAGCCGTTGCAAAATCACTAGGCTTATCTTCAGGGCTTGGAAGAAATGGAATAATCTCAGCTACTCTTTCATTTTCACTTTGAGGTAAACCAACCCAATAATTTAAATCATAAGGCTGTGCCAATTCATCATTAAAAAACTTCCCAAAAGATCTTCCTGTAACTCTCCTTATGAGTTCACCAATTAACCACCCAGTAGTCATCATGTGGTATCCAGTCTCTTTCCCTGGTTCCCAGAAAGGTTTTTCATTTTCAATTAGATGTATCATGTAACCCCAATCTAAAAAACCATCTTCTTTTACACTCGTTCTAAAAGCAGGTAACCCAGCTGAATGATTTAAA
>MDTC01250018.1_pt1 | contig 25441 bp, 17 predicted proteins | sample 811181 | NCBI WGS metagenome assembly MDTC01 (sample SAMN05326644, study PRJNA326480) | marine metagenome | isolation source: seawater | place: Pacific Ocean: North | collected 2011
AGGGTGATCTCACTGTCTACTATGATCTCTGTCATATCCGGGCAATTCAGGTGAGCGGGAAGACTTGGAATACCGGCGCCGGACTGCTTCGAAGCTCTAAAACCGTAACCGGGGAACAATCGAGTATATCTACGATCACGAGTTTTCGATTAGAACACGATAAACTTTCAACCTTCAAGAAACGTTTAAGCGTGTAGATGAGGCTTTCAAGCATTTGGGCGCCGACCGGGCGTTGCAGGATATGCCGGATATAAGTGATTTGAGTTACCGACTGTTCACAGATGGATCGTGCCTTGGGAATCCCGGACCGGGAGGCTGGGGCGCGGTGTTGCGCCCGGATGGTGAAGATGACCTGGATCTATCGGGCGGCGAACCTCACACGACAAATAATCGGATGGAGATGACTGCCGTCATCAGGGGGCTGGACCAGACACCGGTGGGATCAAAGGTTCTAGTAACGAGCGACAGCTCGTACGTCATCAACACGATGGCGAAGGGCTGGAAGCGGAAGATGAACCAGGATCTGTGGGCCGAGATGGACCGGGTCGTCGGCGATCGTCGTGTGACTTGGCAGTGGGTCAAGGGACATGCCGGACACCCGGAGAATGAACGGGCGGATCGACTGGCCGTGGGTGCAGCGGAGGCGATCAGGGATGGCCGACCGGAGCCGATCCGGGCGCCGCTGGAGAATCCAGAGCCTTCAAATTCAGGTTCGGCTCCAGAGAAATTCAAGGGCCCAAACGGCGCCGCCGACAACGATATCGAGCCACGGTTGACGCACCTGGATGAGGCGGGCGCTGCGCGCATGGTCGATGTCGGTGACAAGGCGGAAACCGAGCGTGTAGCGGTGGCCGGTGGCTCGATCACGATGCGGCCAGAAACCTTGGCACTGATCAGGTCCGGTGGGTTTGAAAAAGGCGACGTGATCGCGGTGGCCAGGGTGGCCGGGGTGATGGCGGCCAAAAACACGTCGCAGATGATTCCGCTCTGCCACCCGTTGCCGTTGACACAGGTGGTAGTGGAGTTTGATGACAAGACGTCAGACGACCGCATAGATATCACCGCGACCACAAAGACGACGTACAAGACCGGCGTCGAGATGGAAGCGTTAACAGCAGTGAGCGTCGCGGCGCTGACCATCTACGACATGTGTAAAGCGGTCGATCGCGGCATGGAGATCGGGGAAGTTCGCTTGCTCCACAAATCAGGCGGCAAAAGCGGCGACTACGTCGCCCCAGTGGGGCATGAATTTGACCGGCAATAGATATCTATCTAAACAAACTCCTATGTAAGCACCCAAAATAGGGTCCAGTAAAACCTGGCCCCCGCCGGGAAGGCGAGGCCCCGATGGAGCATGAGATTGATCGGCGGTAGAGGCCGGAACAAGCACCAATCCGCAACCACACCCCCAGATAAGGTGCAGGCTTGCCAGCCGTTGCGTGTAATCCGAGGCAGGGATACCATCGAGTACTGGCCTGTTGGCCGAGGGAGCAAACAGAGAGACGGCAACATAGCTCAGTCGGTTAGAGCGGGCGCTTCATAAGCGTCAGGTCGCTGGTTCAAGTCCAGCTGTTGCCACCATCTCTCCCGGCGAACGACGAAGTACGGACAGGCTCATCTCGGCCCCGAAACAGGGCTCCGGGCGGTTAGCTCAGCTGGTTAGAGCGCCTGCCTCACACGCAGGAGGTCGCAGGTTCGAGTCCTGCACCGCCCACCACTCCTAAGCCAAACGTGACGAATGTTTGACAAAATTGGCCTGTGGATACGTCATGTACACCATGTTGTACACCAACTGAGATTGAAAAACGGCCTCTCCGCACCTCGGGGAGGCCGTTTCGCGTCAGAGCATCACGCCTTCACCACGACACCACCTCAACTCCGGTAGTCCGTCACCTGCCACAGCACCGCTAGCTCGCGCCTGTCCGGTAGCCGCCAGAGAACCGTTCCCGAAGGTGCAACGACCCTTCTAGACCGCGCTACGTCCTCCAGGCTCACCTCATGTTCGAGGACGGCGTGAATGATCAGCATGTGCGGGAACTGCAGGGAGAAGGTCGTGTCGGTTATGTACTCTCCAGAAACAGGGTGAACATAGGAGGCCAGTTACCCGTGGTGAGACATACGTCGTCCTCAGTGGCCCCGCTCGGTTCAACATGTATAAAGCCCGATCGCAGGTTTTCGTAGAGAGCCTTGATCGAAGCTAGTGACAGCTCAAGATTTTCGGTGGTGGGACCCGGAGGGATGCCGGTCTGAGGGTGCGCGTGCTCTTCCCACGAGGCTTCCCATTGCCCACCGAAAAAGGCAGCTGAGTCGTGCGACATTTCCCTCACTATGGGTTCATAACTCATGACCCGGCTATTTGCGTACGCAATAATCTGAAATGCAAGACGTGCGCACTGGTGATACTCCTCGTCTGCCCAAGAGTTCGCTTGCGCGGCCAGGTCCAGGCCACAGTTGTTGGTCAGGTGATCTCTCAGGAAGTCAGCCACTGCTGATGCAGGTCCCTCGATGTGAGCACCAGCGGCGTGTCCGCCAATTTGGGGTGTGTTGGCGACGTCCCAGCCACTGTTCATCAGCGGGTCCACCATCTCGATCATGTAGTGTAAGTAAGCCTTGGTGTTCTGGAACACCATGTTTGAATCAACACCTTGCGGCCACCCGCTCTCGGGGTCAACGAACATCGGATTAGCCGTTTGGGTCATCCATATCAAGTAGTTCTTTTGGGCGAGGTAGAACGTATAGAGGTCATCCGCTTCCATAGACCGCGGACCTCTCTGCGTCACCCACATAAATTCCCGCGCAAGGGCGCAGTGGGATTCAAGGCTGTGGAAGACCCAATCCTCGTACGGACTAGTGTAGAAGGCCAGCGCCATAGGCACACCACCGTCTTCCGTGTAACCAAGCGTCATCAGCGGGCCTTGGAATGGCGCTGTACCCGCCTGTAGTCCGTCCGTGTACTCTTCCCACGCAGCCCACTGTTCGCCCTCCGTCCAGCCCCATTCAAGCCCTATCGGTTCGACCATCCAGTCCCAAAAGTCGTCCGGATAAATGTCCTCTCCAGGGTCAGCCTCTTCTCCGACCTCGTCAGTCGCTTCGGAATCCTCGGTCTCAAGAGTGGACGCCATGGAACTAGCAGGCGGAGTGGGGGCCGCAAGATCAGGGCTTGAGGGCGTACAACTGGACAGAAGCAAAACCGCACCAAGAACAGCAATTCCTCTAACCATTAGGTCGCCCTTCCTCGAAGTTGTCTAAATATTTCTCAACAAATGACCGGCCCCGTGAAACAGTACCAGTCACTTTGCGTCTCGGGCCGCTTCCAGTGTATGCCCTCTTCTCAGCATCTCTTCCCTCTTCTGGAGGCGTCCAGTCTCTAATTTATTGACTGGTACCGTCTAGGGGGGGCAGGTCAACCACAGGATCACAAGGAACTCGGGGCCGAGTTCACGTTCAGCCCAAGAGCGTGATAGTTCACGAGCAACCCCGTGCTCGCCACCACCGGGAAGCCTCCATCCCGGGCACGCGCTGTAGCCCCTCGGAGCCAAACCAGGGTTCTCCGTGTGGCGCCTTTGTGAGTGCCCACCGTTTTGCGACCCGCCGGGCCTGGCGAATCCATTCGGGATGAAGACTTGTGTGATCGGCAAACCCACGTAGCGCCTCGAAGTTACCGTCTGACTGTGTAGGGGTAGAGAACATGGCGTCGATGATCACAACGTCGAAGCTGGCGTTCGAGGTGCGGGAGAGGAGTTTCCAGGAGTCCCCGAGTGCCGTCTGAATCGTAGCGCTCTCTGCTCCCACGTCATACGAAGCGAGACCTTCGCTGACAAGAGTGAACAGGGCTAGATTCGACTCCACGCCGAGAACCTCGCCGTGAGGCCCGACAGCCCGTGCCGCGACGATCGCGTCACGTCCAAGTCCAAGAGTCGCGTCAAACACGCGGTCGCCTGCGATCAATTCGCCAACGCTGACAAGCCAATCGCGTTCGCCCCGTGCCAGCGATAGGAGGCGAATAGCGGCCGTGCCCAGATCGAAACGCAACTGCGTCTGAGCCGTCGAGAGCACTAGCCCATCGTCTCTGAAGACGAACGCCGCCCCGGCGTCCTCGCTAGCGTCGCTCAAGGTAAGTTCGATAGACCTGTCAGATCGCTCGACGTAAAGGAAGCCCCAATCCGCGGACTTCCGTCGTGCTAGGGCGCGGGTCGTCGACTTCGCCAGGCGACTGGTCGTCACGATTAACTTGAATTCACCGCTCATTTCGAAATCACCGTCGTGTATGGCAAGCCGGGGATCAGAGATAGCGTAAGCGCTCGTCCATGAGTAGATATTGCACTATCAAGCCCGCAATATCTCCCGCCGCCAGAATGCGTTCCGTAAGCGGCTGTGTCCCTAGCTCGCGGGTGATGGGCAGCACCTCACGTGTAATGCGGGAACGGGACGCGTCATCTAGCCCCTCGGTCTTTATGAGGGCGAACGCGATATCACGGTCGAGCAGACCGTCATGAGCTAGGAAAACGCGTTTCTTGCCGCCCTCGCCCAGGAATCAACTCACCACGTAATGGCCATCGGCGAAAGAAGTTGGTTCCTCAACGGATGTGTTCGCGGGAGGTTCGTCGGTTGGCGCAGGGATTCGGCGGTGTCTACGACTGCTCCGTTCGATTCTTCCAACGCGCGTTCCGCCGTTCGAAGGAAGCCCCTGCCTCATCGTTATCCGGATCAAACTCCAGCGCGGCGTCAGCCATCTCGCGCGCTGCCCGCCAATCTCGCTTTGATAGAGTTTCGTCGGCCTCTTCCAACAGAGTGTCAATCGGCCTCTGCACCCGTTCACTTGGCACGGCCGGGATAATACACCGATTGAGTTGCGAATTATCACGTTTATCGAAACAAAGCAGAAGTGGTGCGCCACCACCTCGTGAGTAGCTTTGATGTTCGCAGACCGGCCTTCGGCCCTACGTTTCGACAAGATGCGTTGATTGGAACCACCGCGTAAACCACGCATCCGCCCGTTTATAATTGAAAAATTGGTGGACGCCTGCGCAGCGGTCTCTCATACTTCATGTGCGGGCTGGCTCAGAATCGCGTTCTTTGCCACCCACTACACCTCTGCCGAGGTGGCGAAATGGTAGACGCGCTACGTTCAGGACGTAGTGTCCTTACGGACGTGCGAGTTCGACTCTCGCCCTCGGCACCATCCTTCCTCCAGATGCATAAAGCGGGGAGGATCGGAAATGACGTGCGCCTGTAGCTCAGCGGATAGAGCGCAGCCCTGCGAAGGCTGAAGTCGTGAGTTCAAATCTCACCAGGCGCGCCACTTCCTGATTTCCGGATGGGCCCCGTCGAGTGTCGATATCGCACATCCACCGACGACGGCCCGACCCACACTTCCGCTGACATCCAGCAGCCGGTATCGTGCGGACGCGAAATACGCATGGCCGAACCACCCCGATCCCGTTGTAAACTGGGATAGCGGCTGGAGCGGTCTGGGTTCGAGGTTTTCGACGACCGTGATGCACTTCCTGCCGGGTCGGCATGCGCGCGTTTCCGGGCGGTTAGCTCAGCTGGTTAGAGCACCTGCCTTACAAGCAGGGGGTCGCAGGTTCGAGTCCTGCACCGCCCACCACTCGTAATGTGAACGTAAGAAGAAACCCTCGATTCAGGGGGAGTTTCTTCATTTGTAAACCAACAAGTAAACCAACCGACTTTGAAAAACGGCCTCTTCGCACTCCGGAGGGGTCGTTTCGCGTCCAGGGATCACCCGGGTGCACTTCCCAGCTCCGGTAGTCCATCACCTGTCACAGCACCGCTAGCTCCCGCCCGTTCGGTAGCCGCCAACACACGCTCCCCGAAGGCGCAATGACCCGCCGCGAGCGAACCACGTCCTCCAGGCTCACGTCATGGTCCAGAACGGCGTGAATGACCAGCATGTGCGGGAACTGCAGTGCGAAGGTCGTGTCGGTGATGGACGGGCAGAGGCCGCAGATCAGGTGCGAGGGTCTCTGGCGTGCTCCGTACATAACGGCACGGTACGGCCCTGCTGCCACTGCTCACAGACCGATGTGTCAGTCACGGTAGCGAGCGGTGTACGGGGTTGCTGGGAGCATCGATAGGCGAAGGTGGGGGTGCCGGGTACTCGTTACTGGATCGGGAAGCTGGGAGTCGAGGTACTAGGTCGCGGCTTTTGCTGCGACTTTTGTATCTAGCTATACTCCGGGCATGTTGAGCGAACGGGTACAGAGACAGGTTGACCGGCTTTTAGATCAGGCCGAGGAAGCCATTGCACTGCGGCAATGGAAAGACCTGCGTGCAACATGCGAGGTAGTGCTAAACCTCGACCCAGATAATTCCGACGCCGCGCGATATCGGGCGTTGGCAGACAAATCGTTAGCTACAGACGTTGTATCAGATAGTTCGACCCCGCTAACACCATCTCGAGGTCGGACTTATGAACGTGACGAATACGGGAGCGTGTTTGAACAATCGGAGGGAGGTTTGAGTCTTTATGAGGATCTCCGATCCGTTTTCAAAAACACATTCGGAACCGGTGGACGGATTAATCGATGCGGTTACGGCTTCCGTTCTTTTTTTTCGAGGTTCTTATCGTGGTCGGGATTATGTTCATGTTCACCGGCACGGAGGATGCCAGCCTCCTCGGCGGGATTCTCGGGGTTGTTTTTAATGGGGCCGGAATAGCTCTAGGATTTTGCTCCATAGTCAGAAAGTTTCACGACTTTGATTGGGGAGGTGTCAGCATCTTTTTGCTGTTCATTCCAATCGTCAACATTGTGATTGCTTTAATGCTCTTATTCCGCTCTGGGACTCGAGGTAACAACAAGCACGGCGACGAACTTTTGGACGTTGAAGTTGGGTTTTAGTTTGTCACATTTACCCAGCGAGAGGGATCTACTTGGCCACGATAAGCGGCCCTGAGCTACTGGCACGGGAAATTGTTCAGAACGTCGAAAAGGTGATCGTCGGCAAGACCGACGTTGTTGAACTCGTCGTTATCGCATTGATTTCGCGAGGCCATGCCCTGATCGAAGACGTGCCCGGCGTCGGCAAGACCATGCTGGCGCGCAGCATGGCGCGTTCCGTTGGGTGCGACTTCAGGCGTATCCAGTTCACGCCGGACCTGCTGCCAAGCGACATCACCGGGGTTTCTTTTTACAACCAGAAGACCTTGGAATTCGAGTTCAGGCCCGGCCCGATCCTCTCCCAGATCGTCTTGGTAGACGAGATCAACCGTGCCACCCCCAAAACGCAGTCGGCGCTCCTGGAGGCCATGGCGGAGCGCCAGGTCACCGTGGAGGGCGTGACGCACCGCCTCGCGGATCCGTTCATGGTGATGGCGACCCAGAACCCGATTGAGTACGAGGGCACGTTCCCGTTGCCGGAGGCGCAACTGGACCGCTTCTTCCTGCGTGTCAGGATCGGCTATCCGACGCTGGACCAGGAGATCGCCATCCTGGACAGCCAGATAATATCCGAGCCAATTGACGACCTGATGTCCGTGGCGACCCCGGACGACATCATCGAGTTACAAAGCGCCGCCCGGGATGTGTATGTTCACGATCTGATCAAGGAGTACATCGTCGCTCTGACGAACGCGACGCGCGACCACCAGGACGCCTCGCTCGGCGTATCGCCGCGGGCCTCGCTGGCGCTCATGCGCGGCGCACAGGCGCGCTCCATGATCGACGGTCGTGACTTTGTTTCACCGAACGACGTGAAATCCATCGCCAGAGCTGTGATGGCGCACCGGTTGATCATCTCGCCGGCCGCTCGGATGCGCGGCTTGAACGGCGAAGACCTTGTCGGAGAAGTGCTCGACTCCGTTCCGGTTCCGGGTGCTGAGGCCGGCGGCCCGGCCCGCTCGTAGCGCCTCGCCGTGTTGACCTCCCGTCAAGACCGCTCCGCCTGGCGATCAGGTCGCTCGACACGGTCCCGCGGACGGCGGATTGCCGACTGGCTATACGAGCACAGGCGGGTGGCGGGGCTGGTGCTCGTCACCGTTCTGACCTTTATGTCCGGGATGGGGACAGGCTTCACCCTTTCATTCAGGCTCGGCTACGTCCTCGTCATCATGCTGGTCGTCGCCTTCGTCTGGTCCCGGATCGGCTTCGCACGCATCGACGCCCGGGTTCGACGCCCGAACAGGCCGATGCGCGTGGGCGAGCAACTGTCTGAGACCGTCGAGATCGCAAACCACGGCGGGTTGCCAAACCCGTGGATAGAGATCGAGGAGATCACAGACATCCCCGGGGTGCGTGCCAGCCGGATTATCGCTATGCCGGGCGTGATCGTTAACCGGAGGTTCCAGGTGGATGTTCCGATGGTGCAACGGGGCGAGTTCACGCTCGGCCCTTTGATCGTCCGGTCCGTCGATCCGTTCGGACTGTTTCCGAATTCGCGTGTGTACCAGGGCGCCGACCAGTTGCTGGTCTACCCGCGTGCGCTGCCGATTCCGGATTTCGCGATGGCCCACCTTAATCTGAGTGGTGATGCCGGTGACCGCCGCCGGACCCACCTCGTATCGCCGCACGTATCGTCGATCCGTGACTACGTTGCGGGAGACAGCATGAGCCGGATCCACTGGCCGAGCACCGTGCGCCAGTCCCGGTTGATGGTCAAGCTTTTCGATCAGGGCGAGGCGGGTGAAGTGTGGGTGGTGTTCGATCAGCACCGCTCGACCATTGCCGGCCGCAATGCCGAGTCCGCCGACGAGTACGGGGCGACGCTGGCGACCTCGACCGTCGAGAAGTACGTCGGCATGCAGCTTCCGGTCGGCTACATCTCTTACGGAAGCCACCCCATGACCACGCCCCCGATCCGTGGCGGCGGCGGGCTCGAGGAGATCACGCGCAACATCGCCATCAGCAGGCCGGAAGGTGACGTGAACCTGGTCGATATCCTTGCCGAACTCGAGCCGTCGATCGGATCGAATACGGCGCTTGTGGTGATCACGGCATCGCGTTCAGGGGACTGGGTCGCAGCGCTTCAGGGACTCGTCCGACGCGGCGTCAACGCAACTGTGGCACTCATGGACCGAGAGTCGTTCCTGGATGACGGCCAGCGAGTTCGAACCGCTGCCGCTGCCGGGAACCCGGACTCTAACAAGGACGTCCTTGTGGAGCTGGTCGGCGCCGGTATCAGGACCTACATGGTGAAGCAGGGGCATCCGCTGGCAAATTCGCTGGCCGATTCGATCCGAGAGGTTGAGATCGCCGACGCCGACACGGAACTGGAGGGAGACGCCGGGCTCAAACCGGCCGAGGCCCGGGCGGGAGTCGACGAATGAGCACCGATTCACTCAAGTTACCATTAGTACGTGACTTCGATGTGTCCGGTCTTGCCGGCAAGGGCGTGGCGCTTGCGGGACGCATAACGGGCGTCCGCGGATCTGAAGCGCTGGTCACCTACGTCCTCCTCGGGCTGATGGTGGTCGTGGTCGCGTGGGCCGTCCAGCTATCTGATTGGGGGGACTCCCCGGTCCTCATCTGGACCGTGCTCGCGGCCGCGGCTCTCGGTGTCGCTTTCGCCCGCCCAATCGGCCCGTGTCCGCTCCGCCACCTCGTCGGGATCATTATCGGCGTGCCCTTCTCGATCTGGCAGATCTCGTCCAGCGCGGACGGCGCGAACGTCCTCGCCCGATTCGGCGACACCTGGAGCAGGCTGGACATCTGGATAGACATCGCAAGAACTGGCGGCATCAGCACAGACTCGCTGCCGTTCAGCGTCTTCCTCTCAGTCATCGCCTGGGTCGTCGCCTACACCGCCGGGTGGAGCCTGTTCAGGTGGCGGTCCCCCTGGCCTCCGTCCATCATTCTCGGAATCGCGATACTCACGAACCTGAGCTACAGATTCGGCCAGTTCGAGTACACCTTCTATTTCTTTGCCGCGATAGCGATCGCCATGTTCGCCCACCTGACGCTGGTCAACACACGACGCCGGTGGGATGCCGCCGGGATTCAGTACTCCCACGGCATCAGCCCGGACAGCATCATTGTGCCGATCGTGATCGGGGCGATCGTCGTCGTGCTCTCCGGGTTCATGCCGATGTACAAGATCCGGCCGGAGATGCTCGACCAGGCCTGGGGCGCGATGAAGGATCCATTCCGTGACCGGTTTCGCGACCAGACGTTGCGATTGTTCCCGAACATTGGAGGCGTCAGGTCCGGGGACTTGAGGGCATTTGACCATGTGCTGGCGTTCAAGGGCCGCATCAAGTTCAAAGAAGAGCCGATCTTTTTCCTGGGCACGCGCTACGAAACCCTGCATCCGGCGCGTGTTTACTCCGAGTACACGTCGCAGGGCTGGCTGGCCGGACCCGCCGTCGAGTTCAACCGCCAGCCGACCGACTCACTGCCCCTTGAGGGAACTCTTCTTGAACGGATAGCGGTCGAGCAACGCATCATTTCGGACGAAAGAAAACTGGGATTTACCATCCCCGGCGACTACGCCCTGAACGTCGACCGTCCCTACATATCTGAAGAACTTCCCCCGCTGAAAGTTCAGTTGAACATGGTCGAGGGCGAGCTTGATTCGAACCTGCCCGGGGATGTCCTCGCCTACGCCGACGCACTTCGTGAGATATATGTCACCCCCGACTTTTTCGGAAGCGGTCCGGTTGGGGGCACGATCGAAAACCTCCTGCCCCCGGACCTTGAGGTCATCGATTTTGAAGAGAAGAGCGGCGTCTTGAAATGGGTCGTCGTTCAACGGATAACCGAGCCGATCTTCGACCAGGTGGCGGCCCGCTTCACTGATCGTATCGAATCCGGCGAGCCGGTCGTCGTGCAGCGCTTGATATCGCAGGCGACCGTGGACCAACTGAACGAAGCCAGGACCGAGTACCCGCTCTGGGTCACCGATAGATATCTCCAGCTACCCGAGACGTTGCCGGATGAGGTAACGGGCCTCGCAAACCAGATCGTTAGCGACGCCGGGGCCATCACACCGTACGAGATCGCGGAAGCCCTGACCGAACATTTACGGGGGTTTGGTTACAGCCAGGACATAAAAGGACCGGGTCCGGAACAGGACGGCGTGTCTTATTTCCTGTTCGATACGGCGCTGGAGCCCTGCGGGTCCGGTTTTGCGGGTTCCGGTTGTGGTGAGGGCCAGCCGAAGGGCTACTCCCAGTATTTTGGCTCTGCCCTCAGCGTCATGTTGCGTACCCAGGGCGTGCCGGCGCGCATGGTGTCCGGCTTCAAGGCCGGCGAGTTCGATCCGGAGCGCGCCGGGTTCGTGATCCAGGACACCGATAGCCACGGCTGGGCGCAGGCCTACTTCCCGGACTACGGTTGGATCGACCTTGAGTCGACGCCGGGCACCCCCCAACTGGTTCGCGGCACACTGCCCGAACTGGAGATCGCGTTCTCCACGGGCACCGATTCCTTTGCCGCCGGGGATGACCTGTTCATCGAGACTGGTGAGTTCCCGACCGGTAGTGGCGATGGCCCCGATCTGGATGAACTACTGAGCGCCAGCCGGCAGAACAACTCGACGCCGGTCTGGCCCGTTGCCGCCGGGTTCGTCGTCGTACTGGCGTGTGTTGGAAGCGTGATAGCGTGGCGCTGGCGCTACTGGGCGATGTCCCCTGTGGCGCGCGCCTACGCCGGGATGTCCCGACTAGGATGGCTCTCGGGGACCGGGCGTCGTCGCTACGAGACACCGATGGAGTACGCGTTACGGCTTGGCGAGACGGCCCGGGACGCCGACGAGGGCGGGCAGGTGATTGCCAGGGCGTTTGAATATGAAACGTACGGGAGGAGTGAACTCCCGGGCACGATTCATGACGGCGTCCGGTACGAGTGGCCGGCGGTTCGCTGGGCGCTGGTACGACGGTCGCTGCTGCGCCTGATCGGCGTCGAATCCCGACCTCCGCTCAGGGTGGCGTTGGCAAATCCGGTGGAACGTCCGCTGTATTCAAGACTGACAACGCCCGAAACACCGAAGGATAAAGAGCCGGATGATCCAGAAGCGGTGACCGGTGCTTAAGTACGACATATTCGAAACTGCTTACGGCTGGATCGGCGTGCTGGCGTCGGAGCACGGTATCAGACGGATCACGCTGCCCGAAACGATCCGGAACGACGCCGAGTCGAGGCTGGGGCAGACGCTCAAAGAAGCGCAAAGGGACCCGCACCGGTTTGACGAACTGCGCTCTCAACTGGACCGTTATTTCTCGGGAGAACCGGAGGACCTTACGCGGATAGCGATCGATCTCGACGATCCAGGGTTTTTCACCCGTGCACGCGCCGCCTGCCGGACCATACCCGTCGGTGAAACGCGCACCTACGGCTGGCTGGCAGAAGCCGCCGGCCGGCCGGGCGCTTTACAAGCGGCGGGGCAGGCGATGGCGAGAAATCCGGTACCACTGCTCGTGCCCTGCCACCGTGTGCTCGGAAGCGACGGCCGTCTTCACGGATTCAGCGGCGGAATAGGGTTGCCGTTAAAGGCGCGTTTGTTGGAGCTAGAGGGCTATCTGAAAGCCCCAGAAGGTCACCAACTCACGCTGTTCGCGTAAGGCCGCTCGTTAACCGAAGCCACATGGCCTATCCGGCGTGTCCGGCAGATCGACGACGATCTCCGAAAGGTTGATCAACGTCTCCAGCGCGTCGCGTGCGATCTCGGCCTCGTCCTCCGGCGCGACCAGTCTCACCGGCGCCGCCGAAATGCCGAGAAAGCCGTATGTATCGCCCGCCCTCAACTGGCACCTGATGTGTGCCTGGGAGAGCAGATCCTGCCACATCTCCGCCGTCATCTGATCGGGCGCGGTGGCGAAAACAACCCAGTCCATGACTACAGGTTACGCTCGGTGCGTTGCTTTCGTTCTACGGGACGCTCGTGCCGGGCGATGTTCATACGGCCGCGGCGTCCGCCATCTCCGATATCAGGATGTTTTCGCTCCCGATCAGTTCTGACAGATTCGTGACGAGTTCATCACACGGTTGGATCGCGAACGGCATCTCCAGCGTCACGATCCGTTCGCCCGTCTCCACCTGGAGAATGAACGGGTGATCGCCCTTGTAGTTCAGGAGCAGCCGGATCACGTCTTCGAAACGGTTCTTGTCTTCGGAGACCACGCCGGTTTCCGATACGCGTATCGAGAAAGCGGGCTCCAACGGCGTCGGGCTCTCTTGAGTGGCGCCGTTCCCGTTGGCAGCGGGGGTGTTGTTGCCCATCGGCGCGGTCGGCCTGAGCCGGTTCGGGTTTTGCGATGGCACCGCCTGCGCCGCCTGTGCAGTCGGGCCGGCCCCCGTCTCTGCCCCCGACTGAGATGGGGAGTTGTTCGTCAAATGGGCTGCCTCTTCATGTCCGGGTAATCGATACTCCCGTGCGTCTTCCACTGAGATTGATACGCGGCCTTCACGTTCCCGCACCGTCCCGGTCAGCGACACAAAGGTGCCCTGCTTCCAGAGCGGTTCGGTTATCACAAGGACGTTGGACCACACAACGAGTTCGATCTCGCCGCCGAGCAGCCCGAACTGGATACGTAAGAACCGGTCTCCGTTGCGCGTGGTCCCTTCATGGACCGAGCCGACCTGACCGACCGAGGACTTGCGCAGGTTAACCAGGTCTACCGTGAGCTGGTTGGCGAATACGATCGACTCGTCCTGCAACTGGTACATCGAGCGCATGATCGGATTTTCGGTGATCTCCACGCCGAGCAGTTCACGCTCCCAGAGCGTTCGTTCGTGGTCCGTGACGTCTCCCCCGCTCGGCAACTCAAGCGCTGGAAGAGGCGTGTCCACGGCGTCGCCGAGCATGTCAAACATCGTGCTCTGGCCGGAATCACGTAACTCGGTCTCGCGCCGAATCAAGAACATGATCCGGTCCAGTCCCTCGATCATGGCGCCACGGTCGCCGAGGTTGTCGAAGCCACCGACCTTGATCAGGCTCTCTAGCGCGCGCTTGTTCAGGCTGCCGAAATCGACCCGCTTGCAGAAATCTTCCAGCGAATCGAACCGGCCGCCGGAATCTCGCTTTTCGATGATCGGCTCGACGGCGCCCATTCCTACGTTCTTGACGGCGGCCAACCCGAAGCGGATGGCGTCCCCATCGTCGTTGCTGTCGACGGCGAAACGGACCTGGGCGCGGTTTATGTCGGGCGCGAGGACGGAGATGCCGATTCGCCGGCACTCGCTGATGGCTGCGCTGAGCTTGTCCGGCGCACCGGTAGCAGCGTCCAGGAAAGCCACCATGTACTCAACGGTGTAGTTGGCCTTCAGGTACGCCGTCCAGTACGACACCATGGCGTAACAGACGCTGTGCGCCTTGTTGAAGGCGTACCCGGCGAATGGCTCGATCAGGTCGAACATCTGCTGCGAGAGCTCCGGGGAGTAGCCGTTGGCTATCCCGCCGTTAATGAACTTCTCGCTCTCCGCAGCCATCACCTCCGGGTCCTTCTTGCCCATCGCCTTCCGGAGGATGTCCGCCTCTCCGAGCGTGTACCCGCCGAAGCGCTGGGCGATCAGAAGCACCTGGTCCTGATAAACAACAATCCCGTAGGTCTCTTCAAGCAGGTTCCGCAGGTCATCGTGCGGGTACGTGACGGCGGTGCGGCCGTGCTTGGCGTTGATAAAATCGCCGATGAACTCCATCGGCCCGGGCCGGTACAGGGCGATCATCGCCGCGATGTCCATCACCGAGTTCGGACGCAACTCCTTGATGTAACGCCGCATCCCGGAGCCTTCAAGCTGGAACACGCCGGCCGTCTCGCCGGACGACAACAATTTGAACGTCGCCGGATCGTCCAACGGGATGTCCGGCAGCGTCATCGTTTCGCCACAGGTCTCCGCGATCAACTTGAGCGCTCGATCCAGGATGGTGAGGTTTGTAAGCCCCAGGAAGTCCATCTTGAGCAGGCCCAGGTCGTCGAGCGGTGCCATCGGGTACTGCGTCGTGGGAACGGCGTTTGCGTCGGGATTGGTCGCACGGGCCAGCGGGACGAAGTCGGTCAGGGGTTCTTCCGTGATCATCACACCGGCGGCGTGCGTGCTGGCGTGGCGAACCGTGCCCTCAATGCCTTGTGCAAGCTCCAGCAACCGCTGTCCCGGCCCACCGTCGTTTGCGATCTGCCGCAGTTCCGGGGTGTCGTAGATGGCCTCTTCGAGTGTGATCTTCAGCTTGTTGGGGATCAGTCGCGCCAGCCGGTCCACTTCGGAAAGTTCCGTGCCGAGCGCCCTGCCGACGTCCCGAACCGCGGCCTTGGCTCCCAGCGTTCCGAAGGTCACGATCTGCGCCACGTGGCCCTCGCCGTACTTGTCCAGGCAGTAGCGGATAACCTCTTCACGGCGGTCGTCCTGGAAGTCCATGTCGATGTCAGGCATCTCACGGCGTTCCAGGTTCAGGAAACGCTCGAACACGAGGTGGGTGGCGAGCGGGTCGATGTCGGTCACGCCCAGGCAGTACAACACCACGCTGGCGGCAGCGCTTCCGCGCACCCCGAATACGATCTTCTCCCGGTGGACAAAGTTGGCGATGTCCCACACCACGAGGAAGTAGTCGGGGAAGCCGGTGCTCTCGATCACCTCAAGCTCGTAATTGAGCCTGTCTATTACGGTCTGATCGGCGTTCGGGTAGCGTTGTCCCATCCCCTTCTCGCACAGTTGCCTGACGTACTCGAGCGCCGTTTCGCCGTTAGGTGTCTGGTAACGCGGCAAACGGCTCTGCGTGAAGTCGATTTCCAGATCACACGCCTCGGCGATCAAACCGCTGTTGGCGATCGCCTCCGGGTGTTCCGGGAAGAGGGCCGCCATCTCGGCCTCGGACCGAAGATAGTAGGTCGGATCCTCCAACTTCATGCGTTTTGTGTCCGTGACCAGCGAGTTGGTCTGGATGCAAAGCAGGACGTCGTGGAGTTCGTGGTCAGACGGGTTCGTGTAGTGATTATCGTTCGTGGCGACGAGTGGCGTGCCGGTATCTCTGGCCAGCTCGAAAACGCCCCGGTTCATCGTTAGTTGCTCCGGAATCTTCTCGTGCCACATCACCTCCAGGTAGTAGTCGTCGCCAAACACTCCCCGGTACCAGTTGACGGCCTCCCTGGCCTTGTCGATCTGGCCCTTCACGATGTGCGACCCGACCTCACCGGACAGGCAGCCGGAGAGGATGACCAGGCCGTCCGAGTGCTGCTCCAGAAGCTCCCGGTCCATACGTGGGTGGTAGTAGAACCCTTCAAGCTGGGCTTTACTGGCGAGTTTGAGCAGGTTTCCGTAGCCGACCTCGTTCTTGGCCAGCACAGTCATGTGATACGGGGAGCGGTCGGATGGGTTGCGGGTTAACCGGCTCTCCGGCGCTACATAACCCTCCATGCCGATGATCGGCTTGATGCCGGCCCTCTTGCATGCGCTGTAGAAATCGATCGCGCCGTACATCACCCCGTGATCCGTTAGGGCGAGCGCGCTCTGGCCGAGCTCGGCGGCTCTTGCGGCCATGGCTTCGACCGAACTCAAGCCATCTAAAAGGCTGTATTCGGAGTGGTTATGGAGATGAGCGAACAAGGCGCGAGAGAACCTCTGGGTACCCATGTGTACCTAGGGTGTACGTGGGGATCGGGCGGGGTGGAGCCACCGTCCGGGGGTGACACTCCCAAGCCTGTAACCCCTCGCCCCCCTGGCGGAAGTACCGGCTGTCACTGGGTGCTCGGACTATAGCCCGTGGAGAGGTCGCGCGTCGAGTCCTAGATTCCCCTAAATGTTGTTGAGGGCGGGCGCGTTATCACCACTACTTGTGGATAACTCACATCCCGGGCCTCTTAAATACAGGGCTGGATCTTCACGCGATATGCCTCTCAGTTCAATCCCGCAGCTTAGGCAAGCAGCAGGATCAACGCGACAACACCGACAACAAGTGCGAAAGGAAATACTGTGATGCTGATCCAGAACCACGTCTTCGCGGCGGAAGAACTGGTGCCCGGAAGATTGTCCACCTCGGATCCGGCTTTTACGACATATGTTCCGAGCCACTTGTCGTGCCAGGTCTGATTGTCGTTATCGAAATACGCGGTCCAGAAGCCCGCGCCCAAAGCGAAGAAGCTGACCAAGGCCGCCAGTCCGCGCGTCCACATGTGGTAGAAGCCGGCCAGCTCGCCCGTGTCTCTGACCACCCTCAAGCCGACTATACGGGCGCCGACATCCTGTCCGCGCTGATACAGAAACATGGTCCAGATGAATGCGGCAATCTGCACTATCCATCCGAGGAACGGGATTGAGCCGATCATGCTGACCGCAACGGAGGTGATTAACCAGGCCCCGGTGCGATTGCTCATACCGGCGATCTGGCCCGGGATCGCCCCGCCGTCGGAAGTCAGGCTGGAGGGTGAATACCCCGATGGGTCGTACGTGCGTGCTCGCTCACCCGGCACCGCCGGAACAGGGTTGCCGCACTCCCGGCAGAAGTTAACTCCCGGCATGTGCCGAGCGCCGCAATTACTGCAGAAATCCCGGGTCGGTGAAGTCAAAATCGTCCTCCTGTCACCGTTCCTCGATGCGCCGTTAGGCTACGGTTCAAACTTCCGGAGCACCACACACGCGTTCTGGCCGCCGAAACCGAAACTGTTTGACAGGACCGTGTTGACGTCTGCCTCGCGAGCCACATTTGGCACGTAATCCAGGTCGCAGGCAGGGTCCGGGTTCTCGTAATTGATTGTCGGGTGGATCACGCCGTCCCGGATGGTGCGTATGGCGGCGATCGCTTCCAGCCCGCCTGATGCGCCGAGCGAGTGTCCGATCATCGACTTGGTGGAGCTGATCGGCGTCAGCGCCGCGTGCTCGCCGAACACAGTCTTAATGGCACGCGTCTCGGCGGCATCGTTCACCGGCGTCGAAGTGCCGTGAGCGTTTATGTAATCGACAACTTCCGGGCCAATGCCCGCATCGTCCAGCGCCATCCACATCGCTCGGACAGCGCCCGCGCCATCCTCCGGCGGGTGGACCAGGTGATGGGCGTCAGAGGTCACGCCCCAGCCCGCGAGTTCGCCGATGATGTTGGCGCCGCGGTTCAGGGCGTGTTCCAGGTCCTCCAGAACGAGAAGGCCAGAGCCCTCCGCTGGCACAAAGCCGTCACGGTTGGCGTCGAAAGGCCGGCTCGCCTTCTCCGGCGCTTCATTGCTGGAGGTGGACAGGGCATGGATCGTGGAGAACCCCCCAAGTCCTATCTCGCAGATACCAGCCTCGGCCCCCCCAGCGATCATCACATTCGCGCCGCCGCGCCGTATCACTTCCGCTGCCTCGCCAAGCGCCTGCGTTCCGGCAGCGCACGCCGTGATGGTGGTTCCGATATACCCGGTGGACCCGTAAACACGGCTCACGTTTGCGCCCGCCATGTTGGGCAGCATCATCGGTATGTAGTAGGGCGAGATGCGCGTTCCGCTGCGTTTGACCATCACCCGGGCCGCGGCTTCCGTCTCCGGGTATCCGCCGATGCCGGTGCCGAGAAGCACGCCGAAATGAGTCCGCTCCTCGTCCGACAGGCCTTCAAGGCGTCCGAACCCGGCGGATTCATAGGCCTCGGCCGCCGCCGCTACCGCCAGTTGAGAAAATCGGGCCAGTCTGCGTGACTCTTTGCGGTCCATGTAGTTCGTCGGATCGAAATCGTGGACCGTCGCACCGACGCGGCACGGGTAGTCGTCGATGTCTTCAAGGGGAAGAGGGGTCACGCCCGATTTCCCGGCCTTGAGGCCATTCCAGTACGTGTCGGCATCGAGCCCGATGGCCGATATCACCCCGACCCCGGTAACTACGACTCTGCGTCTGCCGTTGCTGTCCGTCATCGTGTTTACACCGAGTCCTGATATCAAAGATTGATGAATGTGCCCACATTTTAGCGAGCTATTGATCACGTTTTATGGAGCATCGCGCAGGGCGTCCGGGTCGGGTCGGGCCGTTGGGTTGCCCCGCATTCCTGGGATTTCTGGAGTTCCCGGGGTTGGAGAGAGCGAAGTTAGCGCCAGTGTTTCGTATGACGGCATCATCTCGCCGCGCATATCCGTGTATATCTCCGGCGTTATGGATAGCAGTATCTCTCGCACCTCGGCCGCCACGAACAACGAGCCGGTCGCGATGATCACGTCTCCAGGGGATGCGACGAGCCGTGCCTCGCGCATGGCGCTCTCCACATCCGGCGTTACCACCGCGACCGGGATATTATCGCGTCGCAATGCGTCGGCCACAGTTTCCGCCGCGACCGCCTTCGGATGGCGGGTGCGTGTCACGATTACGTGCGGCTCCAGCCGGGAAAACTCGCGCGCCGTCGCACTGAAGTCATGGCCACCGGATCCGGCGTACACGAGCACGGCCGAGCCGGCGTGCGGGAAGAGCGATTCCAGCGTGGATACAAGCGCCGCCGCTGAAGAACTGTTGTGCGCCCCGTCGACGATCACCTGGACCGCTTCATCCGGGGAGGTGAGCACCTCTCCGCGGGCCGGCCACCGCACCTCCGAGATCCCCCGGGCAATAGACGCCGGGTCGATCGCCAACCGCCGCCGTGCCGCGAACATCTCCAGTGCGGTTACGGCCGTTACAGCGTTGTCTATCTGATGGGGACCGAGAAGCGGAAGCTCCAGCTTGTAATCGGCCGATGGGCTTTGAAGTGTCACCCGTTGCACCCGCGCACCGCCTGACGTGACCGCGTGCTCCGGCCCCTGTTTCAGGGCCATGTGGTCGTGGGCGTACGTCACCTGCGAACCACGTTCCCGGGCGGCCCGTTCGATAACGCGCCGCGCCGCAGGCGCCTGGTTCCCAACCACGACCGGGATTCCGGGCTTGATGATCCCCGCCTTTTCGAACGCGATCTTCGGAACGGTATCACCCAGGACGGCGGTGTGGTCCAGGCTGATCGGCGTGATTACGGACACATCCGGCACAACCAGGTTCGTCGCGTCGAGCCGACCCCCGAGGCCGACCTCTATCACCTGCGCATCCGCGCCAACAGACCGGACCTGCACGAACGCCATCGCCGTGAGCATCTCGAACACGCTGACCTTGCCGACGTTTCCGCGCTCTTCGACAGCCTCAACGCTCGGCCATAGCTGCTCGATCAGCGCGCTAAACCGGTCGGGTGAGATCTCTTCCATATCGACCATGATCCGCTCCGTCATGCGGTGCAGATGTGGTGAGGTGAACAGCCCGGTCCGTAACCCCGCCGCCACTAGAACGGAGGCGATCATGGCCGAACTGCTTCCTTTGCCCTTCGAGCCGGCGACGTGGATCGTGGGTGTGGCAAGCTCCGGGTTATCCAGCCGCGCCAGCAACACCTCCATACGCCGGAGGTGAAAATCGGGAGGCTCGTTGACCCGTGACTTGCGCTCAAAATCCGCAAGGGAGAGCAGTTGGGTGACAGAGTCTTCGTAGTTCAGTGGTCGATCTTTCTAGTTAGGTCTGGCTTGATTTCGCACGGGGGAGACGGAATCGCGCTATCGCATCTATAAAACGCGGGATCCGTTACTAAAGAACTGGGGCAATTCTAAGCTCGCCCACGCCCCGAAACCGCACCCGGGCGTCTACGTTTCAATGGATTCGCCATGAGATGGATTTCAGATACGACCTGATCGACGCTGTTGTGAATGAGGTTCGGTCTCCGGGGATCCGGGTACAGGAACCTCGCTAGAGCCGGAATAGCGCGGTATATTTCGGCAGCACTGTTGGCGGGACAGTCCGAACCACCTGAAACAACTGGAGACACATTCATGGGTCCACGGATAGGAATCATCGGCGGCGGCGCTATCGGCGGCTACACGGGAGGAATGCTCACGAAGGCTGGACACGATGTAACAATCGTCGACCAGTGGCCGGAGCACGTCGCCGCGGTGAAGGCGAACGGGCTGACGATCCGTCACAACGATGACGAGGTCAATGTCCCGGCCAACTACATCAACATCAATGAGCTGCAAGCGGTCGACGACCCGTTCGACTACGTTTTCGTCGCCGTGAAGTCGTACGACACCGAGTGGGCCGCCATTTTGATGCGCCGTTACCTGAAGCCGGACGGCGCATATGTGGACTTCCAAAACGGGATCAACGACTACCGTCTTGCAGAAATCGTCGGCGCCGAAAACGCACTCGGTTGTGTGATCACCATCGCCGCCGGGTGCTACGAGCCCGGGATAGTTCTGCGCACGGACACGAACCCGCTGGCGTACAAGATCGGTGAGCAGGACGGCTCTGACACTGCCCGTGCACGCGAACTGGTTGAGACTGTTTCTTCCGCTTCAGAAGGCACCTACTTCACGGACAACCTGTTCGGTGAACGCTGGGCCAAGCTGGCCATCAACTGCATGGTCAATCCGATGGCCGGGATCACCGGGCTAACATCGGACAAGATCCGGACGGACCCGAGGGTGCGTGATATCCGTACACAGGTCGGCGCTGAAGTTATTCGTGTCGGCAGGGCGCTCGGTCACCAGATCGGCGACCTTCTCGGCGTGCCGGCCCAGATGTTTGTCGACGCCGCCGAAGGTCGGAACATCGAGGATCTTGAGATAGAGATGGAGAAGGTGGCGGCCAATTCCGGCGTGGCCGGTCGCGCATCATTCCTCCAGGACGTCATCAAGCACAGGCGGACAGAGATCGAATTCCTGAACGGTTTCGTATCCGAGCAGGGCGGGAAGACCGGCGTCCCGACGCCGTTTTGTGACGCGTTGGTCGCGATCGTAAGGGAGGCTGGGGTCGGCAAACTTGAGCCAGATCCGGACAACCTCGCGCCGGTAGCGACGCTGCTGAACAAGTAGGCGGGGCCGACAACTCCGCACGGGGCCGAAACACACGTTTCACTTGCGCACGCCGATAGCCACCCGAGATACGCCGATGCCCCGGTCCAGAGAGCAGGGACGCGGGGTCGGGTGGGCTGCCCTGCTCGTGATCACATCGATCCCGCTGGTCGCGTGCGGCGCGGGCGGGGACGGGAATAGCGACCAGACGTTTGAGGTCGGCGATACGCCGCGCCTCGTGCTTGGAGCGGGGGATGGGAGTGTGTTCGTGAGGACCGGGCTCCCCGGCACGATCACCGTTCTGAGCGATGTCACGAGCAAGGACAACGTCGATCTGGAGATCGTGGCCGACGGCGACATCGTCACGGTTCGCTCGAGCACTACGCGCAGCGGGAACCTGATCGGCGGTTCGGCTCAAGGGGCCGTAGATTTCACCATAACCGTCCCTCCGCAGACCGCGATCGAGATCGGAATCGCCAACGGCCCGATAACCGTCCAGGATATTCAGGGTGGTGGGACGATAACGTCCGCGGCCGGAGATATTTCGTTAACGGGCGTCTCAGGGGACTATTCAGGCGGCACTGGTGTTGGCGACATCACGATTTCCGGGGCTAGCGGGTCGTTTCAGTTCACTGCCGGCATCGGCTTGATCGTTTTCGACGGCCGGTTGGATCCCGGAAGCTCGAACGAGTTCGAGACAGGCATCGGAGACGTGACGGTGTGGATCCCCGGGGACACCGGAGTGGATCTCGACGCGACCGTAACGACGGGCTCGTTGTCCAACGAATTGACGCTTACGCAAGAGACTTCAGAGTCGTCGTTCCTAGGGGAACGCCTCTCCGGGATCTTGGGCGATGGCGGCGGCGATCTCTCCGTCAAAATCGGCGTGGGAGCGCTGGAGATCCGCGGCAACTCTGGCGCGAACTAAGCCCGACCCCCTCATGGGCTTATCCGGGGAACGCCGGGTACGTCGGCCGTTTCGATCCCAGGTTCCGGGATGGGCCGTTCGGCCGCGTGTGGTCAAGCATCGTGTGTGTCGGATCACCCAGCCCGTAGCCCGCTCTCCGATGGTCCGCCAGCACATCGAGCGAGTGCTCACTAAGACCGGAATGTGGCCGGTTCGGCCCTCCACGGAACCGGTGGCATCCCCGTTGATCCACGGCCGAGGGAACGCGTGCCGCCATGTCGCATGCATGCGCCCAGGGACACATGTACGCGATGCAGTGCGTCATCTGGCCCGCGTACGCTGAAGACTCCGGCCCGGCACCCAGAAATCGCAGCGCCGCGACCTGGCGATCCGACAGCGCCCGCAGACGGCCGGAACGTGATCTTGTGGCACGAGGTGAAGTGAATCGCGTCGACATGAGTTCCTGGGGGGCGACCGGGGACGTCATCGGCACACGGAACCGTTATGGAACCGTGTAGCCCCGTATATTTCGGGAAACCCTGAAGAGCCTCTCGGTGCGTTCCCGGAGATCCCGGGTAACGTAGCTACACGCTATCGCTTACCCGTAACCCGGTAAAGGGACCGCTGGCGCTGAACAGCGCCGAAGTGGATTTATCTGGGCCTAGTGAGCGGTGACACTGCCGCCGTTGACGTTGATCGACTGGCCGGTGATGTACCTGGCCCGATCCGAGCAAAGGAAGCCGATCAGGTCCGCGACCTCTTCGTCCGTCCCAGCCCGGCCCATCGGGATACCCGCCTCCAGGTTCTGCCAGAATTCACCACGTCCCAGGATATCCATACGGGCTGTTTCGATGGCGCCAGGGCACACGCCGTTCACGTTGATGCCGTACGGCGCAAGCTCTTTCGCCAGGGCCTGCGTGAATCCGTTTATGGCGAAGTTCGCCGCGTTGTACGCAGAGGTGTTCGCCGATCCCTGCTTGCCGGCGGTTGAAGATAAATTGACGATCGCTCCGTTGTCGGCGTTTCTACGGAGCATGTGCCGGGCAACGGCCTTTGCGCACAGGAACGACCCGACGACCTTGATGTCCAGCACACGCCGGAACAGGTCTTCATCCAGGTCGACAACAGCCACCCGGTCCTCGCCGCGCCGGAACGCGGCGTTATTTATCAGGATGTCGATCCGCCCGAACTCGCTGATCGTGTCGGCGACCATCTTGTCCACCTCATCGGAACTGGACACGTCCACAACAAGCGGCAAAGCTCGCTGCCCTAGCTCACGGACCTGGTCGGCTACAGACTCGATATCGCGCCAGCCGATCGCCTTCTCGTCGTCAGGAAACGCCTCGGGATTCCTGCCGGTCCCGGTGATAACCACGTCAGCGCCCATCTCGGCCAGCCTTACAGCCGCGGCGCGCCCGATGCCGCGGAGCCGTCCCGCCCCGGTCACGATCGCTACCTGCCCCGTTAGTTCTTTGCTCATCGATCACTCCAACATTTCCGGATTCTGATTCCCTGTACCGAGTACTGGGACCGATTATCCGGGTCTTTCGCCAAGGGTCAAACTATCCGTGAGAAGCCCCGCGCTCGCCCTGTAGTACGTGATCTCCACGAGCTCTCCCGCCGGATGCGATCGTAAGAACTGCTCCAGCGCCAGTGTGTCCGGGATCGCCACTCCGTCGAGCTGAATAATCACATCGTCCACTTGAAGAACACCGTCCGCCGGGCTTCCCGGGACGACCCTCAGGACGCCAACCCCGCGCAGTACCGGCAGGGAGAGCTGGTCGGCGAGTGTAGGCGTGATGTCAAGCGGTTCGATACCCACAAAGCCCGCCTGCACACTGCTTTGTGCGACCAGGCGCAGGGCGACATCGTGGGCGATGTTGATTCCGATGGCGAACCCGATTCCGTCCCCGGTCGGGATCTTGGCGGTGTTGATGCCAATCACCTCGCCCCTGGCGTTCAGAAGCGGTCCGCCGCTGTTGCCGAGGTTGATGGCTGCGTCCGTCTGTATGAGGTCAGAGAGCACTTCTGACCCATCCACAATTGACCGGTCCAGCGCGCTGACCACGCCTTTGCTGACGGTAGGGCCGCCGGGTAGATCGAGCGCGTGGCCTATCGCGACGACATCTTCTCCGACACGAACGGCATCCGAGTCCCCTAAAGCGGCGATCAGAAGGTCGTCTGTGTTGACGCGTACAACCGCGATGTCGATAGACGAATCAAGCCCGACGATCTCGCCGGTAAGCACCTGCCCGTCAGAGAGAGACACGCGAATCTCCAGCCCGTCCTGTACCACGTGCCGGTTCGTCATGACCAGCCCACCGTCTCCAAACACGATGCCGGTACCCGTGGCAGTGTCGTTTGCCGTGGTCACGCCGATGTGAACGACCGAGGGAGCGACCGCCTCGACCAGGTCCGCGGTGCTGAGAAGCGGCGTCGATGTCGGGAAGGGCGTCGGAAACGTGATCGGTGTCGGAGTAGGCGGGAGCGTGAACGGAGTAGAGGTTGGCGGGATGATGACCGGTGTGGGCGTGCGCGGCATGGCGATCGGGGTCGGCGTCGGTTGCGGCGTGGCCGTCGGTTGGGGTGTCGGTTGTGGGGCGGGCAGGACGGTAGGGGGATTGATCGCGGGACTGCTGCAGGCGACGAGCGCGATGGCAGTCCCGGCGATCCCCAGCAGTAGGAATCGCCAGCCGCTCAACTCGGGCAACCGTCGCCACAACAAGAGGTTGGGCTCCTTATTGTTTCGCGGGCGCGACCGCGCTTTTGATAACCAACCGGTATCAGGGCGAAATTGTAAGGGCCACGCCGTAATGGCGTGGCCCTCCCGGTATTAC
>MDTC01144560.1_pt1 | contig 25439 bp, 24 predicted proteins | sample 811181 | NCBI WGS metagenome assembly MDTC01 (sample SAMN05326644, study PRJNA326480) | marine metagenome | isolation source: seawater | place: Pacific Ocean: North | collected 2011
GTTGGCGTCCTCGTCGCGGAAGTAGACGAAGTCCCCGCCGATGGCCGGGCCGGTGGCGCCGCCGTGGCTGCGGGTCCACAGCTCGATCGAGCCATCTTCGAGGGTGTAGCTTGCGATCTCCTGGAGCTGGGGCAGGCCCGCGGCGAAGACGATCCGGGTGCCGTCGGGGTGCCAGCGGGGGCCGGAGATCTGCACGTGGGCGGGCAGCGCGATCTTCGTCGGCTCGCCGAGGCCGTCCGCGGTCAGGGGGGCGGTCCACAGGGCCCACGGGCCCTCGCGCTGCTGCAGCCACAGCACGCGGTCGCCGTCAGGGTGCACCTGGGGGTCGTCGTAGATCGTGTCGACGCGGGGCTCGGTGAGGCAGTCGACCGACCCCGACTTGATGTCCACCCGGGCGAGGCAGGCCTTGCCCCAGCTCTCCTTCACCGCGATGGCGGCGGTGCCGTCGGGCACGGGATCGGCGGTGTGCACGTCCTGGAGCTTCGTGACCCGCCACTCCTCGCCGGTCGCGGGCACCCAGGCGAAGAGGTCGCGGCGCAGGCGGCCGGACGGGTCGGGGGCGCGGGCACCGAAGAGCACGGTGTCTTCGTCGAGCCAGCGGGGCTCGGACGGGGAGCGGTCCCGGCGATGGCGCACGGTCGGCTCCTTCAGCGAGGGCTCGGGCGAGCGGACCGCGGGCACGTCCAGGGGGTCGTTCGCGAGCAGGCGCTCGACGGCCTTGTCCCACTCCTTGTCGGCGTCCTCGCGCGGTGTCGTGTCCCACACCGCGAGCACCGGCTTCTTGTCCTCGCTGACCACGACCACGAGCTTGCTGCCGTCGGCGGTCAGGTCGGGAGCGCTGGTGTAGCGCTCCAGATCGAGGAAGCGGGTGCCGTCGCGGGCGGGGCGGGCCCCCTCGAGGGCCATCGCCGACGCGGTGACTTCGGCGGTGAACCTGCCATACAGCGCTTCCGGCGAGTCGCCGAACACCCCCTCGAAGGCGTCGTCGAAGGTGCGCCCCTTCTTCGCGGTCAGGCGCTTCCACAGGTGGCGCAGGCTGTCCTCGCCGGCGCGGTCGCGGAGCCAGCGCAGGTAGGCGTTTCCGATCCCGTACGCGTAGCCGAAGCCGCCCCAGCGCCCGCTCCCGTCGAGCTCGCCGTAGGTCGGCAGGCGGCCCTCGGTGGCGAGGCGGCGCAGGACCGCGGCTTCGGTCGCGGCAAAGGGGCGGCCGAAGCCGGTCTGGTCGCCCTCGACCACGGTCGCGTAGCCCTCGATGACCCAGCGCGGCGACTTGCGGGCGATGGGTCCCACGCCGGAGAGGGCGTCGAGCACGCGGTCGAAGCCCCCGCGGGAGGGCTGGGCGAGGTGCACCAGGTGGGTGTCCTCGTGCACGATGAGCCCTTCGTCCCAGCGGCGGTTCCAGCCGATCACCGACGAGGCGCCCGGCGGCGTGACCCACAGCTCGGTGCGGGGACGGCGGGTGAAGGGCAGGGCCATGCCATTGCTGTCCGCGACCGGATCACGAAGGATGATCGTGACTTTTCGGTCGAGTGTCATGCCCACCTGCTCCTCGACCCGGGCGCGCATGGCCTCGAGGCGGGCGGCGGCCTGCAGCGCCCAGTCCTCGGCCGGGAGCGGGTAGTGCATGCGGAAGTGCTCGGTCTCGACCGTGCGCCAGGTCTCGGAGGGCTCTGCGGCAGGGGCCAGCAGGGCGAGCAGGAGCGGGAGCACAGGACCTCTCATCCACGGGGTTCGGGTCGGTATCGCGGCGGGCGGCGCCTGACAGCGAGCGGTGTCTGGGGCATCCTGCCACCTGGAGGCGCGATGCGAACCTGGCTCGTCCTGGCCCTGCTCGCGGGCTGCACCGGCGATGCGACCGACAGCTCGGACCAGACCGACGACACCGACGACCTCGACGACTGCCTGCTGGTCACCGACTCCTTGCCCGGAGTCGCGGACGGCTACGAGGTGCTCGACGGCGCCCTGCAGCTGTCGTGGGGGTGCAGCGAGCCCGGCGTCATCGAGGACGTCTCGGTCGAGGAGTTCACCGCCGAGTTCGTCGTGGGCGAGCCAGGCAGCACGCAGCTCACCCTCGGCGGACCGCCGGTCGAGGTCCCGGTGACGTTCACCCCGTCGGCGCCCGGCGTGCGGGAGGAGACCGTCGTCGTGCGGGTCAGCGGCCAGCCCGAGCTGCGCCACACCTGGCAGGTCGAGACCAGGGGACCCGAGCTGACGAGCCGCTGGTCCGAGCAGACGCTCGTGCGCACCTGCCCCGCGACCCTGGAGGTCTTCCTCGACAATGACGGTTCCGGGCGCGCGATCCTGCGATCGGTCGCCACGTCGATCGGCGGGGAGGACCTCGACAACGGCCTGGCGGCGGACGTCGGCCTGCCCTCGGGGGAGGATCTGTCGTTCACCCTCGCCGTGACGCCCGAGGCCACGTCCCAGACCCTCGACATCGCGGTCGAGGAAGCGCTGATCGGCGCCGTGGACCTCCCGATCCAGCTCGACACCGACCTGTCCGCGGAGCGCGCCGAGACCTTCCCCGCGTGGGAGACCGGACGGCCGCTGGACGTGCTGATCACCGTCGACCGCAACCTGCCCGGCCTCGACGTGCCCACCCTGCAGGAGGGCCTCGGGCGCTTCCTGGAGTCGCTGGCCTCGCAGGACGCCGACTACCGGGTGGCCGGGCTGCTCCAGGACTCGGGCTGCCCCCTGGGGGCGGGTCCGGTGAGCGCGGACCTGCCCCTCGACGACGCGGCTGCGCGCCTCTCCGCCCAGCTGGACCTGAACCACGATCGCGTGGGTGACGGCGCGTTCGTCGATGAGCCGTTCACGGTGGTCGGGCTGGCCCTGGCGCCGGCCAACACGGCGAAGGGTGCTTGCAACGAGTGGATCCGGCCGGAGGCCTCGCTGCTGGTCCTCCATGTGACCCACCGCGACGACGCGTCGGCGACCTCGCCCGAGGCCTACGTCGACAGCCTGTCCGCCCACGTCGCGCTGCCCGACCAGCTGCAGATCTCGGCCATCGTGCCCCCGCCCCCCGATGGCTGCGAGGATCTGCCGCCCGCCAGCCGGATCGCCGACGCGGTGTCCCGGACCGGTGGGCGCGGCGTCGCTCCCTGCGGGGTCGACTGGCGCGGCGGGTTCGCGGGCCTGGCGGTGATCCCCGGCGAAGAGAACACCTTGAAGCTGGATGATCCGCCGTATCCGCCCTCGCTGCAGGTCCTGGTCGCGGGGGCGCCGATCACCGACTTCACCCTCGACGGCACCCTGCTCACCCTGCCGCGCTCGGTCGATCGCTTCCGCGACGAGGTGGCCGTGACCTACGTCACCGCGCGCAGCTGCCCGTGATCACCAGTCGAGGCTGATGCGCGCCCGCCTGGGCTTTGGGCCGCAGTGGTTCGGATCGTCCACCAGCGGCTCGTACGCGGGCTCGAAGACCTCGCTGGCGAGCAGCTCGCCGTCCAGCCGCAGCTCGTAGCCGACGACGTCGCCCGCGTGGGGGGTCTCCAGATAGGCCAGGCGGTCCCGGTCCAGGTAGACGAAGGACACGCCGTCATTGCAGGGCACCGGGCTCTGGGCGTCCTCGGGCAGGGGCAGGTCGACGACGCACGCCGCCACCGCGCGCCCGTCGCTGCGGGCGACGATCTCGTAGGCGCCCTCTGCGTCGGTGTCGCCGAGGAACTCGACGGTGACCTGGTCGGGTCCGAACGTGGAGATGCAGTCCCCGGGGCAGCCCGGCGCCCAGAGCACGCTCGCCAGCAACCACCCCTCCTGGCGCATCACCCCTCCCAGTCGAGCTCCAGCTCGACCCAGGCGGCCGCTCCGCTGCACTCGTGGTCGAGGACGGCATCGTAGTCGGGCTCGAACGTCTGTTTCACGACCTGGGTGCCGTCCCGCCAGACCTCGAAGCCGAGCGTGTCCGCCCGGAGCCTGCCGTTCAGGACGATCTTCTCGATGCCGCCGTTGTCGAACTCGAGGGAGGCGTCGAAGCTCGGGCAGCCCGTTCCCACCTCGAGCGGGTCGACCGGCACGTCGACGACGCAGGTCACGACGGTCCGACCGTCGTTCTGCACCACCACCTCGTAGGTGCCCGGCGTGTCGGCGTCTCCGAGCAGGGTCACGCGGATGCCGTCGAGCCCGGGCTCGCAGGGGCCCTCCGCGACGCAGCCGGCGAGGCTGGCGAACAGACCTGCAGTGAACGCGACGACGGCAGGAGCGCGACTCACCAGTCGAGCTCCACCTCGGCGAGGCGCCGGACGCCGCACCCCTCGCCGTTGGGCTCGTCCTCGGCGTAGTCCGGGGTGAAGGTCTCCGTCGTCAGCTCGTCGCCGTCGAGGAAGAGGGTCACCACCAGGGTGTCCGGGGTGACCAGCGCGGTGACCGCCTCGGCGTCGCCCTCGAGGTCGGTGTTGAGGTAGCTCCCGCTCGTGCACGATGAAGGCACCTCGTCCACCGCGGGCACGTCGAAGGTGCAGGTCAGCAGGTTGCGCTGGCCGTCGTTCACCACCAGCTCGTACTGGCCCTCGACCGAGAGATCGCCTGCCAGGTGGATCGTCGTGGTGCTCGGGGCGTCCATGAGGTTGCACGCCGTCCCCAGGCTCCCGCACCCACTGGCGAGGCCGGCGACGAAGCAGCCGGTGAGCACGAACAGCTCGATAGGAAAGCGCACTGGAACTCCTCGGGTGTCCGGCGGTTGGTGTGTCGAGCGGGGGAGGCCTTCAGTGGGAGGGGATCACCAGGAGAAGGTGACTCTTGCGGAGATGTGCTCGCCACACCCTTCGCCGTTGGGCTCGGTGACCTCGTACTCGGGCGTGTACGTCTGCTCGGCAACCACGTCCCCGTCACGGGTCAGGGTGACGGTGAAGACGTCGGGTGTGACCGTGAGCTGGACGCTCTCCACGTCCTCCCAGCCGTCCCCGGTGGCGTGCCACTCGGTCTCGCCCGAGCACACGAAGGAGCCGTCCTCGGGGGTGGGAACCTCGAAGCTGCACAGCCCCCAGGTCCGGTCTCCGACGTGCATCCGGAGCTCGTAGGCGCCCGCGGTGCTCCGCTCCCCGTCGAGCTCGATCCCTACGCCGTTCAGGTACAGGGCCAGGGGGCAGTCCCGAACGTCCTCCTCGCCGCACCCGAGCAGGCTGGTCATCGCGACCACCGCCAACAGCGTCATCCTCATCTGTCCCTCCGCGGCCGAACGGCCGAAAATCACCACGAAAGCGTCCCTTCGCCCGTCGTCCGCACACCGCAGCCCTTGCCGTTGGGCTCGTCCTCGGTGTACTCGAGGTTGACGACATCATCGACCAGCACCTCCTCATCGCGGGTGATGGCGATGCGGAGATCCTCGGGCACCCAGAACATGCCCACGCCACGGACGGTGCCGTCGCTGGTCGGATCGAGGGCCATGCTGCTGCCGCAGGTGAGGTCCTGGTCCGAGGTGATCGGGACCTCGAAGGCGCACAGGCCGACCGTCCGCGGGCCTTCCTTCAGCGTGACCTCGTAGCTGCCGCCCCGGCTCAGGTCCCCGTCGAACGCGACGTAGACACTGTCGAAGTACCCCATCAAGGTACAGGTCCTGCACCCGGCCTGGCTCGCCAGCGCGAGCCCCAGCAACACCATCATCCGCACGAGACCTCCCCGGAGCGCTCAGTCTCGCCAGCGGCGGGTTCCTTCATCCCTGCTGCTCGCTCAGCACCGGCGCCAGGACCACCACCGAGGTCGCCACCGCCGGATCGCCCGCCCGGTGGGCGTAGCCATGGTGCTGATCGCCAGGAAAGACAAGGACATCGCCCTCTTTGAGGTGCCAGCGCTGTCCGGCTGCCGCCAGCTCGATCTCGCCGTGGTCGCAGGCCAGGTACTCCCGGGTGCCGGGGGTGTGGGGGATGCCGCGCATGGCGGCGCCGGGAGGCAGCTCCATGCGCTCGACCTGCAGGCCCTGGATGGGGTCGGGCAGCAGCTCGCGGACCCGGACCCGACCCCGCTCGCGGTGCACGAGCTCGTCGGCGCGGACGAGGCGCACGCGTCCTCGCGGAGGTCCGACCAGCTCCTCGAGGGTGACCTGCAGGGCGCTGGCGGCGCGCACGAGCACGGTCAGGGTGGGGTTGGCGCCGCCGGACTCCAGGTGGGCCCAGGTGGCGCGGGGGATGCCGGCGAGCTTGGCGACCTGGGACTGAGACAGGCCGCGGGCCTCCCGCAGGGTGCGCACGTTCCGGCCGAGGTCGCTGGCCAGGGTCTCGAGGTCGGGCACACAGTCTCCTGGGGGTGTCGAGGAATCAACGGCCTGCCAAAGCATCATCCGATATGACGACGGATTGTGCAAGCGTGCGTACGTGGAGGATGAACCTGGAGGATCCCATGTCAGTCGCCCTCATCACTGGAGCCAGCCGCGGTCTCGGCGCCGCCCTCATGCACACCCTCTCCGCTGCGGGCTGGACCGTCGTGGGCGTGGCCCGCGGGGAAGACGACCTGCACGCCGTCGTTCACCGCATCCGTTCATCCGGAGGCAGCGCGTACGCCGTCGTCGCGGACGTCGGCGAGCCGGGGAGCGCCGCACGCATCGTCGGCGAGGCGGTCGCCAAGGCTGGACCCATCGACCTGCTGGTCAACAACGCGAGCACCCTGGGCCAGACGCCGCTGCCCCTGGTGCTCGACCTGGACGAGGACAACCTGCGGCGCATCCTCGAGGTCAACACCATCGCCCCCTTGCGCCTCATGCGCGCGGCGGCCGGCGCCATGGTCCTCCGCGGCCAAGGCGTCATCGTCAACGTGAGCTCGGACGCCGCCACCGAGCCCTACCCGGAGTGGGGCGGCTACGGCGCGAGCAAGGCGGCGCTGGACCAGCTGTCCAACGTGCTGGCTGCCGAGCTCGACGGCACCGGCGTGCGCGTCATCACCATCGAGCCCGGCGACATGGACACCGCCATGCACCGCGAAGCGCTGCCCGACTCCGACCCGGCGAGCCTGCGCCGCCCCGCCGACGTCGCCCGCGCCGTGCTTCCCCTCATCGTCGACGCCCCGAGCGGGCGCCACGCGGTGGAGGTGACCCGATGAAGGCCCAACCCACCCTCGATCGTGCCGCCGGCAGCGAGCGGCTCCTGGTCGTCGACCCGTCCTGCGGCTGCTGGGCGACCGCAGCCATGGACGCCCTGGTGCTCGCCACGAGGCCCGGCGATCTGGTCGTGCTCAACGATGCCGCCACCCTGCCCGCCTCCCTGTCCGCGCGGACGCCCGACGGAGAGCCCGTGGAGCTGCGCCTTCTGGAGGCCCCCCGCGATGGTGCCGTCCAGGTCGCGCTCCTCGGCGCAGGGGACTGGCGCACCCCCACCGAGCGTCGCCCCCCGGCCCCCCTGCTGGTCCGCGGCGACCGCCTCTTCCTCGGTGACGACGAGGTCCGCGTCGAGCACGTGGGTGGCAGGCTGGCGAGGATCCGCTTCCATGGCCTCGATCCGTGGGCGGTGATCTACCGCCACGGTCGCCCGGTGCAGTACAGCTACATGGCGGACGACGTGCCGCTCGCCGCGGTGCAGACGGCGTTCGCGACGCGGCCCTGGGCGGCGGAGATGCCGTCCGCGGCCCGCCCGCTCACCTGGCGCACCCTGCTCGCCCTGCGTCGGCGCGGGGTTCGGCTGGCGACGCTGACCCACGGAGCGGGCCTGTCGAGCATCGACGGCGGCCACCTGGATCGGGCGCTGCCGCTGCCGGAGTGGTCGGACATCCCGGCGCGCACGGTGCGCGCGATCCGCCAGACCCGCGCGGCGGGCGGCCGGATCCTGGCGGTGGGCACGACGGTGACCCGCGCGCTGGAGGGCCGCATCCATGCGGCTGGACGGCTCGAGCCCGGCGAGGCCCGCACGGACCTGATCCTCACCCCCGACTACGCGCCCCGCCTGGTCGACGGCCTGCTGTCGAACATCCACCTGCCCGGCGAGAGCCACTTCGAGCTGATGAGCGCCTGGGCACCGTCCGACGTCCTGGCCGCCGCGAACGCGACGGCGGAGCAGCGTGGGTTCCGCGCGCACGAGTTCGGAGATGCGACGTTGATCCTGGGGGGATCGCTAGCGGACATCGGGGCGGAGGGGTGTGTGGCTGCTTGAGGGGCTGGGGAGTCGACTGGCGGAGAGGCCGTTGCTGCGGGCGGGGGAGTGGCGGGCCGGTCGTCTGGCGAGAGTCGGGTTGCTGCCTGCGGGGGAGGGGAGGGGCGGTCCCTGGTCGCTGGTCTCTGGTCTCTGGGCCCATGGCATTGGCGGCCTGCGATCGTCCGGGTGCGCCCGCGCTGAGTCGGCGGTGCATGCAGTGAACTGGCGTGGGCGCAAACGACCAGGCCACGGATCGCGGCGCGGGGAGCAACGCGCTGTCGGGCGTGGACCCCCGCTGGGAGTGGGCCCCAGAGACCAGAGACCAGAGACCGCCCCTCCACTCCCTCGCTCGCAGCACCGCGACTCCCCGCCAGACGGCACTCGCAGCACCGCGGCTCCCCGCCAGGCGACACTCGCAGCACCGCGACTCCCCGCCAGACGGTCCCCCCACAAACAGAAACCCCGCCGGCCTGCAGGCCGACGGGGCTCCGATGATCCGCTCCAGCGGCAGATCGTTCGCGGATCAGTACCGGTAGTGCTCGGGCTTGTAGGGGCCCTCGACCGCGACGCCGATGTAGTCCGCCTGCTCCTTCGAGAGCGTGGTCAGCTTGGCGCCGAACTTGTCGAGGTGCAGGCGCGCGACCTTCTCGTCCAGGTGCTTCGGCAGGGTGATGACCGAGGGCGCCTTGCCGCCGGGGGTGGCGAGCTTGTTGTCTCCGTAGGCCTCGGCGTTGGCGTGCAGCTCCATCTGGGCGATGGTCTGGTTGGTGAAGCTGGCGCTCATGACCAGGCTCGGGTGGCCGGTGGCGACGCCGAGGTTCACCAGGCGACCCTCCGCCAGGATGATGATCGAGCGCCCGGTCTCCTTGAAGTGCCACTCGTGGACCTGGGGCTTGATCTCGGTCTTGACGACCTTGCCCTCGGCGGCGAGCGCCTCGAGGCCGGCCATGTCGATCTCGTTGTCGAAGTGGCCGATGTTGCAGACGATGGCGTTGTGCTTCATCTGCTTCATGTGGTCGGCGGTGATGATGTTGAAGTTGCCCGTGGCGGTCACGAAGATGTCGTAGTCGGCGACCACGTCGTCCAGCGCGACCACGTCGAGGCCCATCATGCAGGCCTGCAGGGCGCAGATGGGGTCGATCTCGGAGACGGCGACGCGGGCGTACTGGCCGCGCAGCGAGTCGACCGAGCCCTTGGCGACGTCACCGTAGCCGCAGATCAGCGCGCGCTTGCCGGAGACGAGCACGTCGGTGCCGCGCATGATGGCGTCGACGAGGCTGTGGCGGCAGCCGTAGACGTTGTCGAACTTGGACTTGGTGACGCTGTCGTTGACGTTGATGGCGGGGAACAGCAGGCTGTCCTTCTGCATGCGCTCGTACAGGCGGTGCACGCCGGTGGTGGTCTCCTCGGAGACGCCGCGGATGTTCTTGGCCATCTCGTGCCAGTAGCGGTCGCCCTTGACCTCGCGGACGTCCTTGAGGATCTGCAGGACGCACTTGAACTCGGCGTTGTTGGTGGAGGACGGGTCGGGCATCGTGCCGGCCGCCTCGTGCTCCACGCCCAGGTGGATGAGCATGGTGGCGTCGCCGCCATCGTCGAGGATCAGGTTGCAGCCGCCGTGCTCGGGCCAGGCGAGGGCCTGCAGGGTGCACCACCAGTACTCGGCCAGCGTCTCGCCCTTCCAGGCATAGACGGGCACGCCGGCGGGGGCGTCGGGGGTGCCGTTCGGGCCGACGACGGTGGCGGCGGCGGCGTGGTCCTGGGTCGAGAAGATGTTGCAGCTGACCCAGCGGACCTCGGCGCCCAGCTCGACCAGGGTCTCGATGAGCACGGCGGTCTGGATGGTCATGTGCAGCGAGCCCATGATGCGCGCGCCCTTCAGGGGCTTCTCGGCGCCGTACTCCTCGCGGAGCGAGGCCAGGCCGGGCATCTCGTGGAGCGCGAGGTCGATCTCCTTGCGCCCGAAGCGGACGTTCTTCTCGGAGAGGTCGGCGACCTTGTGGTCCATGTTCGCGAACAGGGGCAGGCCGGTGTCCATGAACAGGCGGACGTCGGGCGTGTTGGCAGTCATCGAGCACCTCGGAGGTGGGTGGGAGCAGGGGAGCCGCGCTACGGCTCGCGAGACACCATCCGTGTATCCGGATAGATGGATGGAGTCCAGTCAGTCTGGTGCCAACAGAGGGTCGGATCCGTGAGCGACATCTTTGACCGCCTGCCCGTGCTCTCAGAGCCCACCCGCGCCCGATTGTTGCGGGTTCTCGCCCAAGAAGAGCTGGGCGTGGGGGAGCTCGCCCGGGTGGTGCAGCTCCCCCAGAGCACCGTGTCGCGCCACCTGAAGGTGCTGCTCACCGACGGCTGGGTCCAGCGGCGCAAGGAAGGCACGACCAGCCTGTTCCGAATCGAGGAGGGGCTGCCTGACGGGGCCGATGTGCTGTGGCCGGCGGTCCGCGCTGCCGCCGACGCCCGCTTTGCGGAAGACGACCACCGCCTGGCCGCGGTGCTGGCGGCGCGCAGCGGGGAGGGCGCGACCTTCTTCGGCCGCAACGCCGAGCGCTGGGAGGAGGTCCGGACCGAGCTCTTCGGCGCCGCCTACGCCCTGCCGACCTTCGCCGCACTCCTGCCCCCCGACTGGACCGTACTGGACCTGGGGACGGGCACCGGCTCGACCGCGGCCGAGCTCGCCACCGGGGTGGAGCGGGTCATCGGCGTGGACCGCGAGCAGGCCATGCTCGAAGCGGCCGCGGCGCGCTGCGAGGACCTGGACAACGTCGATCTGATCCGGGCCAACCTGGATGATCTGCCGCTCCCCGACGACTGCATCGACGCGGCCCTGTGCATGCTGGTGCTCCACCACGTCGTCGACGTCGGCGCCGTGCTGTGCGAGGCGTGTCGGGTGCTCAAGCCCGGCGGCCGGCTGGTGGTGCTGGACATGGTCGAGCACGACCGCGCCGAGTACCGCCAGTCCATGGGCCACGAGCACCTGGGGTTCTCCCGCGACGCCATCGAGGGGTCCCTCGCGGACGCCGGCTTCACCGACATCCGCTGGCGACGGTTGCCGGCGGACGTGGCGGCTCAGGGGCCGGGACTGTTCGTGGTGCAGGGGGTCTGCGCAGGGGCTTGATGGCAAGTCGTTACGAAAACAGTACCTGCTGAAGGTACGCTGCATGCGGCTACACCAGATACCAGTCCGAGGCGTTTCGGACCGGGCTGGGAGTCGGTGTGGCCTCGATCTACCGCTGCGAAGACATCGTGATCGACCTCGAGCGGGCCCGCGTGCAGGTGGGCGGGCAGGAGGCGACGCTCACCACCAAGGAGGTCTCGCTGCTGGGCTACCTCGCGCAGCGGGCAGGAGAGGTCGTCAGCCGCGACCAGCTGCTCCAGGACGTGTGGGGGTTTGGCCGGCCGGTGCCCACCCGCGCGGTCGACAACGTGGTCCGCCGGGTGCGGCAGAAGCTGGGCGAGGATCCCAGCTGTCCGCGCATGCTCTTCACCGTCTACGGCGAGGGCTACCGCCTGCGGGTCGAGCCCGTGCCGAACGAGCCGACCCTGCAGTCCGCGGAGGGGTCGGGGCTGACCATCGAGCCCCCTGCGGATGCCGCGCCGAACCGCTTCGCCACCGAGCTTCGGGGCTTCATCGGGCGTGAGGCCGAGCTCGCCCACCTCCGAGAGCAGGCCCGCCGAGGACGTCCGGTGCAGATCGTCGGTCCCGGGGGCGCGGGAAAGACCAGCCTGGCCCGGGTCTTCACCGAGAGGCAGGAACAGGCGGCCTGCTTCTGCGATCTCACCACCGCGCGGTCGGAAGCGGACGTCGTCAACGCCATCGGCCAGGCGCTGGGCGGCTTCATCGACGAGGACGGCGGTCCGGCGGAGCGCTGGCGCGCCCTGATGCGCATGGCCCAGGCGGTCGGGCCGGGCTGGCTGGTGCTGGACAACGCCGAGCACGTGATCGAGGCGGTCACCACCGCGGTGGACCTGCTCGTCACCCGGGTGGACCTTCGGCTGCTGGTCACGAGCCGCGTGCAGCTCTCGACGCCGCACCTGTGGACCCTGCAGCTCGGCGCCCTGGGGGTAGCGGATGCGGAGGCCCTGCTCCGGGCGCGCATGGGCACGGCGGCCAAGGGATGGACGGCGGCCCAGCTGACCCGTCTGGTGAGCCTGCTGGACGGGCAGCCCCTGGCGCTGGAGCTGGCCGCGGCGCGCTCGACGCTGCTCGGGCCCGAGGCGCTGCTGCGCCGGGCGAAGGCGTCGCTGGACGTGCTGTCCGGCTCGACCGGCGCGGTGGCCCGGCACGCTGCGCTGGAGGCGAGCATCCAGGTCTCCTGGGAGCTGCTCTCCCCGTCCCAGCGTGAGGACCTGGCCGCACTCACGGCGTTCGAGGGGAGCTTTTCCCTCAATCTCGCCGAGCGGGTGCTGCCTCCAGGGCGGGGCGCGCCGCTGGAGCGCCTGGACCGACTGGTGCGCGCCTCGCTGGTTCAACGCACCCAGGGGGATCGCCTCCGCCTGGCCTGGACGGTGGCGCTCTTCGCCCGGCGCCACGGTCACGGCCTCGCGGCGGCTCAGCGGCGACAGGGACGGTGCATGGCCGAGCTCGCCCGCGACGCGCTGGGGCGGCTGCACGGCCCGGATGGTGGCGACACCCTGGCGCGGCTGGACGCCGAGAGCCCCAACCTGCGCCGTGCGGCGGTCGAGGCGGAGCTGCCGGAGGAGCGGGTCCTGGTGATGCTGGCGCTCGACGGGTGGCTGCGGCGGCGCGGGGCCTCCCGCTCCCGTGCGCGCTGGCTCGGCCGGGCCCTCGACGAGCCCATCTCCGACCGCCAGCTCCACGCCCTGCGTCTGGTCGCGTGGTGCGAGCTGCAGACCCTGCTCGCCCGGGACGAGGAGGCGCGCGCGGCGGCGGAGGAGGTGCTGAGCCTGGAGGAGGCCGGCGGAGATCTGCGGAGCGATGCGCTGCGGCTGCTCGCCGTGTCCGACGCGCGCGGGGGGGACGCGGCCCGGGCCCTGCGCCGGATCGAGGCGGCCGAGGCCGAGGCGGAGGGCGTCGAGCGTCGGCTGCAGGCGACCCAGGAGCGCGTGGAGCTGGGGGCCCTGTCGGAGGCCGAGATCGTGACGTTTGACCGGGATCTCCGCGAACACCAGGTCTTCGGGATCCTGGTCCGGCTGTGCATCGCCCGCGGCATGTCCGCGCGCTACGCCGGGCGGCCGGTGCGGGCGGAGCGGCGCTACCGGGAGGCGCTGCACCTGTCCGAGCGGCTCGGCTGGGGGGTGCACGAGGCGGGGGTCTGCTCGCTGCTGGGTGACCTGGAGATGGGTCTTGGCCGCTACGACGAGGCCGAGCGCCACCTCCTCCGCGCGTGCATGGGCGGCGCGCGCTTCGGCCTGGCCTCGATACTGGCGGCGGCGTGGGCCAACCTCGGCGCCGTCGCGCTGGTGCGCGGCGATCGGTCCACCGCGCGCGAGCTGCTCGGGCGGGCGGTGGATCTGGTGTCCGAGCTCGAGCCATCCCCCCAGGTCGCGCTGATGGTCGTGCTGCACGCCGTGGGCTGCGCCGCGTCCGGGGCTCCCCGAGAGGCGAGGGAGGAGCTCGATCGCGGGGCGGCGCTGATCGCGGACGCAGGAGCCGCGCCCGACGCCAGACTCCGCCACGCCGAGGCCTGCCTGTCCTTGGCCCGCGCGCTCCTCGATGCGTTCGAGCGGGGCCCCGAGCACGCCCGCCGGGCGCTCGCCGACTGGGAGGCCCGCGACGATCTCGCCGAGTTCGCCGCGGACGGGGACAGCCGCGTGCTGGTCGATCTGCTGCGCCAGCGCGCGGCGGTACGGGCGCAGTGATCCGAGTGCTCGCCTGCGGGCCCTGGTCTGCCGCCTCGTGCGCTGCAGGCCCGGGTCGGCCGGTTCGACGCCGCGGACGGCTGACCGACGGCGGTCCGGGTCAGCCCGCTCCCTGCCAGCGTGCCCGGACCACGCCCAGGAAGCTGCGCAGCTCCCGCCACACGACCGGCGTGAGGATGCCCACGCCCAGGATGTTGGGCACGCACAAGAGGAAGACGAGGGCGTCGGAGATGTCGAGCACCGCGTCCAGCTCGATGGCGGCACCGACGATGATGAACAGGCAGAAGACCAGCTTGTAGGCGTTCTTCACGGCGGTGGCCTCACCCAGGAGGTAGGTCCAGCCCTTCAGCCCGTAGTACGCCCACGCGATCATCGTGCTGACCGCGAACAGGATCGCGGCGACGGCGATCACGTAGGGGGACCACCACAGCTGGCGGCCGAACGCGTCCGAGGTGAGCGCCACCCCCTCGAGCTTCTGGCTCAAGTACTGGGCGTCCAGCTCCGCGGTGGTCGTCACGACCAGCGCGGTGAGCGTGCAGATGATGACCGTGTCGACCAGCGGCCCCATGGTGGCGACCAGGCCCTCGGTGGCGGGGTGGTTGGTGCGCACGGCCGCATGCGCGATGGACGCGGAGCCGATGCCCGCCTCGTTGCTGAACACCGCCCGCTGGAAGCCGACCACCATCGCGCCGACCGCCCCGCCGGCAGCGCCCTGCATGGTGAACGCCTCGGTGACGATGCGGGACAAGGCGGCGGGCAGCACGTGGGCGTTCATGGCGACGATGGTGACCGCACCGACGACATAGAGGATCCCCATGAACGGCACCAGCTTGTCCGTGACCGACGCGATGCTCTTGATGCCACCCAGGATGACCAGGCCCACGACCACGGCCAGCACGAGCCCGATGGCCCAGCCCCAGCCGACCAGCCACCCGGTCTCGGGGCCGCCGGTGATGGCCTGCAGCTGGACCGCGGCCTGGTTGGACTGGAACATGTTGCCGATGCCCAGGCAGCCGACGACGATCCCGCCGGCATAGAAGACGCCCAGCACCTTGCCCAGGCCGCCGAGTCCGAGCTCCTTCAGGCCGCGGTCCAGGTAGTACATGGGCCCGCCCGAGACGGTGCCGTCGGGGTTCACCTTGCGGTAGCGCACCCCCAGGGTGCACTCGGCGAACTTGGTCGCCATGCCCAGCACCCCGGCGACGACCATCCAGAACGTCGCCCCCGGTCCGCCCGCGACGATCGCCACCGCCACCCCGCCGATGTTGCCGATGCCGACCGTGCCGGACAGGGCCGTGGCCAGGGCCTGGAAGTGGCTGACCTCCCCGGGAGCGCCCTCCTCGTCGTAGCGGCCGGCGGTGATGGCCATGCCCAGCGGCACACCCCACAGGTTCACCCCCAGGAAGACCACGGTGAAGAAGAGCCCGCCAAGGACGAGCCAGACGACGACCAGCGGCCAGTCAGCTCCAAAGGCGGGCACATCGAAGAACACGATGGCCTTGATGACGTCCGCGACGGGGCGGACGATGGCGTCGACCGCATTGTCGACGTTGCTGGCGGCGGGGATCACGCGTCCTCGGGGGCATCCTCGGGCGAGACCACCCTAGCGGACGACGGGGAGCGCGCCCGTACGCGCCTCCACCGGCACAGGGCCTGCTGCAGGGTGCTCCGGCGCAGTCCCACACAGCGTTCATCGGCCGCCAACGCCGCGATGCGCTCCAGTGGCGCATGGGTGTCCGAGGAGCGCCGCACGGTGGTGACATGCAGGTCGGCGAACTCGGCGAGCTCCGGGGCAGAGGCCGGGGTGAGCTCCCGGGCGGCGGCCAGGAACAGGGTGCGGGCGGCGCCGCGGCGACCGATCACGTCCTCGACCGGAGTGCGGGTCGCCAGGCTGACCGCGTCCAGGACGCGCTCGAGGGTCTGGTCCGCGGGGCCGGGCGCGGGCACCGGCGTGCCGCTGACCGACACGGCGGGGTCGGAGCTCACCCGCTCGTGGAAGGCGAGGCGGTCGGCGATGGGCGGTCGGGCGGCGGGCCAGGTCAGGCCCAGCGCGTCGAGGTGGGTAGACAGCGGCCAGGCGATGGGATCGCTGACCAGCCCGGCCCGCACGGGTGCCAGGTGCACCTCCTGCAGGGCGTCGCGCTGGGCGAGGGCGCTGTTCAGGGCCTCGATCCGCGGGTTGCAGCCCAGGAGTGCGCTGTCCGCGGCGTGGTGCACGTTGCGCCAGCGGGTGTAGCCGGAGAGGACCCGGGCCAGGCGATCGCGGACGGGCTCTGCGTGGAGCAGCAGGATGCAGTCGGGGAGCACGCACAGTGCGAGCAGATCGGGCAGGCCGGCGGTGAGCTGGCGCCACAGGCGCGCACCCTCCTCCCAGGTCGAGAAGAGCGGACCCCCGGACTGACAACGGACGGTGTGTCGGTACATGCCCGGCGCCGGTGCACGGGCCGTACCACACCACCGAGCTCGTGCAGCACGGGATCGAGCCTCCAACCAGCGTCGAAGTCCGCCGACGTTCGTCGCCGAAGTGACGAACGTCGGTCGGCAGCGACGGAGGTCGGTCGGTTACGATCGGACCATGTCCGCTCCCGCCACCGACCCTGCCCTGCACACCGGCCCCAACGCCGTGCGCCTGGCCCTGTGGCTCGCGGTCGCCACCATCGCCTGGAACGTGGTGGAGGGCGTCATCGCCATGGGCTTCGGGGTCGCCGAGGAGAGCCTCGCCCTGTTCGGCTTCGGCGTGGACAGCTTTGTCGAGGTGGGCGCCGCGGTGATCGTGCTGTGGCGGCTGCGCGGCGAGAATGGTCGGGGCGAGCTCCTGTCTCGCGACCGGGAGAAGGTGGGCACCGGCATCGTCGGGGGCCTGCTGCTCCTGCTGGGCGTGGGCGTCACCATCGGCGCGGTTGCCCAGCTGGTCACCGGATCCCATCCCAGCTCGACCCTGCCCGGCCTGGTCATCTCTGGGGTGTCTATCGCCCTGATGGTCTTCCTGTGGAGGGCCAAGGATCGCGTCGCCCGGCAGCTCGACAGCCGCACCTTGCTCGCGGATGCCGCCTGCTCCCGCTCCTGCCTGCAGCTCTCCGTCGTGCTGCTCGCCGGCAGCCTGCTCTACTGGGCCGTGCCCGCGCTGTGGTGGGCCGACGCCGTCGCCTCCCTCGGTCTGGCCTTCCTCATCGGCCGCGAGGGCTGGGGCGCGATCCAGGCCGCGCGAAAGCCAGAGTTCGACGGGTGTTGTGGCGGATCCTGCCACTCCTGACCGGCAAGCGGATTCGACCGCGGGTCAGGGCTCCCAGCGGTAGTCCTCCGCCAGCCGGAACACGAGATCCTGGGAGGTCACCACGACCGCGTCGCCGACCTCCTGCTCTGCGTCAGGGTCTTCGCGGACCTCCCACTCGCGGGCGTTGACCCGGTAGAGGTCGGCGTCGCCCTCGTCGTTGCGTCCGAGCCACTCGAAGAAGGCGTAGCGGGTGCTCGCGTGCACCTCGACCGGGAGGTCCTGGCTGCACTCGGTGGCCTGGATGATGACGATCCACTCGGCGGTGGCGCGGCCGTTGGGCGTGTCGAAGATCATGCCCTGCTCGCAGCTGGTCGGCAGCTGGAAGCAGCGCGCGTCGTCGAAGCGGTCCGGCGTGAGCTCCTCGCACCAGCCCTCGTCCTGGTTGGGCAGGCGGTCACCCGCGGGCATCCACCACTCGCCGATGAGGTTGATCATCGGGGCGGCGGGCCCGGTGTCCGCCGGATCGGTGTCCTCGGTGTCCCCTCCAGTGCAGGCGGTCAGCAGCAGGGCCGTGGCGAGGAGGCTCGGAAGTCGCGTGCTCATGGCCGGAGATTGGCTGTACCAGGGGCGATCCGCCACCTGCTGACAAGTCCTTCACGACCGATCGCGGCGTGACCGGTACGCGCGGACGAAGCGGTTAGGGCGCTGGCCTCGGAGGTCCAGTGGGCATCACGGAGTACGACGCGCTCGACGCGGTGGGTCTGGCGGAGCTGGTCGCGGCGGGGGAGGTGAGCCCCGAGGAGCTGGTCCAGGAGGCGATCACCAGGATCGAAGCCCACGATGACACGCTGAACGCCGTGGTGCGCCGGCGGTTCGAGCGGGCCCTTGAGGAGGCGCGCGGGGAGCTGCCCGACGGTCCCCTGCGCGGCGTGCCGATGGTCTGGAAGGACCTGCACGTCAGCGTTCCTGGCGAGCCCACCGGCTGCGGCACCGCGACCCTGCAGGAGGTCCCGCGCAAGACCTGGTCGACCATGGCCCGTCGGCTGCGGGACACCGGTGCGGTGGTCGTCGGGCGGACCGCGACCCCCGAGTTCGGCATCATGGGGATCACCGAGCCCAAGGCGACCGGGGTGGTGCGCAATCCGTGGAACCCGGAGCACACGCCCGGCGGCAGCAGCGGGGGCTCGGGTGCGGCGGTGGCGGCGCGCTATGTACCCGCCGCCCACGCCAGCGATGGTGGCGGCAGCATCCGCATTCCCGCCTCCCACAACGGACTGGTCGGACTCAAGCCCACCCGCGGGCGCACCCCGGCGGGCCCGGAGATGGCCTGGGGCTGGAGCGGCATCGCGGTCGAGCACGCCGTGACCCGCACCGTGCGCGACAGCGCCGCCCTGCTCGACGCCACCTGTGGACCGGAGGCGGGCGCGCCCTACCAGGTGCTCCCGCCCGAGCGTCCGTACCGCGAAGAAGTCGGCCGCGAACCTGGACGACTGCGGATCGGCGTCGTCACCCGCGCCCTGCTGGCAGGGGAGAACGACGCCGACGTGGTCGCGGCCACCCAGCAGGCGGCGAAGATGGCCGAGGCGCTGGGCCACGAGGTCGAGCTGGTGCAGCTCCCGATCGACCCCGCCAAGCTGCGCCTGGCCTACTTCACGATGGTCGCCGCGGGCACCCACGCCGAGGTGACCCACGCCGGGCACCTGCTGGGTCGCGCCCCCCGCGCGGCCGACTTCGAGGTCACGACCTGGGCCTTCCATCGACTGGGCGACATGCTGTCCGCGGGCAGCATGGAGCTCGCCCGGATCGACGTCGAGCAGGCCGGCTACGCGCTCGGTGAGTTCTTCCGGACCCACGACGTCATCCTCACCCCGACCTGCGCCCGGCCCCCCGCGAAGGTCGGCGAGCTCTACCCCGACGCCGCGGCCGAGCGTCAGCTGCGTCTCTTCCGGCTGCCCCTGCCCCGCAAGATCGTGCTCGACGCGCTGGAGCGGCTCGCGGCCCAGGCGCTCGGGGCCACGCCCAACACCCAGCTCGCCAACCTGCTGGGCCTGCCCGCGATCAGCCTGCCCCTGGGCGTGTCTCCCGCCGGCCTGCCCGTCGGCACCCAGTGGATCGCCCCGTTCGGCAGGGAAGACGTGCTCTTCCGCCTGGCCGGTCAGCTGGAGGCCGCCCATCCCTGGATCGATCGCCGACCCGGGATCCTGGAGTCCGCATGATCGGGCGCCTGCACGTCATCACCGACGAGGTGCTCCAGGACCGGTTCGATCACGAGGCCCTGGCCCGGCTCGCGCTCGAGGGCGGCGCCGACGTCATCCAGTACCGGGAGAAGCGCCCGGTGCCGGACCGGGAGCGCCTGCGCGTCGCCCGCGTCCTCGCCGAGCTGTGTGCGGCTCACGACGCCTGCCTCGTCATCGACGACCGCGCCGATCTGGCCGCGCTGGTCGGTGCCGGCGTACACGTCGGCCCCCACGACCTCCCTGTCGCTGACGCCCGCGCCCTGGTGCCGGGCACGGTCGGCGCGACCGCGAACGACCTGGACCGCGCGATGGTCGTGGCCGCAGAGTCCCCTTCGTACCTGGGCTGTGGGCCGGTGTGGGGCACGACCTCCAAGGGGGCAGACCCCCCGCCGACCCTCGGCCTGGACGGCCTCGCCGCGATCTGCGCCGCGGTCGACCTGCCGGTCATCGCCATCGGCAGCGTGCGCGCGGACCGGGTCGCCGCGGCTCTGGGCGCCGGTGCCCACGGGGTCGCGGTCCTGGGCGCGGTCTGCTCGGCGAAGGACCCCGCCGCGGCCACCGCGCGTATCCGGGAGGCCATCGTCGCCTCCATCGCGGAGGGATCTCCATGAGCGTCGATCTCATCGTCGTCGGCGGCGGGGTCATCGGACTGTCCGCCGCGTTCCTCGCCGCGCGGGGGGGCCTGTCGGTTCGGGTCGTCGAGGCCGCCGTGCCCGGCAACACCGGCGCCACGTCGGTCGCAGCGGGCATGCTCGCCCCCCTCGCCGAGGCCCACGACATGCCCGAGGACCTCGTGCGCGTCGGCATCCAGAGCGCGCGCGCGTACCCGGGCTTCATCGAAGCGGTGAAGGCCTACGGGGGTGACACCGGGTTCAACGACCAGGGCACCCTGATCGTCGCCGCAGATCGCGACCAGGCCGGCGATCTGGAGCAGCTGGGTCGGGCCCACCAGCGCCTGGGCCTCGAGGTGGAGAAGCTCACCGTTCGCGAGGTGATCCGCCGCGAACCTCGGGTCTCGCCACGGATCGCCGGGGGCCTGTGGTGTCCGGAGGACCACTCGGTGCCGCCTCCAGTGCTGTGTGGCGCGCTGGTCCGAGGCATCGAAGCGCTCGGAGGCAGCGTCTGCCGGGGCTTCTCCGGCCAGGCCGTGCAGGCCGATCCGCTCGGGGTGCGGGTCCGGACCCCCGACGGCTCGGAGGAGGTCTGGCGGGGTGCGCGGGTGCTGGTCGCGGCGGGGCTCGGCAGCCAGGCGGTGCTCGGCGATCTCGTCGACCTGGGCATGCGTCCGGTGAAGGGCCAGGTGCTGCACCTCCGCGGCGAGCGCCTGCTCCGCGGGGTCGTGCGCACACCGCGGGTCTACCTGGTGCCCCGCGCCGATCGCCTGGTCATCGGGGCGAGCGAGGAGGAGCTGGGCGATCACGCCGAGCCCCTGGCCGGCGTCACCATGGACCTGCTCTACGAGGCCTGGCGCACCCTGCCCGGCGTGTACGAGCTGGAGCTGGAGCGGATCCTGGTGGGTCACCGCCCCTCGACCCGGGACGGGCGACCGGTGGTGGGACCGGTCGGGCCCGACGGCCTCTTCGTCGCCACCGGGCACCACCGCCACGGCATCCTGCTCGCCCCGTGGACCGCGTACACACTGGCCGAGATGTGGGGCTTGCAGGCCTAGGATCGGGGTGGGGCGCGCATCCGTCGGGTGCTGGGCGCGGTTCGGGTTAGGCCTCCGCCCTGCTGGAGGTCGCGTGGTCACCGTCCGCGTCAACGGAGAGGACGTCGAGATCGAGCCAGGGCTCACCGTGCGCGAGCTGGTGGAGCGCCGGACCGGTCGAACCGATCCCCTCGGGGTCGCGGTCGCCCGAAACCGGGCGGTCGTCCCGCGCAGCCGCTGGGGCGACGAGACGGTGGCTGACGGCGACGAGTTCGAGCTGGTCGGCATCATGCAGGGAGGCTGACGTGAGCGACACCTGGAGCCTGGGCGAGCTGACCCTTCAGAGCCGCGTGCTGCTGGGCACCGCGCGCTACCCCAACCGACAGACCCTGCTGGACGCGCTCGACGCGTCGACGACCCAGCTGGTGACGGTGTCGCTGCGGCGAGTCGCGGTGGATGCGACCCAGGAGAACCTCTACGAGGCGCTCCGGGAGCGGGGCATGCACCTGCTGCCGAACACGGCGGGCTGCTTCACCGCCGACGACGCGATCCGCACGGCCCAGCTGGCCCGAGAGGCGCTTGGAACGCCGCTGATCAAGGTCGAGGTCATCGCGGATCACGAGACCCTGCTGCCCGACGGGGAGCAGCTGCTGCTCGCGTGCGAGGAGCTCGTGAAGGACGGCTTTGTCGTGCTGCCCTACACCAACGACGATCCCGTGCTGGCGCGCAAGCTGGAGCAGGTGGGCTGTGCGGCGGTCATGCCGCTGGCCGCCCCGATCGGCACCGGGCTCGGGATCCGCAACCCCCACAACCTGGAGCTCATCCGCCAGTCCGTGCGCGCCCCCCTCATCGTGGACGCCGGGCTCGGCACCGCCTCGGACGTCGCCCAGGCCTTCGAGCTGGGCATGGACGGCGTGCTCCTGAACACGGCGGTCGCCCGGGCTGACGATCCCGTGCGCATGGCCCGCGCGGTCGGGCTCGCCGCACAGGCGGGTCGCGAGGCCTTCCTGGCCGGTCGCGTCCCGCCCAAGCGCTACGCCGAGGCCAGCAGCCCGACCCAGGGAGTGCCGTGGCGCAAGCCCGGCGCATAGGTTCCGCCACGCGGCAGGGCGGCGTGCCCCGGCTGATGCTGATCCTCGATCACGCCGTCGCTGGCGGAGACGCCGCGTTCCTCGATCGCCTGGAGCAGGTCTGGCCGATGCTGCCGCGGGACGGCTCGGTGTGGCTGCAGCTGCGGGCCAAGCGACTCTCCCGGGAGGCGCGGGTCGCCCTGCTCGCCGCGGCTCGGGGTGTCGCTCGCGGAGAAGGTGCTCCGATCCTCGTGAATGGGACCAGCGGAGATGCGCTTACCGCGGGCTTTGTCGGGGTGCACTGGCCCGAGGCCCTGCGTCCGACCGAGCCGCCGCCCGCGCTCGCCCGCCTGCGCTCCATCAGCGCCGCGGTGCACGATCTCGACGGGGCCCGCGCCGCCGCCCGTGCCGGCGCGAGGGTCGTGACCTGGAGTCCGGTGTTCGCCCCGCGGTCGAAGCCGGGGGAGGGGCGTGGACTCGACGCGCTCGCCGCGGTCTGCCGCCAGAGCCCGCTGCCGGTGCTCGCGCTCGGCGGGATCACGGCCGAGCGGGTCGGGGCATGCCTGGAGGCGGGAGCGGCCGGGGTGGCCGTGCTCTCGGCGATCAGCGCGCCAGGTGCCAACGTGGAGGCGGAGGTCCGGCGGCTGGTAGAGGCGGTGGGCTGACCCCTACTCCCGCAGCCCCTCGCACAGCTCGGTGGTCTCCTCGTCCCACTTCTCGCCCTCGGCCAGGGTCACCGCGATGAGGGCCGTGCTGTCCTGATCGCCGAAGGTGCCCATGTCGATCTGGCGCCAGATCGCCCAGATGTGGACCATGGTCGCGTCCTCGCGCTCCCAGTAGACATCCAGCTGATAGTCCTGGTCGAAGCTTCGGTTGTCGTCGTCCTCCGTCGCCGGCTCGCGCAGCCAGGTGCGGGCCAGGAGGATGTCGCTCGCGGGGCCGCCCTCCACCTTGCGGGCGCCGCCGCTGATGAACTCGACGTAGTCGAAGCCGGCGGGGGACGCGCCGATCTCGACGTCCCACGTGATGCGGTCCGCCTCGCCGCTGCGCCAGGCCGCGTCGTCCGAGGTGTAGGTGCGCTCGTAGCTGTCGTAGGTGCCCTCGTACTGCTCGTCCTGGGCCTTCGCGGTGAAGACCTCGGCGATCTCGTCGTAGGTGCAGCCCATCTCGGTCGCGACGAACATGCCGTTGGCGAGCTGGGGATCGGGGACCTCCCCGGAGAACTGCAGGTGTGCGATCTGCTCGGTGACGAGCCGGCTCTGGGCGCCCTTGAACGACAGCTCGGCCAGCTGGGTGTCCAGGTTGCCCACCGCCTCGGCCAGCGAGCCCTCCTCGCCCTCGTCCCAGCCGTCCCACAGGAAGTGCAGGGCGCCGTCGATGTCCTCGGGAGCGGGATCGGGGCGGGTGCAGCCGGTCGTGGACAACACCAGGACGAGACAGGACAGAACACGCACGGCGCCTCCGGAGCCGGCGGACTAACTCGGGAGCCCGCCCCCGGGACCGGAGACCGCCCATGCGCCCGCTGCTCCTCGCGATGACCCTGTGCCTCGGCGCCTGCGCGGCGAAGCTCCCCCCTCAGCCCGCCGCGGATCCGGCCTCGCTGGCCTGGCGCGATCGGGTCGACTGGGACGCGGCGGGGGACGAGGCGGTGCAGATGCTGGCCGAGTACCTGCGCGTGGACACGATCAACGCGCCGGGGAACGAGACCCGGGGGGCGCGCTACCTGCAGCAGCTCCTGGCGCGGGACGGGATCGAGAGCGAGCTGTACGGCCACGCGGAGGGGCGTGACGGGCTGATCGCCAGGTTGGAGGCGGAGGACTCGAAGGAGCGGCCGCTGTGCCTGCTCTCCCACATCGACGTCGTGCCCGCCGAGACCGAGGCGTGGCCGGAGCAGACCGGGCCGCTGTCGGGCGAGATAGCGGACGGCATGCTGTGGGGTCGTGGGGCGCTGGACATGAAGGGACTCGGCATCGCCGAGCTGCACGCGTTCGTCCTGCTGGCGCGGCTGGGGGTTCCGCTGCGGCGGGACGTGATCCTCATCGCGGTGGCCGACGAGGAGATCGACAACCACGGCATGCAGCACCTGGTCGACACCCGGTGGGACGACCTCGACTGCGGCCACCTCATCAACGAGGGCGGCTTCGGCGTGCGGGACGCGATCTTCGACGATCAGGTCCTGCACGCGGTCAGCGTGGGCGAGAAGGGGGTCGTGTGGCTGGACGTCGTGGCGACCGGCGAGCCCGGACACGGCAGCACCCCGCTGGGCGACTCGGCGATCGACCGGCTCCGTGCGGCGACCGACGCGATCGACACCCGCAAGGCCAAGCCGAACTGGCACCCGATGATGCTGCAGCTCCTGGCGCGCGCCGGCGAAGCGGGGGGTGGCATGACCGGCTTCGTCATGCGGCGGAAGGGCCTCGTGAAGACGCTGGCGCGGGGCACCCTGAAGCACAACCCGGTCACCTGGGCCAGCGTGACCACGACGGTCCACCTGACTGGCCTGGACGGCGCCGTCTCGCCCAACGTGCTGCCCGGGGAGGTCCGCGCCACCTACGACATCCGCAAGCAGCCCGGCGTCTCCACCGAGGACGTCCTGGACGAGCTCCGCACGCTGACGAAGGGCATCGAGGGGATCTCCTTCGAGGTCCGCCACGACCTGCCCGCGGCGGTCAGCCCATACGAGGGTGATCCCTTCTACGACGCGATCATCGCCCACACCCTGGAGGGTCGCGAGGGCCATGCCGCCGGGCCGCTCCTGTCGATCGGGTTCACCGACTCGGTGTTCGCCCGGGACCGGGGCACGATCGCGTACGGCTACGCGCCCTTCGTCATCGACGGCGAGCTGCTGCGCACGATGCACGGTCACCGCGAGCGCATCCCGGTGAGCGAGGTGAAGGAAGGTTCGAGGCGGCTCTTCGGCATGGTCGTGCAGGGCGCGGCGGACCTGTCCGCACCCACGGACACGCCGGCGCCGGCTCCTCTGGTGCGCCCCGTGCCGTCCGCGTTACCGGCCGCCCCCGACCTGGAGTGACCCGTGCCCGTCATCGCCATGACCGTCGTCGAGAAGCAGGCCCACGAGCGGACCGACTCGCTGTTCATCTACACGTTCGAGAGCCCCGAGCTGGGTCGCAAGACCATCGTCGCCAACCTCACGAACGTCTACGAGGTCGGTGACGTCGCCGCGATCGCCCAGCTGGGCACCTTCCTGCCCGAGGGCGAGATCAAGCCGCGCAAGGTGTTCGGCATCGACAGCGAGGGCATGGCCCTGGGGCCGGTGGACGCGGCGCCGGACGCGGATCTCACCGCGGAGTTCGACGCGGACGCCCCGGAGCGCACCTTCGAGCTGACGTTCACGATCCAGGCGACCGGCCGCTACCCGGCGGACGCGGA
>MDTC01257005.1_pt1 | contig 25439 bp, 18 predicted proteins | sample 811181 | NCBI WGS metagenome assembly MDTC01 (sample SAMN05326644, study PRJNA326480) | marine metagenome | isolation source: seawater | place: Pacific Ocean: North | collected 2011
CACATCGAAGAGCACGTGATTGAAAAGAACGAAAAGCTAGCTGCCGAGGCTGGAAAAGCAGGATTCGGTCTAGCATACGTTATGGACGGATTGAAGGAAGAGCGCGAGCGTGGAATCACCATTGACGTAGCTCACAAGGAATTCTTCACTCCTAAGTACTACTGGACAATCATCGACGCCCCGGGCCACCGTGATTTCGTCAAGAATATGATTACTGGTGCATCACAAGCAGATACCGCAGTTCTACTGTGTGCAGCTAACGATGGTGTTAACGCACAGACCAAAGAACATGCTTTCCTCGCTAAGGTACTTGGTGTTAAGGAATTGATAGTCCACGTTAACAAGATGGACATTTCTGGTGTTGACTGGTCAGAAGATAAATACAAATCTGCCTGCAACGAGGTTTCAGCCCTCCTAAAGATGGCTGGTTTCGGTTCCCAACTGGACCGAATCCCGATGATTCCAGCATCCTCACTAAAGGGTGACAATGTTTACGAAAAGAGCGCAAACACTCCATGGTACAATGGACCAACGCTATTCGAAGCAATTGATGCTGCAGCAATGCCAGACAAGCCTATCGACAAGGCACTCAGACTACCTATCCAGGACGTCTACAAAATATCCGGTATTGGAACTGTTCCAGTCGGTAAGATCGAGACAGGAACTCTAAATGTGGGCAAGACCGTGGTATTCAACCCATCACAGAAGTCTGCTGAGGTTAAATCTATCGAGATGCACCACACAATGGTACCAAAGGCTGAGCCGGGCGACAACGTTGGTTTCAACGTTCGTGGTCTAGCTGCTACCGACATTCGCCGTGGTGACGTTGCTGGATACACTGACAGCGAGCCAACCTTCGTAAGGCACGATGAAACATTCGTCGGACAAATCCAACTAATGGATATTCCTAAGGCTGTTTCAGTCGGTTACACCCCAGTATTCCACGCACACACTGCTCAAGTAGCAGTTAGATTCCAGGAACTGCTAGAAAAAACCAACAAATCCGGTAAGGAAGCAAACCCTTCATTCTTGAAGACTGGTGATGCTTGTCTAATCCGTTTCCAACCTACCAAGCCTCTTGCTATCGAACAGATGGATACCTTCCCAGAACTGTCCCGTTTCGCAATCCGTGACATGGGTAAGACAGTTGCTGCTGGTGTCTGTTTGAAGATCGAAAAGAAGTAATTCTGAGTAATGAGGGTTAACAGGTTGGAGGATTAATTTTGGCAGCAGTAACAATAATCAAACTGACTGGTGAAAACCACCACGACATTGATCGAGTTGCTAGCCAAATTAAAACAATCTGCGACGCTGGTGGAATATCATTACGTGGCCCAATACCATTACCAACAAGGAGACTTGTTGTACCCGTTAGAAAAGCTCCTGATGGAGAGGGTAGTGAAACCTATGATCACTGGGAACTCCGTGTCCACAAGCGTCTCTTAGAGATGGACATCAACTCCGGGAAAGACGAATCAGCGCTTCGACAGGTTACCCGAATTGAGATACCAGATACAGTTAGTATTGAACTCTCAATGCGGGTGGCTAACTAGGTTAGAGATTCTCAACCTCTGCTACTCCCGACTCAACTAGCCAATCAGCCGTATCTTGGTCAATGAAGTGGATATCATCCTCTTCAAGAGAAACTTCCAAACCGTCCCCTAGCACTACCGGCTCGGGTAGCGACTGAAGAATCCTAATTCGAACCATGTTATTGTCAGTCTGCATCTCGGTATCTTTCTCAACACTTTCTTCCGGCGGTAATTCGCTTAATTTGACCGATTGCTTTTTTGACGGGGCTAATTCCATTGCAGCCATGTGTTTCTCTACATGTTGCGGCGACTTATCAATTGGTTTTGCCGTGCCACCTGCAGGTATATCAAGCCCCGATTTAACGTATCCATCAATATCCGGCCACTCCTCGGAATAGATTCTATCTTCCTCGTCATACTGTGAGTCAACCACTTCAATATCTGGCTCGTCATCTTCGATTACCAATTCGGGCGGAGACTGACCGGTCAGCCCAGCCGGGTTTTCGATAAATGAGTCCAATTGCATAGTGCCCCTAGAATGCTTTTTCCTCTCCATTATCCCTTCACCAAGTATGCCTTTCTGCATCGACTCCCAGTCAATCAATTTCTTGAATCGATCCATTTGGGTGACGATTCCAGTGTAGAATGCCTTTTCTGCGGGGTCGTGTCGAGCCCAGTCCATAGGTGGTAAATCTTGGCTAGTACCTTGATGTGAATCGGTTCTTAAAGACTGAGAAGCGAGGTACTGCATCATAGTTACTAATCTTTTACGAGATAGTTCTGAAGCAATTCTCCTGATATTGGCCTGGCGCTTCTGCGCGTTTTGTAGTCTTAATCCCGTAATCCCATTCATTAGCATGTCCTGAATTTCAGCATCTATGCCAGCCAGTAGTTTTCCCACCATCTCCCAAAAGTTTTGCCGGGGTAATGGCACAGGCATATGCCTTGAAGCTTGTAATCGCCTAGTTGCGAATAACTCTTCTTCAATAGCACGCGCTAGCGCTTTATCGAGAAACCGTTCCTCCGCCATATTGAACCCTCAAGTATGAAAGGACTTGAACATTAATACTCAAACAGGGCATCAACTGGTTCATAATCAAAGACCTCACCTCGCGTAGCGAGGTGGTATGGAATGGCAAGCCGATTTGGTCATCAGAATCATTGGCCTGTCAGATTCATCGCTGCTATACTTGTTGTGGTAATGATAACTACTCCAATAACAAATTTTGTTATTGCTGAGTCACAGGTATGGCACCCAAATGCTGAACAGGAGTGGGTTGGTGAGACAACTTTTGCCCCAAATCCAAACCAAACGCATACTGATACTCAAAATAGCAATCTCCTGGAAATTCCAGCCAATCATACTATCACAGAAGCCAACCTTTCACTATCCTCGTGGTGGAATTCTGTCCCCTATCAAAACGTTACTTTCGGTAGTAATGAGACGCAAGGTTGGAACGGAACGTCCGTAAATCTAGTCGCTGATGCTGATGCCGAATTACTGACACTAGAAAAATTAAATTCTTCGAATATTATTGAGGATTTTGAAGTAGTCTCTGCTGTCCCTGCAGGCGGTTGGTTATCATCAGGCCAAGATTCTGCGGTATGGGTTATTGTAAATGGAGGCGTTGATATTGTTAGTAATTCCAGTATGAGTATACCAACTAACGGCGTTGAGAATACCTCATTCCTAGCATCAACTGGTACAGGCGATTTAGTTGCGGGTATGGAGGCATGCATTCGCAGTCCGATAATCGATATTCCTCGGGTAATCAATAACTACTCATTATCTTTCAAGCATTGGCTAGCATTGGACTCATCAGATTACGTTGCTGTTGAGTTCCTAAACGAACAAAGTGTCTGGACAGAATTGCCATTCGCTAGCCAATTAGAACTCAATGCTAACAGTAATTCTTGGGTAAGTGTCAATATTTCACTAGACAATGAATTTAGCCAATTACTAACCAACACTTACCTTCGGTTCTGCTTATCGACCAGCCAAATCACTGCAAATCGTGGAGGTTGGTTTATCGATCACTTGGAGTTATACAATCAAGGTGATGAAATGGGTGCATGGTTCCACGGTAACTTTTCAGGAGATTATCTACCGTACGCTGCTTCTGAGTTTATTTTGCCGGCAAATCTGACAAATTTCCCCTATCTCGATGAACTAGAAGTCAATCTAAATTGGGATATTCAAGGTTATCTCCACGATTATCTGATAGTTGAATTCTCTTTTGATGATGGTAAATCATGGAATACCATATCGGGTAATTATGGAATTCCTGGCCTAGGTGTATGGCACAATGGCAATCTGCACTACACCGAGTCAAATGGCTGGATACCGGTTTTCTTGCCTATCGTTCATAATTTTACCAATTCAGGCGGTCTTAATCGAACCCTGTTCAAATTTACTGTATACACCAATGCTGGAATAAATTATGGTGGTGCAACATCCTCAGGCTGGGAAGGTATAGCAATCGATCAGCTGGTATTTCATCAAAATAGGGGAGGAATAAATCCTCTAAGGCAGGTTTTCAAAGATTTCAATACCATTCCCATGGTGTCTCAGAACTCCTCAGATGGCTGGCTACAGAGTGTAAGGCCCGCTAACAATCAGTGGCAGTGGACTCAAAATATGGGGCTTAGTTCTGAAACATACCAATTATTTTCCTTCAACGATCATGATGAATTACCATTAGGCTGGGCAGTATCCTCACAAAGCGACAGTCGATGGGAACACGGTAAACTGCCGATCAACAAGATATACGGTCCAGATACGTGGGTATCTGGCGAGTACGGTGTAGGTATCGCTCTGGGTGGCAAATACGATAATGAGATGTATACTCATTTAATCTCCCCTGAATACTTAATTCCGACTCACTCCTCCACCCGATTATCGTTCAACAGTTGGGTTTGCACTGAGGCTAATTGGGATGGCGGAGCGGTTTCAGTTTCAACCGACGGCGGGTTAAATTGGAGTTACTTGCCTCCTCAAATAGGGGATTTTCATGACCAAATATCTACAGCAAATACCAATTCACCTTTCTACGGTGAGGGAATATTCGATGGTTCAACTATTCCCGGCAATTGTCGTAATTCCTCACTACCGTTCGAACTCAAACAATATGATATCTCGAACCTATCAGGTCAAGAGGCGAGATTTCGCTACAGTTTCTTTTCCGATCAATTAGTTGAATTAGACGGCTGGTATGTTGATGATGCTGGTATTGAGATTGATATTTTCAGCAACAATGGCTCGTGGCTATCGCAACCGCTTAATCCAGACCCCAATTTCGGGTGGGGTCAAATCGACGGACTGGTTAACGAGCCATTGGACACCAATGTTCGGTTCGACGTGATTGATACAACTACTGGAGCGCTGATACCTGGGTATTCCAACCTAACTCTGCCAATTATATTGCGATTAAATCCGGCAGAATATGGCACAATTCAAATTCAGGCGAGAATGTCAACTAACAATCATTTTGTTACCCCGTCGATTGCCAAAATTGAGATGGGTGTAAGTTCATATTTTTCCTCATATCATGCCAAACATTTGCTGGGTTACCATAGTAATAATGGCGACATTATCATTAGCAATAAGGGAATAATTAGCGCTGTTGACGAGTTGCATCTTACCTTACCAACTGTCATATCCTGTCCAGTACTAGATACCAAGATAATTACTCGCGGTGAGAATGTAAGCTACACTTCAAGTTACTTCGCAAATGACTATGTCCATTTACAAGACGATATTTCAATCAGTGAGTTTTCCAATAGCCGGGCGATTCCTACATTAATTGACAATATTGCGATTACTATTGATGAGGCCACACAATTGAGTGATTTTCGCTATTTACCTGAGTGTGTTTTACCGACAAAGAACCTAACTTTAGCAGTCGGTGATGCCTCAAACGAGTTTTATTCTGATGCTTTAGCATCCCCTTCAAATTCAGGGTTTTTCACTGAGTCGTTCTCCTCGGTAACAATCGAGGGTAGTGCAATTTCACCAGACCAATATGGAAATTATCTATTTACGTTAGAGCCAAACCAGATGTTAGAATTGAATTACCATGTCTTAGGATATGTTGATGAAGTCAGCGATGTTAGTCTCAGTATACAATTAATAGCCCACTCAAATGATATTGGGGGACTGTACATGTCAGGTAGTAATGTACCAATTGCTAACTATTCCTCTGTGCACAATAACCACAATCTAGTTGCAACAAACGGGTGCCAAAATCGACAGGTGATGACAAATAATTTCCTAGCAAATGCCGCATTGTCAGAGTGTACAATTTCACTAAGTACCAGTTCGTCGGTAGCTCTTAAAATTATGAGCATTGATGCATTGTCTCCTGTTCGTGATGTAACCGTTGAGTTGGATATTGATCAATTGAACACGGTTAAACATCTAATCGAGAACACTTCAACAGATTCGACGATTGTGTTGCCATTATTTGCTAAAACAGATTTTGGATCTGTGACAACAACGTTTGACTACAAATCATATCTGCACTTAATAGATCGAATCGAAAGCATCGATAAACCACAATGGCTACCAGGACAAGAACTAACAATTCAGACATCACATGTCCGATTCAATCCGAATACAATGAGTGTAAGGGGTTACGGTATCGATAGGGTAGAGTTAATTGCCGCAAGTGATGCATCCTCATCCAATGCCCAATTTGTCATCGAAGCAACTCAGTTGTATTCAGATTCCCCAAATCTCAACGTGCGGATTGGCGCTAATAAATTGACAATTAATGAACATAAATCCACCGTGTCCTGTGATCAAGGGTACTGTTTGATCACGTGGGTACTGCAGAGTAATTGGCGATTAAACGACATCGATGATATCGCTTGGATGGCTAATTCTTTTGATTTGGACGGTCTAGCAACAGGTCCAACAACTGTTGTAAGAGAAACCCAGTTTAATGAGATTGAAAACGATCTTGAGGTGTTTGAATTTTCGGTTCATGATGCCGATGACAATCTAATAAGTGATTGGACTAACCAACAATGGCCATATCGGTTGTCAGATAGCAATTCTCTAGCAATAAGCGGGAAGGTCCGGTTTGAAGGAATCAATAATGCATTGGTGAGCCATGGTGACGCACAGGTAGAAATCAGGTTGACCGCAGTACCGCCGGTGAACGTCTCCGGAGGGGTAGATGAGTGGCATGCTGAGGATATTATTTGGACTAATTCATGGTTTACTGAAGTTGAATCAGGAGGACTTTTCTCTGCACAAATAATGACACCAGAGCGAGGCCAGGTACCATCAAATACCAGCATTCAGATCTCCGTTCATATTTCAAGAGTAGGTCCAGCGGCGGAGGGTAATCCTGATGCTGAAGACCGCACTTCGGTAAATCTCAAAACACGATTTATCTTTGATACCGGCAGCCCGACGGTAAGCGCAATCAATATTTACGATCCTGCAGGTATCGTCAACGCAGATGGTCACGTCTGGACATTAAATCAGGACATTCCACTTCAAGTCGTCATTGAGGATGTGGAAGGTTTAGACACCGAATTAGTAGTCTTCACTTGGGCAGAGTATGCCGATGATAGCAACGGTGACGCTATTATGGACCCAGAAGAGTATCGTATTACAACAGTATCAGTAAATTATGCTTCAAATATTGCGGTATTGGATATTCCCGCAATATCTTGGCAGGAAGTAAAGGGACCTTTTGAGTCCGGTAGACTTAGCATTGTTTTGGCAATCGATGATCTAGCAGGTAATAGTTTGCAAAATGGTGGTAATTTTGGGATTGACCAGGATGCAGCTACAATAATTGTGCAAGACCAATTTCAAACTTTGATGGATACTTCAGCGTTGTCCCTAGATTTAGTCGATGGTCAAATATTACCATCACACAAACATACCTTCAGTTATGGGATAACCGATTACAATGGTATTGAGTCTATTGGTAAAATTAGTATCGCTTTGGTTGGTAGAGATACACCAGAGCAATGTTACATCGATTATTTCCCGCGCGGCAATCTGATTGAATTCGACCGGCTGTGCTATGAAAGTGCACCAATAATCAAAGTGTCAAAGATTCCAAATTTGCAGAAGTGGCTGGTTGAGACAGAGTTCGTTCTTAGCTGGTCAGCCGTCAATTCAAATCCAAATTTGTCAGGCATTCCTTCCCTCAAGGTTTTCGATGATGGACAGGATTTACAACTCGGGACCTCATACCTGCGAGGACTCTCTTGGGCAATTAATGCTGAGTTATCGCTCGATACTATTCAATTTGTTGACCGGACCAAACCAATTGGCTCAACGGTTGATGCGGTTTTATGGGCGAGTCCAAGCGATTTGATTATTGCATCCAGCAATCTTTACCACAACGGCACAGACATAGCTCTGCGAAACCTATCGGTGAGTGATGAGATTGGTTGCATGGTAAATGGTTTGTCTATGACCCAGGTGACGCTGGAATTTACCAACGGTCAGGTGGTATGTGCGTTTGAAATTCCAGACGACATCGATACCGATGTCTACGAATTGATAATTTGGGCATCATCGTCCAATTCACTGCTCAACAACACACAAACTGGCGTGATACATGTTGATTCAACCAGTCCTAGATTAATAATTGAATTAGCGGATTTGTTGAGGCTTGAATCCGACCAACTAGATGAGGTTCTTTTCCAAGGAAATATAATTGAGTCAACGCCAGTGTTGACTGATCAATTGTTAGTCAATTGGGATCTATTCCGCAATGGTTCTATCGTTAACAGCCAACCATTTTCCCATCGTATGCCGATTATCCAAACTGACGAAGGTGTTTACCAATTTATGCAGTCAGTAGATCTGAGTAATATGGGTAATTACACGATAATGGAAGGAGATGAGTTGTCAATATGGCTCTCATTTTATGATAATGCTGGCCAATCATTAACCGGTTTTGCCACCGAAAATGAAAAACTGTTACCAAGAGTTACCTGGGTCGATTTTGTACCGACGATAAGTCTAGTTGAGTTGCGAACCGTAGAACCAACCAACGGTGAATCATTAGTTGTCGCAACCAGAATAGTCAACACTGGACTAGCGTCAGGTAACGTGACGGTAAGCCTAATTGATGATTCTGGAGTGTTGTTAGACAGTCAAGAACTGTTCGTTGAGGGCGGCAAGTGGGAATTAATCGAATGGACAATTGAAGCTTGGAGGACTGGAGACATCGAGGTAACCGTTGTATTGGAAAACTACTCTCGGTCAGAAATGCTGGTCATCGAAGATGTTGCGGAATTTGAATCAAACCAAGACCAATTAATGGGCACCCTAGGTTTGGTAGTTATTTTGTTAATTATCACAGTTGGTGGATTCTCTTATATCTACCGACAAAGATCAAAGCAGCTGGAGCAGTACACGAAGTATCACCTTGAACAAATAGCCATTAGGAAGCGAGAGAGAGATATCAATCAGCAACATCATGGTGCAGAATTCGAAGAGGAATAGTCAAGAATGAAGTGCTACACCGCTGAATCACTGGCGAGGTTCCCGAGCGGTCAAAGGGGGTGGACTCAAGATCCTCTGCGTAAAGCTTCGCAGGTTCGAATCCTGCCCTCGCCACCATGACGTGTTACGAATAGCTTATTCTAGTCATTATGTTAATAATCAGTAGCATAATTAGTCCAAGAGCAATGATAACGCTGAGTACGAGAGTTACTAGACTCCAAGTGTTCGGTAAGCCAAGAGAGCTCTCCCAGTCAGATTTACCCTTAAGGTACACTGCGTCAATTAACAGCGCTAGAATGAACGATGAGCAACACACGTAGCTTGAAATTTCAAACATTAAGTAAATATCCACATCACCACCAACGAACGGCAAAGCGATTGCAATCACTAATCCTAAAATGTATATAGCTGTTGAGATATATCTAAGATTTAATTCTGGTTTGTATTTTGGTTTAGTGATGATTATTGGTTGTTGTGACGGTGCCGGTTGTTGTTGATCAAGGGGTAATCCTCCACCACCCCATAGTTGATTTTGCGGTTGACTGGGGTCAATCTCGGGTTGCACAATAAGCCCTCATGATTAAGATATTCAAATATTTTCAACTCAAATTAGGGCTCGGCCTAAATTGGACAATTAAGGCAAGCCATAGAGTAGAGATAATCACACTCAGCCAGATAAATGAGTCGTTAATTGAACTCAACACCCAAATCCCTAGATAAAAAACTGCAATACTGCTAGCAAGACCGACGGCAAAAACCGGAGCAATTTTCGGTTTTGGATGGAGGAAACTGTAGACAAAATAACCACCGCCAAAATAGGCTACCGCATAGGCAAATGCGACGTAAGCTATACCTATTAGCAGCCCAAACAAGGCAAATTGAGGGCTTAAATTCGGCTGAACCATTAGCATCTCAAACATAAGGAATATTGCAGTGAAGTTATGCATAATTTGCTCATGATACAGGAACATGTGGTTATGTGAATTGTTATTTTTGACCATATTTGGAAGAATAATGTATCTAACGACGGTTGCGGTCTGAAATGCCATAGATATACCAATGCAAAACAGCGCAGTTTGCAATGATGGTAACCAAGAAGTTTGATTAAAATTTAAACTACTTTGGATTTGACTTACCAACGATAGCAGAAAATATCCAGTGCACGCAAGTAGTGTCCAAGAGGAAAATGTAACGAACTTTTCCTTCCCGAGCGGATGTAATAGAACGTCACTGTTGTCTTTCAAATTCACTACGTGCATATTACCAGGCCCGCATCTAAACATGTAGACAATTGCATAACCACAAACGATGAAGCACACAAATCTATACAGAAAGGTTAACCATGAAGAACTGGAAAAACTGTCAGCTCGTTCCGCAACATTTTGTGTCAAATCAGAGAACAGTAGGTATAAGAGAATGAGAATTGAAACGCCTATTATGGTCGATATCGTGACTCGAGTATAATCTTCGTCTTCGCTCTCAACGTCACCCATGGATTAGTTTTAGTAGTTGATTCTAAAAAAGGTAGTATCCTATGGTCGTGAATTGTTTGATTTAAGCGAGAATGGCATCAACCAGTGGTGCAATGGTCTTGCCATGAAGAAATGGTGATGCAAAATCCGCAGTTTGAGAGACATAGGCGAAAGCCCCGCCAACAGCCACTGACCAGCCAGCCATTTCAAACATGGACAAGTCATTGGGTGCATCACCGACACACAACAAATCCTTTGGCTGTAAGCCCATTTTATCTAGAATTATCTTTAGACCAGAGCCTTTTGATAATTGAGGCTCCATCAAATGAATTGCAAAGCCTGTGCGAACCACGGAGAGGTGAGACCATTCGCTATCATTAATCAGTTCAGTGATTTTTTCCAAATCCTCATCAGGCGCCAAACACCATTCACTTTCTCGCCATTGGTTGGTTTCAATCCCTTCCCAATCAAGGCCGTCAATTTTTGTTGCCAGCCATTGTGCGGCGGCTTTGGCTTCACTACCGTCAGCGCGATAGTTGGTCTCTCCCCAGTCTGGATGCCATAATACTCCACCATTTTCACAACATATCGGACCGCTAAGGTTGAGAAATCGCCACAAACCGTAGGTGATTGCTCTGACATTTCCGGTGGCTAGTATCACTGGAATACCAGCCTGTTCTAGTCGTTGCAAAGACTCAATCACGCTTGGTTCTATCAGTTTATTTTCGTTGGTTAAGGTGCCGTCGATGTCTACTGCAACTACCTTTGGTTTCCAGCCATCAGGCAGCCATCGCATGATTTGGTCTAGTCGTGTGAAGGCAATGAAATTTCTCATCACCAGAATTTTAGGTTAATGCTAGAATTCATGAACATTGACTACAACCATATCACATGGCGGGTGGTAGTGACGATGAGCCATTCATGTCACTCGAAGACGACATCGTCAAACCAGCGACTAAAAAATCACGGGAAAAGCCTAGACCCAAAACAGGTAAGGTCAAGGAAACTGATCCAGTAATCCTCGATGCCGAAATAATTGATACAACAGTTGTCGAACAAGCAGGCGGTAAGTACCAAGTTGAGTGGCCCCTTATTGCCATGGACTGCCCGGATTGCGCCTCTAAAGCCATGCGTGGTTTGTCCCACTTGAATCAAGTAATCGAGCCAGAAATTTCAGCAACCGCTGGCGAAATAAAGATGACGGTAGACCTCGACCAAGGGTTGATTTCACAGGTTTCCACAGTTCTGAAATCACTGGGTCATCCACCAAATGTACCACTAAATTTACTGTCCTCTGCGAAGCCTAACGCCATAGCAAAACGCAATGATATTGAGAAAAAAGACGTAAGGCGGTTACTTCTACGCCAGCCCGGTGTGCTTGATGTAGAGATTACTAAAGATGATGAGATCTTACTTCAGTTAGTCCCCACACCAGGCAAGGATTTGCGAGAATTAAGAGATCGCTCTCTAACACAGGTTACGGGTTTGGAGCCCAGATTTACTGAAGCATCCTCCACCCGTCTAAGACCGGATCAGTGGCGATTGTTTGGCGGAGCCATCGCGATTCCAATTTTGTTCCTAATTTTCCTTGGTGAATTTCTTGGCTGGTCACCTATTATCCTCGGGCTCATTGGCGCTTACGGTGTGATGGTTGGTGGCCTGCAAATGTTTCACGAAGCAGTCGCAAGTCTGCTTTCAAAACAAATGGGCTTTCAAGTTTTGACCAGTATTGCGGTTATCGGTGCTTCAGTATTGGGGATGTGGGAAGAAGCATTGATGGTGGTTATTTTGGTAGCTATGGCGGGACATCTTGAAACGAGCGCATTAGAAAATGCCCGAAAATTAATGCAAGGTGGCCTCGATAGAATTCCCCGAACGGCGAGGAAAGTCCTTAATCCTGCAATTAAACTAACTAAGCCAAATCAATTCAATGTGTTTACAGTGCAGCAGAACACCAGTCCAATACAACCAGTTGACCACCACCATCATCACAAATCACCTGAAGAGCATGAAATAATATCACTCGATTTGGTCAATATTGGGGATATACTTGAGATAAGGAGCGGTGAGCTAATTCCGGCTGACGGAATAATTGTCGATGGTTTTGGGGCTTTAGATAAGGCCCCGCTTACTGGTGAATCAGTTCCTGTCGAGGTCGGTAAAGGTGATGAGTTAAATGCAGGTCTTGTGCTATCAAGGGGGCCGGTTCTACTCGATGTTACCGCAGTCGGTGAAGATACCAGACTATCCGGGTTAATCGATGCAATCCACGCATTCAAGGAAGAAAAGGCACCAATACAAAATCAAATCGAAAAATTCAGCGCCATATGGGTGCCAATTGTATTATTTGGTGCCTTAGCAGTCTGGTATTTTATGTTCCCATCCAGCAATTGGAAGATAATCCTACTGCTTTGGGTTGTTGCCTGTCCATGCGGCCTCCTGCTCGCTGCCGCAATGCCGCATGCTGCTGCACTAAGTCGTGCTTCGCGTATGGGGGCAATAGTTCGAGGCGGGAGCATCCTCGAAAAATTGTCAAGGGTAAACCATGTCTTACTCGATAAAACAGGAACATTGACTTCAGGCAAACCGGTAATTGGTTCAATAACAATTGCCAAGGGCCGGCAAAGAAATGCCGCAATAGCGCTTGCTGGCGGCCTCGAGAAGCGTTCATCTCATCCTTATGCAATAGCTGTGCTAGAATATCTTGAGAATGAAGCTATCGATCCAACATCAGTTGCCGGAATCGCCGATATTGAAGCCGGAGTCAAAGGCTTCTCCAATGGTAAAGAAGTCACTTTCATCAGAGCAGACATGGCGGATAAGCACAAAATTACTGTGCCTGAAAACCTTGTTGCTGCGTTAGAACAGGCGAAGTTAGACGGTTATGGCGCTAGTATATTGACCAAGGATTCACAAGCGATTGCTCTATTTACCTTCATTCACGACGATACCAGAGAAGGCAGTAAAGAATTAATCCATGGTTTGATCGACCGAGGAATCAGCGTTGAGATAATATCTGGAGACTCGCAGTCATCCGTTACAGCATTCGCAAAAAGTGTTGGACTGCCCGAATCATCTGCCCTCGGTGGCCTCTCACCTGAGGACAAGGTTAGATGGGTTGAAGATCGCTCTAAGAGTCATGTAACGATGATGGTCGGTGACGGTTTTAATGACTCAACTGCGTTAGCAGTCGCAGATATTGGTATTGCAGTTGGCACCGGAGAATCGGTAAACATGGAGGCTGCAGACATTATGTTTCCCGGAGAGGAGCCAAAGATGCTGGTCGATTTGTACGATTTGTCTGTAAAGATGAATAGAGCCTTGATTGGTAATATAATACTCTCAGTATCAATAACATTTATCCTAGTATTCTCGGTTATCAACCAGTTATATGATCAACTATGGGTAGGAGTTCTAATCCATGAAGGCTCAGTACTAGTCGTCATTTTCAACGGAGCCAGATTGTCTGGCAAAGGAAACATGATGTCGATGATGTTTGTTACGTTGAGAAATTTGTGGCTAGACACGGTCCAGTTAGTTAAACAACTGCGAGCACATTATACAACTGGAGAATCATCAAATTTAGTTTTGCCAAATCAAAACCACGCGACATCTTAAACCCTAGTGGCATCTATCACGCGTCGGTGCGAAGATGAGTCGAGTAAGAGCAGACCCGATAACCGCTGCACTTGCCCACCCGACCCGAAGAAGCCTCTACATCTCGCTTAGTAGCGCAGAAGAAATGAGTACCGTACAGCTGCAAAATATTGTTGACGTCGACCGATACAATCTATACCATCACCTGAAAAAATTAGCCTCGCTAAATTTGATTGAAAACCACCGAGATGCTGGACGGGCTCGCTGGTGGCGAGTGGCAAATAAGGTTACTTTACCAGAGATTCTATCGGTTACCAATGCCGTAAAATCTCCACCGGCTAACAGCAATTTATCCGTAGATTTAAACCATCAAAACACTCATGTAATTTCGTTAGAAGGTTCACGAGATCGGGTTGGCGCCAAACTACTGTTAGAGAAATTAGCTCAGGAACTAGGCATAAACCTAGACCTACCGTGGAACTTTGTCCCCGAAAAAATAGCTTTGATAGGAGAAGATTAGGTGATTAGATGACTGAAGAATTGTCAGTAGAATCAAGGATTGCACCTCCCGCATTGTCTTGTCCTAAATGTGACGAGATGTTACCTATGGAACTTGGTGAGGTGCAGTGCCAGAAGTGCTCTGCTCGAGTAAAAATTGAGCATGAGGGCACGCGGAAAAAATGGCGCCAAGAAAAAGTCAGCTGCCCGGGATGCGAAAAAGTTCTAGTTGTGGGGGTAGATTCCCGACCCGCTAATTTACAGTGTGTTGCCTGTGATTGTCAGTTTGTGGTCACAAAAAATATTCCTAAAATAGAGGTTGATTGCCCAGCATGTGATCGTCGATTAAGGATGAAAAAGAAACCAGGAAGGCGAGAGGTAGACTGTCCAGCATGCGATAAGATATTTTTTGTTCAATTTTGAATTATTTTGAATCATTTGGAATAATTGATAACATGCTAAAAACGCCGTATAGTAAGGCTAATTCATCGCGCTCCTTATGTATGATTAGAAATGGATAACACATCGGATGGGTATTATGAGTGCGAGCGATAGCAAGAAGGGGTCATCTGCTGACTCAACTCGTGGTGGCCAAGAAAACGGCGACCGAATGTCACTATCCGCCCTTAGATCTCAATTTACAAGGGGTGCAACCCAATCGCTTTCACAAAGCGAAATGACCAGTGCGCGATTCCGCAAAGAAGAGCGTCTCCGTGCCGACATCCGTCGAGAGCGTAGACTCCGACAACAGGCAATAAATGAGCGCGTAATTGCTATGCAAGACAACCTCGCTAAGGATCTAGCCGTGCAGCATGAACTAACAATCGATGCCTTGGAAAAAGAGCTTCGTGAGCAAATGGAGACCGAGTTGGTAAACCTTGAGCAAGATGCGTTAATCAATGAAGAGGCTAAATTACGTTCTGAGTATGAGGTGCGGCTAAATAGAAAGATAGATACTCTTCAAGAACAATTTGAGATTGAGCAAGATGTCAGAATTCAGGAGCTTAAAGGGCAACTAAAGGAGCAGATTGAGATTGAACTTCAGAAGGAGCATAAACAGCGTCTCGAAATTCAAAAAGAACGTATAGCACTTGAATACAATCAACATCTCCAAGTTAAGATTAGAGAAATGGAGGCTTCACTATCCGACGATATGGAGGCTAGATTCAAACAAATGGAGGCTCACGAGCTTAGTCGACTTGAAGAGAGTCATGCCGCCAAACTCTCCGAACGAGAAGAGCAGTTGCGGCGGGGAATCCGAACCAGGCTCGAGCAGCAACTAAGGGCCCGGCTCAAGCAACGCGAGACCAGACTCAAATCAGAATACGATCGCCGCAGTCTTCGATTAGAAGAGGACATTGCACAACAGATTCAAGCTGAATTAGAAACTCGTTTGCGCCAAGAAACAGATGATCTCGAAGATCAAATGCGCGAGGATGTCGAACTGGCCATTGCCCGCAGGAAGGATGAACTTCGTATCGAAATCGAGAAGCAATTGGAATCTAAGCACACTGAACGGTTGGCAGATCGAAAATCTAGGTTGCGAGAAAAGTATGATATCACATTCTCAAAGGCGGTTGACGATATCTCAAAGACTCTCAAGCAGGACATTGAGCGCGAGCTTGAAAATCGTATGGAATCTGAGTACACGAGTTATCGCAGTGCCCGAGAAGCAGAGATACAAAATCGATTAGCAAGGTTCCGTTATGACCGAGAGAATGAACTTCGAGAGCAACTTGAGGAGCAATATGATTCAAAGAAGTCTGAATGGGCTGAACGCTTAGAGTTAGAGTTCCAGTCACGCGAGGTGGCTGCGCGCAAGGCGATAATGTCAGAAATAGACGCTGGATTGCGAAATGAACGGTTGACCTTCGAAACCCATCTCGAGTTGTTAAAAGAGGAAACAGCATTGGAGCTCGAGGTCAATATGGAGGACCGTCTAGAAGAATTCAAGCAGCGTAAAGAGGAAGAGGTCGCTTCGCAACTTGAACGTCAACTGGATAAGCGCGAAGAAATCATGCGCAACAAGGCATTAATCGAAATCAGAAAGCGAGAGGCACTGATTCGTGCCGAAATTGAGGCACAGTTAGGCTTAAAGCGTGCTGAAATTAGGGACAGGCTACAAAATCTAAGCGAGAAAATGGACAATTTCAAGGAAACTGCAGAAATAAAAATGCGCGAAGCGGTCGAAAAGCAGGTTCAAGGAGAAATCGATTTAGATGAAGCAGAGTATAAAACACGGCAAGAGGAGTTTAGAGAATTACAAAACCTCGATACTAAAGCGGAGAAGCGACAGATGTGGATGCAATCCATCTCTGGGCAGGATCGCAAACAACCCGTTACCTTACCGGACCCATCAACGCTTGGCGCTAGACCATCCTTACTCGGGGCGACAGGTGGTCGACCAATGCGCGGTATTCTTGGCTCGACTGCCGCCCAAGAGGCACCTCAACCTAGAATCGGCTTAGCCGGTATGAGGGCACCAACATCCAGTGCGAAACCCCTAACTCCAACAACCCCACTAATTAGACCAGTCAAATCACCGATTGGTGAAGTGAAACCAGCCACAGCCTCAATTCTTCCGAGGCCGATCAAGAAATTAGGCACCCCAGAGGTCTTACCGGCAACCGAGGAAGTAATCCCAGAAACCTCAATTGAGGAGGTTATTGAGCCGGTCGCCGAAGAGGTAGCTGAGCAAGAAGAGCTTGTCGAAGAACTCACTGATGGTGAGGTCGTTGAGCAAACAGCAACCCTGCGGCCAATTACCAAGACCATGATTCCTCAACAACAACCGAAGACTAAGTTAGCAAAATTAACCCCTGTTAAACATATGCTCGAACCTGCTAAAAAGACGCGTGGTGCACCACCGCCTAAAGACATGGGGAAGAAAAAGCCTGACAGCGATGAGTGATTCTTGGGCAAATTAACGCTGTGTTCATATCCTCAAAGGATTTGGCAAGGCCATGAAGCGTGGTTTTGTATTCGCTTTGGTTGTCATAGCTAGTTTGGCTGTTGCTTCGATTCCCTCGTCTACAGCGACCGGTAATTTAGTAGAATCAGGTACGACTCAAAATTTTGATTCGAATATCGTTTTTGCCCATACTCTCGATGATCAGACAATTCTCATGTTACAAAGCGATGGCGTACTTTTTTCTGGCACCAGTCAAGATGGCAAAATCACGGAATTGTGGTCACATAACCTCAACATCAATGCGTCATATGCTAAACTAGACGCAGGTGAAAAGTTACTTGCAGTAATCTATGACAACGGGTTTTTGACCTTTAATTTAGATACAATGCAAAACGAGCACGACACTAGTTTATCCAGCATCCCGGATTCATTAGACTGGGATTCAGACGGTGAGGTTTGGTTAGCATATCATAGCGGATCAAGAAAAGCGAAAGAGTATTCTGGTGGAGTTTATACAAACTACCAGACTAGTACAGTTTCATCCGGATTCTTCTCGTTTGAAGTAATGTCAGACGACAGTATTGTACTGGGTGGTTTCGATACTAAGTTGCATATCTTTGATCAATATGGCAGTCTAGTGACGCAGATGAATCAACCGAACTCATATGTCAGCGCATTGCTTGAGCCTACAGAGGGAATACTGCTGGCCGGGACAGGCGACGGCCAATTACATCGCTACGATATCAATAACTCTTGGAGTCACATGTCGTTGAATTTGGGCTCCGATCAAATAGCCGCAATTCAGGACTTTGATGATAGCAAGTATGCGGTTTTGGATAGTAGTAACACATTCCACTTAATTGACAAAACCACTTTTACCAAAGTCAGTGATTTAGCCACCACCTCGACTGCATTTTACGCGATAAGTGACATTACCGGACAAATCTCGGTCATATACAACTCCGGTTTGTTTGCTGGGATAATGTATTATGATATTGATAGTGATGGAGACGGAGTAATCGATTCAGTTGATGATTTTCCAACTGATGTAACCCAACAAATCGACGCTGATGGTGATGGTTTTGGTGACAACATCAACGGTGTGAACGGTGATGAGTTCCCAAATAACCCAGAACAACACCGAGATTCAGATGGTGACGGATATGGTGATAACATGTTTGGCGAGCAGGGTGATTTGTTTCCACAAAATAGTGAGCAGTGGGCGGATTTAGACGGTGATGGTTATGGCGATAATCAAGATGGCTTAATGGGTGACAAATTCATTGAAGATTCTACTCAGTGGAATGATACTGATGGGGATGGTTACGGGGATAATTTGCTAGGCAATTCCCCAGATTCCTGCCCGGATGTTGCTGGTTTTTCTAAATTAGATAGGTTCGGTTGTTTAGATACCGACTTTGATTTTTATTCAAACGCAGATGATGAGTATACAATTGCTGACGGCGCTGACGCCCTGCCTAACGACGGCACGCAGTGGCAGGATATGGACGAGGATGGGTATGGAGACAATCCAGCCCCTGCCGCAAAACCTGATTCATGTCCCTCAGTTGCAGGTAATTCTACCCAAGAAATCCGTCTTGACGGCACAATAATTGAAAAATTCGGGTGCCTGGATACAGATGGTGATTCATTCGACGATTTGACTGACGAATTTCCTTCCAACGCAGATGAGTGGTTTGATTCAGACGGTGATGGTGTTGGTTCTAACGCTGACTATGACGACACTGAGTTTTTGATAATCACTCAAGAGGACTACTGTAGAATTTCCGGCGACCAGTCCAACTCTTGCAAGTCGTGGAATGACCTTGATTATCAAGAGTATCTTAGTAGAGACAAATCAGCCGGAGAAACAGATCTTTCATATGCTGCTTGGTTAGCTCAAAAAGACGCTGGGCTATTGGAAGAAGAGGATAGTTTGGTTGCGGCAATCAAAGATGTTGCATTTGTAGGTGGCGGAATTTTTATTGTTGCTACAGTGTTAATCTTATTGGGCAGTTTCATTGTTAGACGGCGGAAGCTGAACGATTTAGTTAAGCGCTATGGTGTTCCGTTCCAGCCAAAAGATAAGAATACCGCAAATCAGGAAGCCCTCGAAGGAACAGCGGGCCTATCAGCAACCGGCGGTATTGAATCTGATGATTCATGGGATGATGAGGTTGCTGCTATGGATTTCACTGAAAAATCTACGGAGCCGGAGGAATCTACGACTACTGTCGTTTCGGCAGATGAATTATATGATGAAACAACCGATATGAGTGAACTGGCGGGCATCGAAATTACCGGTAGTGAAACCTCTGAAGAGGAGGTATCTGCAATGTTAGAAGATAGTAGTGCTGAGGCATCGGGCGAAAAACCCACGACTTCTCCTCCGCTCCCCGCATCTGGATTACCGGAAGGTTGGACGATGGATCAGTGGGAATGGTACGGCCATGAATGGCTAGCAAAATTTGGTGATAACTGATTATTTCCAGACTATCGGCAGGGAGTGTTTTAATTTCCCTAATTCTTCACCAGTATACAGTGGTTTACCACCCTCAACAATGGTATTCATAACTAACCACAACACAGCATTCCAAGACTTTGATTTGGCAAATAGTTCGATATAACCTGCATTAGCAGCCTCTAGTAGTTGCCCTTCAGCAGTATTTTCATCAAATAGTGCTCGAATGAGATTATTTGTATCAAACAGGTATCCCTTTGGACGCCACTCCATCATGTTATCAAACCCTAAATGGAGATAGATTTAACCGATCTACTAGGTGTTCGACATCTACATCAGCGACGGCTTTCATGCGCTCTCTCAAGGTTTCGATTTCTCCGTTCATCTTGGTGATTTTGTGCGCTCTGATTAAATCGTTTAGAAACTCATTCACGCTTTTGTAACCACTCAAGGTTCGCATAGTGTTTAGTTGCCTACGAACCTCATAACTCACGCTTATCGACGTCATACCTTCTGCTGTCATGGCTTATCCCGATGTTGGTGCCGGCTAAGGAATACTTAACCTCCGCGAAAGAAAGCCGCGCTTGCCGGTGGTTTTTGCGGTGGATTACTTATTTCGGTCATCGATTTCTATCCAATAACAGACGGGGTTGTTCACTGACTCCAAATTCTCGACGCATCGCCATAACTCGCTGATGAAATTCTTTGGCCAGCGTCCAATACTCTAATGATCCGGCTCCAGCACCTGAGTTGGTTGGCTTGTTGAGTAATACAGTAGGTGCACCAGACCATGGTGCTTCAGCCACCTTTACTAGCCGTCTAATCGTGGTCTTGAACAATTTTTTTGGCATTTTTGCATTGACTTGATCGCAAACGTGGCGACTTAACTTTGATCTCGCATCCACCATAGTCATAGCAACTCCGAAGATTTTCAGATTACGGTTGATTCTGCGCTGAATCATTTTAATTGAGTTCATTAACATGCTAAAGCCTTCCAAGGCATAATACTCGGCCTGGACAGGGACCATGACCCAATTAGCGGCACACATTGCATTGATTGATAGCAATCCGAGTGAAGGTGGAGTATCGATAATAACATAATCAAAGTTGTCAATTATCGGCGCCAGAGCTTCCCTTAGTCTAGTTTCTCTGCCGATTTTGTGACTCAATTCAATTTCTGCACCTGACAGGTGGATATCGCTTGGTAGTAACCATAAATTGTCCACAGTAAGATTTTCTGGGGCGGCTTTGCCACTGTTCCTCATACTCCACGCTTCCTGCATACTTTCTGTGAGTGCACTGGGTGAAATGAGATATTCATCCATCAAGGGTAAATCCTCACCAGTATCATTAGTCAATAAATCATAGGCCGTTCTCTTGACTTTCTTCTTTTCGACACCAAATGAGGTTGCACAGTTGCCCTGTGGGTCTAAATCAATTAGCAGTACTTTAGCAGGAGGAAGTTTTTGTCGCTTGGACCCTTTGGATAATGCTGCTGCTAGGTTTACCGCAGTGGTGGTCTTTGCGCATCCGCCTTTCTGATTGGCGACAGCGATGACCATCTTGTACGGATTCACAATTCACAACTCCCGGACATTTAGGCCCAGTGAGGGACCCCTCTTTCAATGCAAGGTTGGTTTCGACCATTCTCACATTGGTTGAATAACCGGCACCGGAACCTCGGAAAGAATTTTTCTTACGATGTGCATACCGGTAATACCACGTATCTTAGCTTCTGGTTTCATGTTTATTCGGTGCGAGATAATTTGTAGAGCGATACCCTTTATGTCGTCTGGAATGACATAATTCCTACCAGCAATTGCCGCAGCGGCTCTACCAGTCTTGAACAGTGACTGACTGGCACGAGGTGAGGCGCCGTTGACCACACGGTGATCTTCTCTTGTGCGCTGAACGATTTCAACAATGTAGGATAGGATTGCAGGATCAACATGGACTGTTTCCAGGGCTTTTTGCATGGCAACAACCTTCTTTGGAGAAGTTACCTGTTCGACATCATGATTATCTTTTCCTCTTAATTTTCTTCTTGCTAGAATCGCTTTTTCTTCTGATCTGTCCGGGTATCCCATCGACATCTTCATCAAGAATCGGTCCATTTGAGCTTCGGGTAATGGGTATGTACCTTCTTGTTCAATTGGATTTTGGGTTGCCAATACCACGAAGGGTGCTGGTAACTTGTGAGTTATTCCTTCAATTGTCACCTGTTTTTCTTCCATCGCTTCAAGCAGGGCAGCTTGGGTTTTTGGCGGAGCTCGGTTGATTTCATCGGCTAGTAGAATATTGGAGAACAAAGGACCGGCTCTGAGTTTAAATTCACCAGATTTCTGATCGTACATGTAGGTACCCATGATATCGGAAGGTAGCAAATCTGGGGTAAATTGTACACGCTTGAACTTACAGCCAAGCGCCCGCGCAAAGGTGTTTGCCAGCAGAGTTTTAGCAAGGCCGGGGAAGTCTTCCAGCAGCATATTACCATTTGACAATATTCCGACGGTAACTCGGCGTAGATTTTCATTTTTGCCAATGATAACTTTGCTGACCTCGCCCATCAAACTGTTGGAGATTGCTGAGACTGTACCTATCAAATCCTGTGAGCCAGCCGGTGCTGGCATGCCTGCGTTAGGGGAGAATCCTGCTTCCATATTTGCAACTCCTTACAAATAAGAACCAAAACATTCCATATATGAATGTGAGGTTGTGATATGTCATTATGTATCATGGTTATTTTTGCTTATCGGCCCCAAAAATGGTCAACCTTTCGATGCAGCCGAATCAATTCATCGAGAATTTCCTGTTCGACAGGGTCTAGTTCTAATTTCTTCAGTCGTTTGGCGTGGGAAGCGGGGACATCAACATAGAACTCGTCTAACTCATCGATGTGTCGTCCGACGGTTGGTCCTTGGATTGCTACTGCGACTTCATCGCCTTGGTTTGCCTCTCTGACATCTTCTGAGTTCCTTGTCCTCAAACTCTTGACCTGTCCGACGGGGGTGCCGTCTAGTTTCATCAACCTCTGGCCAATGTGTAAGCGACCACCGACCACGCGCATTCCAACAATGGCCGGATTCTTCGCTCTGAAGGTATGATCTTTCAGGTACAGCAGTTTTCCTGGGTAGACCAAAGATTCTCTTTGGGCAGCTTCTATTGCCGCTTGCTTTTCGTCTCGCCATTCTTCAAAAGCAGTTATGATGTGATAGATTATTGCACCACTGAAGAAAGCGATTTCCCCCTCACTCTTGGATAATTCTTCGGCAACCTCGGTGTTTGGTTTGGTAGAGAATCCGAGTATTGCTTGGTTCAGGGGGTCTTGAATTGATTTTGCCATTAATATGTCTTTTTTATTGACCGGGCCGACAGTTGCCTGCCTCACAGGAATTTTTAGTTTGAATAATTCAAAGGCTAATGCTTCTAATCCACCGACAGTATCTGCCTTTATTACCACACCATCCTTTTCCTCGACCGCTCCCTTACAGGTACCATTTTGGCAATTTGCAATAAACTCAACACGAGGTGATACTTTTTTGCACACCGAACACATTATTGGCATTTTGTCGTAAATTCCACGCCACTCTTCTCTAATCGATTGCTCAGCATTGGATTTCTGTTCAGAATTATTTGCTAGATGTAGGGTAGTTCCAGCAATGGCATTTTCTAAATTTGGTGCAACAATCTTAACTCCGCAGGCTGCTTGTATCTCAGAAAAATTCTCCCAACGCTTGCCAGCATCACGCATTTCTGACATGCCTTTGGGTCGTTTCAAACCCTTGATGTGCGTGGTGAATGCCCCATCATTGGAGGCAAGCATGATTTTGTCGCCGATTTTCAAATTACCACGATACAGGATAACATCGATAGTTTTCCCCATTCCAACTTCGTCTCTCATTTCGAGAACAGTACCCATAGCTGGTCCGATAGTATCTGTTAACCTGTCCTCAAGAAATCGCTCTGCTAACCCTACGCTCACTGCGAGCAAATCTTGCAATCCTTCACCTTCCTTCGCCGACATTGGAACCAATGCGACATTCTGACGAAAGTCTTTGATTCGGTCATAACGTTCGATGTTAAAGCCGTGTTCGGAGAATTGGCCGAGCATTTTCCAATACCTATCATCGAATAGGGACTTTACGTCTTCTCTCTGCGCCGCCATAGATTGGATAAACGAGCGCCCAGCTTCGCAGCGCCATCCATGAATCCGATCGACCTTGTTAGCAGCAATGACAAATGGGGTTTTGGTTTCTTTAAGGGTGTTCAAACTTTCAATCGTTTGTGGTTGTAAGCCTTCCATGATATCGACGACTAGTATCGCAATATCTGCGACAGATCCACCTCTGTTGCGCAGGCTGACGAAGGAGTGGTGGCCGGGGGTATCAATAAACAGTAATCCTGGAGACTTGAATTCCTTACCTCCAAGCATCGCCTTACAGGTTTCGTTTAACACATTAGCTGGTACTTCAGTAGCACCAATGTGTTGGGTTATACCACCAGCTTCACGATCCATGACGCTAGCTTGGCGTTCGCTTCCGATTGATCTTACAAGGTCGAGGACGCTAGTTTTGCCGTGGTCTACGTGCCCAAGCACTGATACTATCGGTTGTCGATTGTCACCACGTATTGGTTCATCTGATACCGTAGGCTGATCGGTTTCCGACATACAACGGCCTCCTTATCAACAGAATGGGTTGGGTTAAATCACTCGTAAAACCACTTGGCAATTGTTTGATCCCAGTCCATTACTCCCTCGGGGAACCAAAGACCCAATTCAAATTCAGCAGTTTCGGGAGCGTCTGAGCCGTGAATCATATTGTAGCCAATATCCATGCCATAATCTCCCCTAATAGTCCCAGGTGCTGCTTCTCGACCGTTGGTTGGACCGATCAAGTTCCTTGACACACTAATCGCATCTCGTCCTGCCCAAGCCATGCAAACAACGGGTCCGGAGGTTACAAACTTAATCAGTCCCGGGAAAAACGGGCGCTCAGCGTGAACAGCATAATGCGCTCGCGCAATTTCTTCGGTCGGAACCATGGCTTTCAAACCGACAAGTTTCAGCCCTTTTTGTTCAAATCTTCCAATAATCTCACCAACAAGTCCTCTTTGAACTCCGTCAGGCTTTACCATAACATACGTAGTTTCCACAATGTTCACCACATCGACCCAAAAATCACCCCTTTATCAGGGATGCGGAAACAAAATCCGCCGGTTTATTGAATGCCGCCTTTGACATAGTGACGGGTCCATTTGACCTTACGGGAATTTCTCCCCAGTTTGACCATGTTTTTCCTGGCTTTTGAGTTCTTGAACCACATGATGCTTCCGTCTCGTCTAATGAACATAATACCAGTGCCTGGCTCAATCTCATCTCCTGAGAAACTGCATATTCTTCTTTCTGGCACATCAATCACCTAGCGTTCAGTTTTCTTGCTTCGCGTCCAGTGTCACGGAGCATCAAAATATCACCAATTCTAATTGG
>MDTC01232922.1_pt1 | contig 25427 bp, 17 predicted proteins | sample 811181 | NCBI WGS metagenome assembly MDTC01 (sample SAMN05326644, study PRJNA326480) | marine metagenome | isolation source: seawater | place: Pacific Ocean: North | collected 2011
GAGGCGTATGTTGCAAAGCGTACGGAGCAAACGTCCTCATAGGACGCTTTGCTTTGGACGCAAGTGCAACGTCCGCCGGATCCGATTTCTAGAATCCCCCGTATATATCAGTTGGATACCTGACCACACATATGCGTCACGATAAACGTTGAAGCACCAATGTCTTGAGATAGTCCGATTCGGAGAAGTTCGACATACACGGATGGTCTGGGCCTTGCCCCCAGATATCAAGTAACTGGACATCCATATGCTGGTCAGCTGCAGCTTCCTGCACCAATCCCCAAAAGGTCTCCCTATCCAAATGATACGAACAAGAAGAAGACACCAAAATCCCACCAGGCGGGAGGAGGCGCAAAGAGCGCAAGTTTAACTCTTTATACCCACGCAACCCTGCTTCCTTCGCCGAACGATTCTTGATGAAAGATGGAGGGTCCAAAAAGATCAGATCAAATTGTTCATTATCACGATCAAATGCCCGCAATTGCTCAAACACGTTGTTCCCGATCGCCGTAATCTTGGAGGACAGATCATTGAGCGCGGCGTTGCGGCGAAGCACCTCAATCGCAGATTTCGAAATATCAACAGCCGTGACACTCCCACCATCAGGCAATCTCGACGCTGCATGACACGAAAACCACCCCTGGTAACAGCACGCTTCAAGGACCCGTTGAGAGGAAGGTACAAACTCCATACAACGACGCAATGTCGTCAACTGATCCAAAAATGCGCCTGTCTTCTGTCCTTCGAGTGGCTCAAATGAACACTGAAGACCATCAACATCGATCTCCATCACCGCAGGTAGCTCGCCGTATATGACGCCTTTGCGACGAGGTAACCCTTCCAGGTCTCGAACCTTCCCATCGTTCCGCTCGACGATCGCACGTGGTGAAAAATGCTCTTTCAACAGCTCAACGAGCAGATCACGAAGGCGCTCACTCGACGGACAAAGCGTCTGAATCACAAAGATATCACCATAACGATCGATGATCGTCGCGGGAAATCCGTCCGCTTCACCGTGGATCAATCGGTACACAGAGGTCCCAGCAGGCAACAAACGCTCACGTCTCGCCTGTGCCTGTAGAAGACGCGCTCTCCAGGTCTCATCATTTGGCGGCTCCTGATCACGAGACACCCTCCGAATGGAGATCTCCGACTTCTCACTGTAAAACGCGTAACCAAGATGCCGCTTGTCCGGAGCGAACACATTCACAATATCACCAGACACAGCCTCAACCTTTTGGATATCGGAGCGATAGATCCAAGGATGTTGTCGTTTCCAGCGCTTGTGTGCGCGCTTGTTGATCTGAACAAAGGGAGTCTGCATATCTCTTATTTCCTTGCCTTTTTGGGGGCTTTGAGTTGTTTCATCAAGACATCCACAGCCTTCTTTAGCTGCACGTCTTTATCGAGCAATCGGTCCGAGAAGGTATTTCGAACATACACATCAGGCGAGACGCCGACCTTTTCAAGGTCTTTCCCATCAAGCGTTCGGCACGCCCAAAATGGAAGGCGAAAACGCGTACCATCGATCAACGTAGACGAGGTCGTAAAGATCAGCCAACGGTACGTCCCCACACCCACGATTTTGCCAAGCCGCAACGCCTTAAAACCGTTCGCGGTCATCTCGGCGTCACTCAAAGAGCGCTCGTTGATCATCATCACCATCGGTTTGTGGGCCGCCGCAAAGAATGGTTGGGGCCATGACTTCATGCCTCGGATCTGCCACGTGGAGTACAATCGCCTCGACAGAATCTGTAGCACACGATCGTGAATGTTCCCACCCCAGTTAAAGCGCAGGTCGATGATCATCGCTTGTGCGTGGCGACTTTGTGTCTCAAAATCACGGATCAAACGATACAGATCACGTTGCCCCATTCCTCGCATGTGGAGATAGCCGATCTTCCCCTGACTCCATGCGTTGACTTTTTTACGACGAGCACGTGCCCATGACAAGTACCGAAGCCATCGATCTGCTCCGTAGGACATCGGTCTGACCTTCAGGCTACGCTTGGTCCACGTCACCTTTTTGGCTTTGGATGGGACTTTTACAACGACCACAACACGCTTTCCAACTTTCCCTTCAAGCAGCTTGTGGATGCTGGTGGAAGATGTCACAGTCTCCCCATCGATCGAGTCTAACCACGCGCCCGCAGAGAGCTTCCTATCTGCGTTGTACAACGCGCCTCTTCGGAGAATCTTGGTGATCATCACCCTCTTGCCCACAACACGCCACTCGATCCCAAGTGAACCTGTCTGGAGAGCACGGCCACGACGTCGAAGACGCACACCAAGGTGAGAGGCGTTCAGCTCCCCAACCATCTCATTCATCAAGTCGGTCCAGTCTTCATCTGTTTGGACTTGCTGCACAGCCGGAAGATATCGTTTGTACACTTGCTTCCAGTTGAGTCCACTCATGCCTCGATCGTAAAACTGATCGCGCATTGTCAACCACAACTCTCTGAATTTCTGTTGTCTTTGTTGTTGATGGTCAATTTCTATTTGAGTTGTCAAACGCAAGCGCTGGATCTTGCCAGAGGGGATCGCGATACGAACGACTTTTCCGCGGTGAAGAACGTAGGCAGCTTTGCCATCAGATGCCCATCGAAGACCATGATCTCCCCACAGATGGCGAAAACGCAGCCCCAACGCGATCGGTTTGGCACCTGAGATACGCGCCTTCTTCGCGTGAAAGGAAGCCATCCAGATCTGCACGACCCCTGACGTGTTGGCGAAGAACAACAAACGCTTACCTTTTGGTGAAGGTTTCGGGTAGCGCTCGTCCCCTTTCAGTCGCGTCAGTGTTTTCGTCCGCTCCAAGATATCAAAGGTGTCGATCACCATCTTAACGGTCTTCTTTTTCTTGGAAGTCTTCTTCGATGCTTTCTTCTTCTTCTTCGCGGTTTTGGTCGCTGGTTTTGTCGACGCCTTCTTCTTTTTCTTTGAAGTCGCCTTGGCTGTTTTCTTTTTCTTCCCCTTCACCTTAAACAGCTTTTCCAAACGGTCCTCTGAGAAGGGTCTCTTCATCGCTTTGAGAGGTAAAAGTTTGAGATCATCTCCACCAACACGTGTAAACCAATCACTTCCGTGTGGGTTGGAGCGATAAAACAAAAACTTTCCATCGTGTGAGAGCGCACCATCGGCATCATGAGCTGCCGTCTGTGTCAGCTTGTGTGAACGTTTGCCATCGACGTGATGAAGCCAGATATCACCGCGCCCTCTGTCGAGCTCGATCGACATCAACCAACGATGATCAGGTGCCCACTTGAGCGTCCACCCCATAAATCCGCCATGTTGCGTCTTTGCAAGCAGCTTGGGTTGCTTTCCTTTTTCGAGCAGCATGATATCCGTCTTCCCTTTTACGTAGGCGATAAATTGGCCGTCACCAGACACAGTCGGGAAGTAGAGTGGCGTCTTGCTTTGAACGAGTTGTGTCTCCTTCTTCGAGAATGGGTAGCGCTTGACCAACGCAAAACCTTTGCCACGTTCGGTGAGATAGAGGAGATGACGAGAGTCTGCATCCCATGTGACACTGTACTCACGCCAATGGGTACGTGTAACTCGATGAATCGCGGTTTTGGCCTTTGCGTCAGTCACAAAGATCTCACCGTGCATCACAAACGCGAGCTTCTTGCCATCCGGAGACAGCGCGTACTCTTGCACTGAGGATAACTTCGTATGTGTGCGTTGTGGGTGGGGATTGGCCGCTTGTATTGAAACAGGGATCCGTTCAGAGCGCCCAGTGTCAGTGTCTGTCTTCCACAACTGAAAATGCCTCTCGTACACAATCGTACGTCCATCTCTTGAGAGAGAAGGCCAGCGGACAGGACCGGTCTTAAATGTCGTAAGAGCACGCTTTTTGCCGCCTTGGATGGAAGCCTTGTAGAGATTGGCGGTGCCACTGCGCTCGGAGACAAAGAAGTAGGATGTTCCGTCTTTCGACCACATCGGCCATACATCATTCTTTTTGTGATGTGTCAGTTGTGTCGCTTGTTTCGTTTTGAGATTGTAATGGATGATATTATCGTTATTCGGACCAGTGTATCCTTTTCTCCACCAAAAGAACGCTCCCTCCATACTGCTGCCCATCAGCAACGCGTCGCCTTTGGGTGACCATGCTCCAGAGTGTGCGATGTTCCAAAGTCCATGAACCATACGACGTGCGAGTCCACCAGTGCGGGCAATCGCATACAAAGACATACCATTTTGTCGATTGGAGGCGAACAAAATCTCCCGACCATCAGGAGACCAATCCAGTCCAACATCCGCCGCGCTATGATAGGTAATCCTCGAAGGAGTCCCTCCTGTCGAAGGAATGACATAGACATCCTTCTGAAGATTCCGTGTGCTCGTGAACATGATCCACTTACCATCAGGAGACCATCGAGGCATGCTGTCATACGATGAATGGACAGTCAGCCTTTTTGGGTTAGAGCCGCTTGCACTTGCGAGCCAAATGTCTCCTTGAAATGAGAAAGATAGTTGACGTCCGTCAGGAGAAAGTGCAGGATGTCGCAAACCGAGAGTCTGCTTGCCACCTGCGGAGGCAGTCCCCGCCCACACCAATGAACCAGGGAAGATCAACAAGCACATACCAATCCACATATATATCAGACATATGGGATGATTCTTCATCGACATGATTATCACCTATTTGGTTGAAGGAGTGTATTCAATCTACACCTCCACATTCAGCGAGTGAATGGCTGGTGTGTTTCAAATAAAATGAAACATACACATCTACCACGACACGTACAAAAGGTGAACGAGCTTACCATTTCACAGAACCAGATTTCAATGGAAACCGCGGAGAAAACAAAGCCTCCGTGACAGCTTCGGTATATAGACAGGAAAATGATCTCGACGCTCAACAGTGAGCAACTTTCGCCCCCGGAATCCCCTACTATTCGAAGGAGAACAAAATGAAATCAATATGGTTAACCATGGCGGTTGGCATATTTGGGGGCCTCGGCGTATTTCTCTATGGAATGAGAGTGATGAGCCAGGGTCTCGAGTCCGTCGGTGGTGACACCATGAGGAAGTGGCTTCAACGTTTTACAAGCCACCCGATTGCCGGTATCTTTACAGGTCTTCTTGTCACATGCGTCATTCAATCATCGAGCGCGACGACGGTCATGCTCGTCAGCCTTGTCCACGCAGGATTTCTCAATCTCGCGCAGGGAATCAGCGTCATTCTTGGTGCCAACATCGGCACGACCCTCACAGGATGGTTGGTCGCGATTTTGGGCTTTAAGATCAAAATCGCAAAATTTGCGCTCCCTGCAGTCGGGGCTGGTGTGCTCTTTATCTTTTTGAGCACAAAAAACCGCAATCGCGCAATCTGGGGGGAAATCCTCGTTGGATTTGGTCTCCTCTTCCTCGGCTTGATGTTCATGAAGGACTCTGTCTCCGTCCTCAAACAATCAGAAAGCATCAAACAGATGCTCCACGCGTACTCGGCATCGAGTGGGCTCTTCTCGATGATGATCATCATCGGCATCGGGACAATCGTGACCGTTGTGATTCAGTCCTCCAGTGCAACCATGGCGCTCACAATCACGCTCGCACACCAAGGACTGATCGACTTCCCAACCGCTGCAGCCCTGATCCTCGGCGAAAACATCGGCACCACGATCACTGCAAATCTCGCCGCCATAGGGACGGAAGTCACCGCGCAGCGAGCAGCACGCGCCCATTTCATCTTCAATATATCAGGTGTCCTCTGGGCCATGATTTTGTTCATGCCCTTCCTCTCTCTTGTCGATATGCTCGTCCCGGGTGATCCCTTTGCCAAAGAACTCGCCGTACGCAAAGGTGCCATCGCTCCACATATGGCGGCCTTTCACACGACATTCAACATTATCAACACACTGCTGTTCTTGCCATTCATCGGCATCCTCGCAAAAATCGCGACCAAAATGGTCTCCTCTGGCACACCCTCAGCAGAGCCAACCCTGAAGTATATCAATCAAGGTGGGACACCTGCCACCCCCGATGTGGCCCTCGTGCTCGTCAAAAAAGAGCTCGTGCGTATGCACTCACTGATCATCGAGATGTTCGACAAAACAATCGAAGGTCTCAACGATCCCAAGAAAGACCTCTCCACATCGGCGTCTGACGTTCGCGAGTGCAAATCTCTCGTCGTCACACTAGAAGATGCGCTGAAAGAATATCTCATGAAGTTGAGCGAGAGTCGACTTTCTCGGACGACAAGTGTGGAAGTCACTTCAGCCATTCACATCGCACACCACATCAAAAATACATCCAAACACATCAAGCGTCTGCACTCACTGCTCGAAGGACTGCGGAAGGACAAACGACAACTCAGCACGCAAGCGCAAGAAGAGCTGCCCAACATGGTCAAGCAAGTCAAAGAATTACTCGAACTTGTCCACACAAGCATCGAAGAATACAAACCCATCGCGGACCAAGCAGAAGAGCTCGAACAAGGTGTGAAAAAGCTGCGCAACGAGCTGCGCATCAAACACACCAAACGTCTCCAAGACGGCTCTTGCGAGCTCGTCTCTGGATTGACCTACATCGATATGCTCGCGCATTTTCGCCAGATCGGTAACGACTCGTTCAATATCGCGAAGTTTATCACAGAAGCTTACGAAGAATCACAGTAACAGTCACTCCCCACAAAGACCCCACAGAACGCTCCCCTCAAACATTCCCTCACATAACGCTCAATTGAGCGGCAACGCCAAAATATCGAACTCATCGACGACGTTCTCTTCTTGTTGAGGTGGCGCGACTTGTGGTGGAAGAGGTCTCAACACCTTACGCCCCTTCGAAGTCTGTTCAACCGGCACATTTGCGGTGTGAGACGTCGTCTGTGTTGGACTTTTCGCGACAGGCGCGCTCACAGGACGAAACACGATCTGATTTTTGGTATCCAACGCTGCGTGGAGCCGGGCGCCAGGTCCCACCTCCTCCATCAGTATTTGCTCGGCAAGTGCAGCCTCCAAATACCGACGAATCATCGTCCTCATCGGACGAGCCCCTAGCTCAGGATGATACCCACCATGCTCGATCAACCAATCGATCACAGGCTCTGAAGCGGTGTAGGCAATATCCTTCTCCTCACAAATCTTCTCCGCTGAGGACTTGATCATCAAGCGCGCAAGCTCTCTGATCTCCTCGCGTTTGAGAGGCATAAAGACGAGTCGGGCGTCGATACGGTTCCACAACTCGATGGGCATCTGCTTACTCGCGACAGAGAGGACGACCTCGTTAAGTTCGTGCTCACTTGGTTCACTCTTGTTAAAGCCAATAGATGAACGCCCACTCAACGAGAAGCAATCACTTCCAAGGTTGGAGGTCATCACAATGACGCAGTTTGAGAACGACACCTTTCGCCCTTTACCGTCAGTGAGATGGCCTTCATCGAGGAGCTGCAACAAAATCAACAGCACGTCACGATGAGCTTTGTCGATCTCATCGAGCAGGACGAGTTGGTATGGTCTTGTCCGAACGGCTTCGGTGAGCTGTCCACCATCATCATGTCCAATATACCCCGGAGGTGCGCCGATCAGACGTGTGACAGAGGCGGAGTCCTGATACTCGGACATGTCGATTCGCACAAAGGAGTGCGCTTGGTGGAAGAGATGGTGCGCGATGGCCTTCGCGGTCTCAGTTTTCCCGACACCAGTCGGTCCCAAAAACAAAAAGGAGCCGATCGGACGAGGGCCTTTAAAGCCAGCATAGTTGCGCCTGACAACGGAAGAGATATCGGCGAGGATATCGCGATGTCCAACAACTTGTTGAGCGAGTGTACTCTCCAAAGAGAGCAGCCGCTTGCGGTCCTCTACGAGGAGATATTCTTCGGGAATGGCTGCGAGTTTTGCGATCACCTGTGTGACCTCAACACGTCCGACATGTTTTTTCCGCGCACGACGAGCACGGGAACCAGCAAGGTCGAGGATATCGATGGCCTTCGCCGGCAACCTACGCTCGTGGAGATAACGTGCGCTCAAACGACAGGCGGCAAAGAGCGCCTCAGGCAGGTAGTGGACTTTGTGATGACGAGCGTATGCAGGAGCGACACCATCGAGGATGCGCATCGTCTCATCTTGGCTCGGTTCCTCGATCCAAATCGTGTGAAATCTTCGCACAAGCGCCGGGTCAGTCTCTATATATGTCTTGTAATCTTGTATGGTTGTCGCACCAACACAAGGAAACTCCCCACGACTCAACGCTGTCTTCAAATCGTTGGAAGCGTCCTGCGCACTCTCTCCAGTCGCACCAGCCCGGACCAAAGTGTGAACTTCATCGATAAAAACGATAATTTGGCCCTTAGCAGACTTGACCTCTTCTTTGATCCCCTGCAATTTTTCGGCGAGGCTCCCACGAAGCTGCGTGCCTGCGAGCAGACTCCCCATATCAAGCTCCAGGAGCAACTTTCCAGAAAGACCGGGGATATTCATGTGGGCAATAGCCAGCGCTAACCCTTCGACAAGTGCAGTCTTCCCGACACCAGGCTCACCAATTAAGCAAGGGTTATTTGCGCGACGCTTGCCGAGGATATCGATGATCTCATCCAACTCTTTTTCGCGCCCGACGAGGGGATCAATCTTCCCTTTGTGTGCGAGCCTTGTCAGATTTCGGCCAAGGCTACTGAGCCACGGAAAAGCCTCCGCGTCGAGCTCACCTTGTGCGAGCAATTCCCACGTCTTGTCTGAGAGGGTTTTGGTCTCTTTCTGCTTAGGGATGGGTCTGCCCATTCGGGCGAGCTGTTCGCTTGCGTGGACAACCTCGACCGCCCCTTCATCGTCACATATCGAATCAAAGCGACGACGCACGCGACCTGTCAAGTATGACATCGCCTGATTGCGCAACTTGGGCAGCGAGACATGACAGCGTTGAAGAAGTTGGTAGGCGAGAGATTGTGAGACGCGGCTCATCGCGAGTAAGAGGTGAAGCGTGTCGAGCATTTGGGCATGACTACTTTGCGCAAATTGCTCCATCTTCTGGGCTATGTGTTCCATCACTCCAGGTAACTCTTCATCTTGCCCGGTCAACTCAGAGAGAATACGGTCTTCGTCGATGCCACGCTCTTTCAGCATCTCTTCCGCTTTGTTGGGGAGCAAAAACAACGAGAGCAACAAGTGCGAACTGTTCATCTCCTGCTCTAGCTGCGAGGCGATATCCTGCGCTTGCAAATAAAGTTCTTGCAGCTCGCGACTTTGGGGGACATCCATGAGTAACTCCTGGTTGGGGCGACGCAGGAAAAGGTTGCATTCTCTCCACGTCGTGATGAAAGCCAATCGTGACAGGACTATCATTAAATAAGAAATGGGGGCAATTTTTTGACAACATTTTGTTCCACCAACAACACACGAAGACAGTTGTACACCCCAACTCTCCTTGTCGAGGTGATTGACAGTCTATGTTGGCTTTGCTAGAAGAAAGAAATCCTACGAACACGAGCGCATACTCTGCGTCCGTTGTCAGTGGGTATACGCGTCAATCGATTCATTGGGAGTCATGACAAGTCACAGATCCAGATGCAGTTTGAGAAAGTCGAAAACATGAACCAAGATAGCGCTCGTACAGGACTTCAACCGTTGGAAACCTGGCAAAAAGAAATTAACAAACGTTTTGTCGCAGGTGAGTCTTTGCTCGTCCTCCTTCCAGGCGGAGGAGGAAGAAGTCATTGCTATATCCCACAACTCAAGAACCTCTCTGGGACAACCGTGATCTTGCTGGGTTCAGAGCAACGAAAAAAACGAAGAGAAGCCCAATTACAAGCTCTTTCACAAACCTACACTTGTTGGAGCAGCGATCAACCATGGCCCTCAGACGCTACGACGCTGCTCACTCTGGAAGAAGACTGGAACGAATTCTCCGAAGAAAAGAGCCCGTGGGGGGAAAAGTCTGCTCCTGAGCACATCATCGTCGATTCGCCTCACCCCACAACAACCCCTCCGGCGTGGTGGAAGTGGGTTGAACAGACACACCATCTCGTGCTCCCCTCCCAACCATCGACACGCACAGGCTGGTGGATGAACGAGGACAACACTACACAGTCCACCCTTCTCATCCCCCCCGCTGAAGAGTTGCCTCTGCAACTCCAAGAAGAACAACAAACCGCTATCGATTATTTGCGCGCCCACGCAGCAGACAAAAAGACGTACCTGTGGTTTGGCGACCAAGCACCAGAAACAATTGAAGGCATCGACCTTATCCACGTCAACAAAGCGGACAGCTTACCAACCGAAGCGCCCACAGAGACAAGTCGTGTGTTCTTTTTGGAAGAAGGCGAGACCCCAACATTCCCACTGCCTCCGATAGACGTCGCATTACACGAAGGCCTGCCCTCCAATCTCCGAAGTATAGGCATGTCTGCGCGACTCGCGAACGGGAACATCGTCTTTATCGCTCCAGAAGGTCAAACCGGCGCGCACAAACAACTCTCCCCTCCATCTAAGCTCGCGACCGCGCTCCACTCGTGGCTACTCAATCGCAAACAAACACAGCCCACGCCACAGATTGCGACCAGCGCCAGCCAAATGTTACAAGACATCGGGTATCCGATCACCCCACAACCCACCTTTGAACGCCACCTGCAAGAACTGGAAGAGGCGTTGCAATGGATGCTCGAGAGCGACCTCATCCAGGACGTTCAGGAAGTCCACACACACGTCAAATTGCACCGCGCGAGTAAACTCAAAGAAGTTCAACTCTCCCCACATCCTGAGCTTCTCAAGTTCTGGAAAGTGTACGATGTGGCGCTGCAGCAAATGTCCCCCCTCGACTCCCTCAAATACACCTTTCTCACAGGTCGCACCCTCGACCTCACACTGCTCGCGCAAAAACTTCCTTACTCCATCTATGAACTCAACGACATTTTTCGGACATTCGACCAAAAGGGTCTGATGGTGACTGAGTTGCAACACGGAAGTCTCCCCTACAAGACGGACAAAGAGTTCCAGCTCTCTCTTGAAAAAATGCGACCTGTCTCGCGCTCTGTACAGCTGTGGATGCAGTGCAAAGAAAAGCGCGGACCCCTACTTTGGGCTGCGTTGAGTCAAGCTCCCTTCGAGTTGGAACCAGATCTCACACAGTTATGGGAATTGTCCCCGAAGCAAAGTGAGGTATGGAAGCGCGCATGGTCGATTGTCAAGACCTCCAAAGAAGCTGACAGGTTGCTTCATCTTGCGGCGCGTACACTCGCGTACCTCGAAGACACTTCGAGCCCGACAGCCTCTCTCTTGTGGGAGTTGACCAGCACACAGATCAAGCTCCACGGGCTGGAAACACACGAGTTGCTCGACATTCTGCCTCCAACATCACAGGCAGATAGCCAGATGAGCCAACCACTGCGCGCAGTGTATCAACACCACGATGGCGAAATACAAGCAGCACTCAAAGATTATATCCTCGACGTGAAGGCAGACCTGGGATTCAAAGAGGTGTCGACTTCCTTCGTAGAAGAGCACGCAGAAGAGGTCCTCTCGATGCAAAGCATCGAACAAAATACCACACTCATGCGTCGATACGCGAAGCAAGCCAATGTACTCTCAGAAACACAGCTCTCATCTGCCTGCTCCCTCGCTGCAGCGTGGGCCTCTCACCTGCTTGGGCACAAAGAGAAGAGCCTTCAGTGGTTGAAAGATATGAACGCACAAACACCCCTTGAGCAATGGCGCATGGCCCAAATCGCTGTGGCGAACACAAAACCTGAACTCGCCCTCGACACGCTCCTCGCCAAAGAGATCACACTGCCCGCTGAGGCCGAACAGATCAAGGCACTGCGTAGCTCCCTCCTCGCGCAATGTTTTGACATCTGCAAAAAACAATCCCGATGCAAGGGCTGTTCACTACGAAACAGCGCTTACTGCCCCCAAGACGTCGACACATTTATGCAACAAGTCCGTGAGAGAGAGGAAGAGGAAGAGCAACACAGATTGTTGCGCCTCTCCAAACGATTACGCGCAGACTTCAACCAGCAGCCGACCGAGTGGCTTCAATCTCTGCTCGAAGAAGATGCCCCTGGAACAAAGTCTCAAAAAGTCGAACGTGTCGTCCTTCGCTGTCTCGCAGATCGCAAAGAGGCCAATGTAGACCAGCTCCTTCGCATCGCAGATTGGTGTGATCGTGATGGTGCCTGGCAGCATGCGCTCTCCTACAGAAAGCAGATCGCTGAGCAAACCCCAGAACACGCACAAAACCTCGCACGTCTCGCCACCCTCACGATCCGCAAAGAGAACGACGTCCCACAAGGACTTCGATGGGCCTTGCAAGCCACACACGCCGACCCAAGAAACTTCCCTCTCGAACCCTTCCTCGACGAACATGGTGAGCATCTCCTCGCAGATCTCGATGCGCTCAGAGAGTTGTTGATCGAGCTCCCTGCACACCCAGCCCTCTCAGCATTCGAGCAAGAGCTGACCCAACGCGAAGAGACCAAGCGCAAGCTCATCCCCGTGTTGCAAAACATCGAGGAGTTGATGACATCGCGGACCTGGGCCAAAGCTCTCACACAGGCCAAAGAGGTCCTGGAGAAAGAGCCTCGCTTTGCACCAGTACGCTTCCGCGAAATCGTCGACGAAATCGAAGAGTATAAAGCAGGTGTCCTCAAGGACATTGAGCGTCTTCCTCGAAGAGATCGAAAAAAGCGAAACCGCATCCTTGAAAATCACGCAGAAGAGGCGTTGGAGCTTGGTTTTCCCGCGCTCGCAACCCAAGTCTACCGCAAATTGATGAAGTTCAACCCCCAATACGGCCTTGGACACCTCAAGCTCGCGCGGATCAGTGATGACAAGAAAGAGCAACAACAAAGCTATGAGAAAGCCGTTGAGCTCGCACGTTCTCCCGAACAACGACGCAAAAACTTGCAAGAATACGCCGACAGACTCGCCAAAGGTGACGAGCTCGACAAAATCTTGCCGCTCTTGCTCAAGCTGATCAAAGCTTACCCTGCGGAGCTCTCAAAGGTCGTTCGTCCGACATTGACACGTCTGATCGACCGTCACGGTACAAAAGACAAGATCGTCAAGCCGATCGAAAAGGCGCTCGACCAAGTCGAGGACAAAAAGGCTGTCAAACCGATCAAAGACGCCATCATGAAGATCAGCGACATCGACCCCTGGAAGCGCACACTGCTCTCGATCAAACTGAAAAAATAACCTCCCCCTCTCCTCCACAAAAAGGATTCCCACATGGCGAAGATCTTCGTGACAGGACCTCTTCCCGGTTTGACACCTGCGTCCTTTGAAGAACATGATCTGTACATCCACGAAGGTGAACTATCAACAGAGGCACTGTACGCACAGCTCGCTGATGTCGATGTCCTGATCTGTCAACTCTCCACCCCCATCGATAAACACCTCTTCAAGGCTGCCCCTCAGTTGAAAATCATCGCCAATTACGCCGTTGGTTACAACAATGTCGATGTCGATTGGGCGACGATGAAAGATGTCGCGGTCCTCAACACCCCCGACGTCCTGACAGACAGCACCGCTGATCTCACGATGGGTCTTCTGCTCGCAGCGGCCCGTAGAATGGGAGAAGGGGAGCGTATGATCCGGGCAAACCGATGGGAAGGCTGGCCCCCAACACAATTACTCGGAACCCACGTCACAGGCAAACAGCTCGGCATTATCGGATTCGGAAGAATTGGTGAGGCCGTCGCAAGACGCGCGAAAGCCTTCTCGATGCCTATCGCCTACCACAACACAAAACGCATCCCCATCGGACTGGCACAAGAAGTGGGCGCGTTTTACATGCCCCTCGAAGAACTACTCCGCACGAGCGACTTTATCTCTCTTCATTGCCCGCTGACTCCAGCAACACAACACCTCATCGGAGAGAGAGAGTTGTCATGGATGAAGCCCGAAGCCTTCCTGATCAACACCTCACGTGGTCCCGTCGTCGACGAACACGCCCTCGTCAAAGCCCTGACAGAGGGAACGATCAAAGGGGCCGCGCTTGACGTCTTCGAGCATGAACCCACGATCCAAGAAGCGCTCAAAAGCATGGAGAATGTCTTCCTCACGCCCCACCTCGGAAGCGCCACAGAAGAGACACGCCACGCCATGACCTCCATCCTCATCAAAGGCATCAAAGACACGCTCAAATTCCGACACCCAACAAACATCGTCAACCCCGAAGTCCTCTCTTCCCTTTGGCATAGTATTCGTCCGGCTCCCCACCTCCGCACAGCAGAATGATCCCCCTGCCCCCCGAATGGTACGCCTTCCGTAGCCCAGAACCTCAAGATTACCAAGCCGTTGGTCTCGTGAGTGGACGATTGCATCGACTCTCTCATGATTGGTACGAAGTCCAAGAGCTCCCCTTCCACGCAAACTCTTTCCCTGAAGACACCCATCCAACAGAGTACATAGGGAGAGTCATTCAGCTCGTATACTGGCCAAACGAAGAAGGACTCCCCCACAAAGTCAAAGAAGTCCTCACAACACGTCTGCCACAATTGCGACATCCCTACATGCTCATAAGAGGCTATATCTCCCCCACGACAGAGAAGTTGGTCGTTCCATTCAGAGAGGCTCGCTCTGGACCCTACCGGTATATATTCCCAATCCCAGCAGCGCCAACAGAGCTCCCCATCATTCCAGGAAGAAAATACGACGTTGTCGCCGCGTACAACGCCAGACGTAGAGAGTGGACCTACCAACTCGAAGCGCCGATCATCGGTGATATCTCGACACTCCCACCCATTCGCGACGATGCAATTGATATCGATCCCTTTGCCATCACATTGACGCACCACAGACATCGGCTATATAACCCGTCAGATCGATTCATTGAAAAGATCCGGCGCTTTGTCGCCACCTACCAGACGTTGTTCTCTCCTGTCGAGATCTACGAATACAAACCGGGCCAGTACACACTCGTCAAAGGACTGAAGAGATTGCTGATCGCCCAGGAATTCGGCCTCAAAGAGATCCCGGCGGTCGTCGTTGACCAACCATTCTTGGACGATTTGTGTATCCCACCATTGGACATCATGTACGAAGACGATCATGTCGTGGTCTTCCTGAAGCCCGCGGGCTTCGCAGCTCATCCCAATTACCTGCACAACACACAGTGCAGCATCGCGGACATGTTGGCCGTGTCAGTGAGCCCCCTCTCAACGGGCTATGACAATGACAGGATTGAATTTTTTCGACCAGGGATGGTGCACAGGCTGGATCGAGACACGAGCGGCGTGATGGTCGCCTGCAAAACACAGGAAGCACACGAGTGCTTGTCTGAACAGTTTCGCGAACACTCGATCCAGAGAGAGTATCAGGCGATTGTATGGGGAAAATCACTCCCTGAGAGTGGGCGCTTTGACACATACCACGGCAAAGATGAAGACGCGGTCGATCCTAGAGGTTGGGGGCGTACCAAATACACAAGCGCTTACAAAGCGAACAGAAGAGCTATCACATACTACGACACGGAGGTGAGATACCCTAACGGCTTTGCGCTTGTTCGTTGTCGCCTGGAGACGGGAAAGACCCACCAGATCAGGATGCACCTCTCCGAAGCTGACGCACCACTACTCGGCGATAATTTATATGGAGATGAGCGGACGGATTGTGTGTGGATGAAGAGGCAGGCGCTTCACGCATACATCCTTGGGTTTCAGCACCCAGAGGGCGACATGCTGCATTTTGAGGCACCACCACCAAAGGACTTTCTCAACGCGATGGTACACTGTGAGGCAGGTCGAAGCGTCAAACGTTGAAGATCACTTGGCAGCCATACGAAGTGCGCCGTCCAGTCGGATCGTCTCACCGTTCAGGAGCGCATTCTCGATGATATGTTTGGCCAGCGCAGCGTACTCAGAGGGATTGCCAAGACGCGATGGGAAAGGAACTTGTTCGGAGAGTGAGGCGCGGGCTTTCTCGGGCAAACCTGCGAGCATCGGCGTATCAAAAATCCCAGGCGCGATCGTCATCACACGAATACCATTTCTCGCAAACTCACGCGCCAGGGGGAGTGTCATCGCGGCGACACCGCCCTTCGACGCGGAGTACGCAGCCTGACCGATCTGACCGTCAAATGCTGCGACAGACGCTGTATTGATGATCACACCGCGTTCACCACCTTCGTTAGGCTCATTTTGTGCCATCTGCTCCGCCGCGAGACGCAACACATTGAACGAACCTACGAGGTTGATCTGGACGACCTGGGCGAACTTCGAGAGGGGTTTGGCTGCACCATCTCGTCCGAGGACCTTTGAAGGCGTCGCCACACCCGCACAGTTGATGACAAAGTGGAGACCACCGAATGTTTCTTTGTGTGCGTTGACCGCGTTGGTGATATCCTCCTCAGAGGTGACATCAGCGCGGATAAATTGTGCGTTCTCACCGAGCTCTGCAGCATACGCAGCGCCGCGCTCTTCTGCGAGATCCAGCAACGTGACCTTCGCACCGTGATCGACAAACATCTTCGCACAAGCCTGTCCAAGTCCAGACGCGCCACCTGTGACCAATGCACCATGACCTTGTAATTCCATGACAACCTCCTAAGTAGGGTGATTTGCTTTTTTGTCTCCAGGAGAGCCCCTGGCGATGAGCTAGCGAATATAGAGAGTCCCCCCACAAAGGTCAAGATGAAGCATCGTTCAGAAAAACGCTTTGAAAGAAGACCTTCTTTTGTTACACTCTCACCGACCTGATCTCGATTGCCTGTTACAAGAGCATCTCATGGTCGTTGTGGGGTTGTTTTTGTTTGGCTTTTGAGAGGCACACAACCGCTGGCAGATCACACTTGATCTGATGGAAACCAAACAGTGAATTGCGCACGGAGAATGGTTGAATAGCATGCAACAATACCCAAAAGATTGGCCTGGTCCTGGGCCTATAGACCTGACGATTCATGATCTCCCTCACGCCTCTTCGATGACCGAGTGGTGGTATTTTCACTCCCACATCACCACAGTCGATAAGCGTTCGTTGGCAGTATTTGGCTCTTTCTTCCGTATCATCAAAGGCAAAGACAAAATCACCCAAGAGCCGCTGTACGCGCACTCACTCACATGGGCGATCAGCGACCTCGACAGAAAAACCTACGTCGCCCAATCGCTCGTCGACAAAGACGCCGTCGCGATGGGTAAAAAGAAGCTCGAACGTGGTGAAGGTAGCCGTGATCCACGACTTCGGCGCGCAATGGCAGAGGTCCTCGACAAGGGTAACATCCCCCACCCCGACCGAATGTTTCGCCAAGAACCATTCGTCAACCTCAAGCGCCTTGAGCTCGACTTTGACGGCAATCTCTTCTACAAAAAGGACGATGGCTCTTATCAGGTCGAGCTGTTCCACAAAGAAGAAAACATCGGCTGCTCACTCAACCTCATCCCACAAAAGCCTCCCACACGCCACGGCGACAACGGCGTTGTAAAGGGCACCAAGGGTGAGGATATGTTCTACTACTTTATCCCACGCTGCGACGTACAAGGCTCGATGATCCTCGACGGACTCAACATCCCCGTCACAGAATCATCAGGTTGGTACGACCATGAATTTGGTGGACACCGCGCAAAAGCCGAACAAGAAGCCGCTCAAAAAGGCGAAGATGCCGCAGCACAAGAGCACGACATCGCCTGGAACTGGCTCGCCGCGCAGCTCGACGATGGCTCCGAACTAACAGCCTACACACTCGTCGACGAAGAAACCCAAGAGGTGCTCGAAAACCGCATCGTCCTCATCGACGCGGACAACAATCGCTCGACCTTCACACAGATCGAATTTACCCCCCTCAACGAGTGGACAAGCACACGTACATTCAACACATATCCCACAAACTGGAAGTTGACCGTTCCTGAGAGTGACATCGAACTCGACCTTCAAGGGAGCATCGACGATCAAGAGTTTGTCACGCTGATCTCAAAGCCAGCCTTCTGGGAAGGACGTTGCGAGGTCAGCGGAAATATCAACGGGAAAAAAGTCACAGGGCGGGGCTACATCGAACGAAGTGGTTTCCTCACGATCGACGACCTCGACAGCTTCTTCAAAGCTGTCAGTCGGAAAGTTCGAGAGTCTGTCCGTGCATTGATTCCGCTTGAACCAACCTACGAACAGGTCCTCTCACTGATCGCGGATAAGTCGACAGAGCACTACATGGATGGTGTCTCTATTGAGCAATTCAGAGATACGATGATCAAGCCCGTCCGCGAGATCACCGACAGAGGCGGAAAAGCCTGGCGTTCATACGCAGCCCTCGCGTGTTGCGATGTCGTAGGTGGTGACTCTCGCCAATACGTACAGTGGTTGGCGATGCCTGAGCTGATGCACGTCGGCTCGTTGATCGTCGATGATGTCCAAGACCGCTCGGTGATCCGGCGTGGTGGAAAAACATGCCATGAGATCTACGGTGATTCGATCGCCATCAACGCGGGAACAGCCTGTTACTTCATGGGGCAAAAGCTCCTTCGCGTCGATAACATCTCGGACCACGCGCTGCTTCGTATTTACGACCTCTACTTCGCCGCGCTTCGTGCTGGCCACGCAGGTCAGGCCATCGACATCGATGGATTGGATGCGTATATGCCTCAGGCGATCGAGACAGGTGACAGTCAGGAGTTGGAAGAGCGCGTGTTGGCCATCCACAGGCTCAAGACAGCGGTCCCCGCAGGAACATTGTCTCGCATGGGTTCGATCGCAGGTGGTGGTACAGAGGAACAAGTCCAGGCAGTTGGTCGGTTCTTCGAGTCGATTGGTTTGGCCTTCCAGATCATCGATGATGTGCTCAACCTACGGGGCTTCAAAGGCAATCTCAAGTCACGTGGTGAAGACATCGCCCAAGGTAAGATTACGCTGCCTGTCGCGAAGGCGATCTCCCGCCTGTCCCTGATCGAGAGACAGTGGCTCTGGGAAAAAGTCAGCAGTAAACCACAAGATCAAGAGACCATCGAAGAGGTCATCGCGAAGCTCGAAGAGTGTAACGCTATCAACGATTGTGATGACATGGCGAAGACGCTCGTCGAAGAGGCCTGGGAAAAACTCGATCCGCTCGTCGAAGACTCCATGCCAAAGCTGATGTTGCGTTCCTTCGGCTGGTATGTCCTCGAACGTCACTATTAAAATCAACCCCTCTCACCAAATGGTTCCTCCGTGAAAGACCTCCAACACCTCGCACAACAACCAAGATGGACAACCGAACAGACCTGGGCACTGGAAGGAAAATGTCGTGGCTCGCTCATGCGTCACTGGGCAGAAAATTGCCAAAGACGCTGGGGAACCAACGCCATCGACATGATCCGCTCACAACTGGGGCCAGATCACCTCGAACTTCCGGATGATCCAGATCCTTCGGGATGGTACGCAGTGGGATATCAATTGCAGCTGGCGGAGAGTATCATCGATACGTTTTTGGACGGTGATCCATTCGCGATGGAGACGATGCTCGAAGAAGATGGAAGGAGAGCTGCAGGTCGTATTGCGTTGATGGTGCTCAGACGATTGGGACCACAAACGTTATTGGGGCGTTTGTCTGGTCTCCACTCACAGGGTTACTCTGTGGGACAAGTTGGGACTGTGATCACAAAGAAGAGCGCTGTTCTTACGTACTCGGGAGCAGCCCTCTTTGAACACCCAACATGGCAATTACTGCAGTGCTTTGCCCAACGAATCTTGCTTCGATTGACCCACAAAAAACTCCAATCCCTCCATGTCGAGACCCCCTCAAAAGAGACCTTCGTCCTCTCCTTACAATGGAAGTGACACACTCTCCCAACACCAACGACCTCAATGAGTGACAAGAACTTTCCACCCCATCCCCCATATATTTCCAGGTAAAATCCCCCTGTTCCACCGACATCACCGACACGTTCTCAAAAAAGCAACGTTGTTGCAGACAAAAATGTTCTAGGCTTGTCACTTTCTGAACACGACAGACGAGTCTCCTTTGAGTCTATCACCCAACAAAGGAGCAGAACCATGTTCAAAGCTTGTTCGATTGTGTTTAGTGTGCTGATCGCCCTTCTGATATATCCTCTCCAAGATGCCCATGCAGCCTGCTCCAAAGGTTCATATGGCATCACTGTCTGCAAAAAATGTCCTGCAGGTACGTATGCGTACAAAGATGTCCTGTTTACCAACTTGGGTTGCAAAAAGTGTCCTGCAGGGACCTACTCGAAGGCAGGCTCCCGTTCATGTCAAAAGTGCCCTTGGGGTTCTTTTGCACCAGGAAAGGGAAACTCAAAATGCTACAGTTGCATGAACCACAAAACCACAACACAGAAGGGAGCGACCTCCAAAAGTCAGTGTCGATATTGTCCGGCTGGACAGTACGCGCCGGGAGGCGTCTGCAAGAAGTGTCCCTTGGGGACGGCCTATTCACGACGTAGTATGACCTGCGTGGTCTGCCCGTCAGGGACATTCTCCAACAAAATGGGCTCACTCAGATGTACCCCTTGCCCCAAGGGAACAGCGAGCAGATCCCACAAAGCAACATCTTGTCGACAGTGTCCTGCAGGTAAATACGCCAGCTCAATACGTTCACTACAATGTAAGCGATGTCCCTTTGGTCGGATCTCAAAGCCTGGAGCCCATCGATGTGAAAAGTGTCCTTCTGGCTCCATCGCCAAAAACAACAAGTGCGTCCCCTGTCCAAAAGGAACATACAACGACAGCAAGCGAAACCGCTGTGTTCCCTGTGAAAAGGGGACCGCCAACGGCCGAACTGGACGAATGAAGTGCTACGCATGTTCAGCAGGATACTTTGCCTCCAAGACAGGCCAGAGTGCTTGCACACCATGCCCCAAAGGGACCGCATCCAACGCCTCAAAAGCAACCTCATGTAAAAAGTGTTCATCTGGCACATACGCGGACTATGTAGGAGCAGCTCAGTGTCGCCCCTGCCCTAGTGGAACATTCAGAGACAAAAAACTCTCTCGTTGTATCCCCAAATGTCCAGTGGGACAAAGACTCCACGAAGGTCGATGCACAAAATGTCTCACAGGCACTTATTGGTATACACAGAACAAGTGCGCGATTTGTCCGAGAGGACAGACCACAAGCGGTATGGGTGCAAGTTCACGTCGAGCTTGCAAAGTGTGCCCCAAAAACACATACACAAAATACGAGCCGTACAAGGGATCATTCTTTGTGTCTTGTAAAATGTGTCCAAACAAAAAGAAGTCTCCTCCCGGTTCTACGAGTATTTCAGCTTGTAAGTGAGTCTCTTCAAGAGAACATGTGAAAAAAAATTCGAACCGCTCTTCAACAAGCTCGTAGTACAGAGCAAACAGCGATTCACATTGCGAAACACATCCACAAGATTGAAGAAGGATTTCGACTCATGAAACTCACACGCTGCAACGCAAACAGACAAGCTCAAGGAGGTGCCATCGGCATCACACGGCTCGTTGCACCAAAGAGCCCCAAGAGCATGAACAACACGACAGACAAACAAAACGTCACCTCTTCAGTCTCATCCTATTATCCCTCCTATCGCAAGCCCAAATCATACCAGGGCTAAGTGTTCTCTATCATCTCCTTCTAAAGAGAACCAACACACCCCTATCCATACAAAAAGACACACATTACGACGTGTGCACCCAACATATTCGGGCGGGTATCCAAGTGGCCAAAGGAAGATTTCATTCCACTGTCACTGTCATCTTTACTTGCGTTGCCAAAGTGCGCGCAAGGACTGAAAGTGATTCCCGAAATGTAAGGTTGTCTGTAAAACAACTGGCAAACGCCTTCGCTGGTTCGAATCCAGCCCCGCCCACGAGAGAGTCTTAGATGATGCTCTAAGGCTCAGGCTGTCGGATGGAAAAAAGCGAAGACAAGAGGGCAGTGGATGGAGCCTCAGGCAAGGCATGAGGAGGAGGCATAGCATCGCTACGCTGACGACGAATAACAAAGTCTGTGGCTTCAGCAACAACCTTCTGTCTTCGTCTCATTTTCCGTTTCCTTTTTTCCATCCGACAGCCTCAGGTATTGGGGGAGCGCCAACGTTGGAGAGTTGGGCCAGGCTGTAAACCTGGTGTCTCACGACTGAGTGGGTTCGAATCCCACCTTCCCTACGGATGAATCATATATGGAGAAGTACCCAAGTGGCTAACGGGAGCAGACTGTAAATCTGCTGGTTGAGAGACCTACGGGGGTTCGAATCCCTCCTTCTCTACGGAAAACAAAGAGTGAATGGAACAAAGAATACACGGGAGTGCGCCAACGCAGGAGAGTTGGGCCAGGCTGTAAACCTGGTACTCTGAGAAGAGCTCAGGGGGTTCGAATCCCTCCACTCTCACGAATGTCCTATCTCTCCCTTTGCTTGCCTTTGTTGGTAAGCAAAGGGAGAGATGTAGCTCAAACCCATTTTACAAGAAGGCTCTGGCGGGCTTTGCCCGCCAGAGAGAGGTCATGTTTTTGCTTCCAAATGGGCACGGAGTCTCCAGGTTGACATAAGAAGCTTCGCGTAATGTCCAAAAGTTTCCGGGCTGAAAAGGAAATGGTTTCCAAATCGAAAGAGAGTCTCTTGAACGTTTTGGCATTCAAAAGATGTTGTGGGTATGACTTTTTTGGAAAAGGAAACGTCTTCCAAGCGGGGAAAGAGCCTCACCGGCGGATGGGAGTCGAGTGAGTTCTTGAAGTGGAGTCTCCGAGTCGGAGAGGAAGTGTCTTCCAAACGAAAAAGGAGTCTCCAAATCAAAAAGGAATCCCCTACCCTTCCGTCATTGTTCTACTTTTCCTCCTCAGAGGGGGTTTCGGCTTTGGCTGGCGTGCTGGGAGCAGGTTTTTTTCTGTTAATGCGTTCGCTGATCTCGAATTTCTTCACGAGGGCTGCAACATTTTCGAGGAGGACACGATTGACTCTCACAACATGTCGGAGGGATTCGAGCTGCTCTCTACGTTTGATTTTTGCGCTTTGGGTTTCGCGTACATCTTTACCGACGGCGCTTTGTGCTTTTCTAATAGCCTGCAGGTAATGTTTGCAATCGTCTGCAAGTACAATGGGATCAATACCGGGACTACTTTTGCGTTTTTTGGGAGGAAAGACAAAAGGCGTCCCGGTTTGATCTTCTTCAGTTTTTCCACGAAGAAGGGTTTCGAGAGTGCTGAGTGTACGTTCAACGCTGTTTGTGTCCGAAGGGGTCTCTCCTGCGAGGTGAAGTTTTGTCAGAATACCTTTTCCGTATGAGCCTTTGAGGTTGAGCTTAATGTCGACAAGGAACTCGTATCCCTCGTCAGTGGCTGCGTTACGAAGCTCATAAGCATCTTCATCATCGGATTCCTCTCCAACGACAAGCTGATCAGCTTTTTTAGTTTCATCAGCACGGTAAAGCATTAGTTTTTGAAGAGCGTCGAAGAAACCTTTGACGTCAGGAATCTCGTTATCCTGAAGACAGACTTTGAGCTCTCCAACCAATGCATCAGATAATTCAACACCATAGGCAGAGAACGCGGTGTTTGTTTCGGTGGAAAGCAAGAGCGCATTGGAGACTTGTGTTGACATTTTGGGTGGCATAATAAACCCCTTCTTAATGGGTAAAAGATCTCGCGTACAATTTGATGAAGAGACTCTATCTAGAGAAATACAAATTGTCAAGAGGATCCCCAATGAGCCACCTTCAAGATTTTTTTCCAGGGAGTCCATCAAAAAGCAGAAAAGGTCATCAATTTTCACAGGAGATCATGTTTGTGGTATGTTCACGCAGGATGCAATGGATGTGTCCACACAACAACCTTCAAAGAAAGAGGTGCTCGTATGTTTTCGAAAAAACTCTTGGGTTTGCTGTTTGCACTTTTTCTCATGACAGCAGGTACATATAGTCATGCGGCCAATCCTGCAGGGAACTTTGGACTTGGTGGAGAAGCTTCGCTTGGAGGACTCGCCGGTGTACGCGGTATCTACTGGTTCTCGGATAAGGTCGCCTTACAAGGTGTGCTCAATTTTGATCTGCTTGTTCCAGACGGAAGCGCACCAGCCACGATCGACTTTGGTCTCGCTGTGGGTGTTGTCTTCAACATCTTTACGGGCTCAAAGGCCAACTTTGGATTGGCCCCAAGGCTGCATTTCCAGACCTCCAAGCCAGGGTCCAACACAACAAGAATAGGGCTCGCAATAGACGTCCCGATACGCGTCGAGTTTTTCATCTCACCGGAGTTCTCTCTTCACGTCGAGACAGGTATCGTGCTCGATTTAATTTCACAGCGTACGATCGTCGTTGCAGGCGTAAATGTCGTCACAAATGGAGGCTTTGGCCTGACGACTTCGTTCTCAGGACTCGCAGGTTTCACCTATTATTTCTAGAACACGAAGGCTTTTCTTTGGAATCGCCTAGAATGTAAGCTTTGAGTGTCGTAAGATGTGTTTGAGGAGCAAGTCAGCGGCCTTATAACCATTCATCGATGCCTTACGCAGCCACTTCACAGCCTCCATATTATCCTTGCGCGTCCCTTTTCCCTCATGGAACATGCACCCAACGAGACACTGTGCATTGGCCTTGCCCATCTCAGCAGCCTTCTGAAACCACATAAAAGCCTCTTTATAGTCCCGTTTTACACCCTCTCCGTTGTAATACATCATGCCAACAGAGAAAAACGCGCCCGGCTCCCCCTGTGTCGCAGAGGCGAGGAAAAGCTCAAACGCACGATCGGCATCAGGTGGCATTCCATGACCTTCTCTGAGCATGTGACCAAGCGCACATTGTGCAATCGGGTTGCCTTTATCGGCCTCCTTGATCACCCTCTTGACCTTGATCCGCTCCATCACCTCCTCTTTCGAGAATGATCTCTCATCTTCCTCCTCTTCCAGCTCCAGTTCGGCGGACTCTGAGTACGAATCAAGTTTTCTTGTGGGGATAAAGCGTTCGATACGTTGGGTAAAGGAACCTTTTTCCGAGATCTCATCGGGGAGCACAGGCGGCATCTGTGATTGCGTACCCCTGATCGCAGATAGGCCTTCAAGTGAGATCTGGTGAAGAGATGAGACAGAGGTCGCACGATTCTCCATCATGGTGACATAACGCAGCTGTGCAAGCAGGGCGTTCTTTTCCCGCTGAAATTCTTCTTCTGTCAGAAAACCATCACTAAACAACTCGCCCAAACCACGAATTGTCTTGAGAATTTCGGCTCGACTCATGCTACTTTCCTTCATCACTCCTCCAGGTGGACAATCGCATCGCACAGGATAGCAAACAATGAGTCGATTGGGAACCATCAATGAGGCCAATCACAAAAAAATTGTGGAGCCTTCACACATCGACCATCAACACTCCTAGAATGTTTTCAACGATCATGGAACATTTTCAACGCTCCTTCAACACACACCCCCTCCCCTCAAAAAAGAACGCTAGACAATCCGTAGAAGAGTCAAGTAGATATAGGTCTCAAGCATACAGGACGTGAATGTTGCTCTAGCTAGTAAACAACCCCCACCTTCGGCGTAAGCCTCAGGAAGGGGCTTTTTGATTTGCGCAGTGTCGAAAGGCATACAAATCCTTCCGTCTTATCCGCACTGGA
>MDTC01039015.1_pt1 | contig 25381 bp, 23 predicted proteins | sample 811181 | NCBI WGS metagenome assembly MDTC01 (sample SAMN05326644, study PRJNA326480) | marine metagenome | isolation source: seawater | place: Pacific Ocean: North | collected 2011
AACTTCCAGGTGTAAATGCATTTGGGATAAACAATTGCAAATTTGCAATTGTTTATCCCAAATGCATTTACACCTGGAAGTTTCGATAATGTGAATAATACCTTTGAGGTTTTTGGAGAAGGAATCGAGTATGTGACGATGCAGGTATTCAACAGATGGGGCGAAAAAGTATTTGAGAGCAGTAATCAGCAGGTTTCATGGGATGGCACTTTAAAAGGAGAGATGCAAGGACCTGGAGTATTTACCTATTATGTGAACGTGCAATATCTGGATGGGAAAATTATTGATAGAAAAGGAAGTGTTACCTTACTAAGGTAGTGAGGTTCTGTGCTGTCAGAAATAAAAATGGGTGCTAGGTTTAGCGCCCATTTTTATTTACTTAAGGCGTTTAATAGCAAGAATAATTGTGGTGTCCCCCGGAAGCATGTTCAGTGCTTGCTGATAATTCATCAATGCTTCTGCGTTATTTCCTTGTATTTCTCTTAAGTTTCCCTTCATATAATAAGCGCCAGCATATTGAGGCTGGATTTGGGTTGCTAAATCAAAGTGCTTGTATGCTTTATCTAAGGAGTCTAAACCAATATAGCAATGTCCAAGATTGAAAAATATTTCGTGGTCTTTTGAATTGAGTAAAATCATTTTCTTGTATTGATTAACAGCTAAGTTAAATTCATCTTTCTGCTGATAGTGATAAGCTATTGCATACATGGCTTCTCTACTATTTTCGTCTAAACGTAAAGCGTTTTCAAAATACTGAACGGATAGGTCGTCGCCACCATAGGAGAATAATAAGCCTAATTGCATGTGCGCATTGTAAAATCCAGGGTCAACTTCAATACATGTTTGAAAAGATGAAATAGCTTCATTCTCTTTATTAATTTCCTTAAATATCATTCCTTTAAAGAAATACGCCTCAGCATTGTACTTATTCAACTGAATCAGATCCCTAGTAAAATTTAATGCAGCCTCATAGCGTTGCAGGTAATAATTATAGGCTATAGCTTTAACATATAAGTCTTCATTCTTCGGATTCATGTTGATGCCTTTACTCATTAATGCTGCAGCATTTGCACCATCGCCCATGTCAACAAATAAATCACCGGCAAACATATAGAAATCGGCGTTTATACTGTCGATGAACAGCGCACTATAGATATCAGCTTTAGCTTTTGGGAATAAACCCTTGTTTTTGTAGTATACGGCTCTATCGAAATATAAATCAGGATTACGAACATCCGCCTGAATAAGACTATCTAATATTATGAGCGTGTCGTTTGATTCAATAATAGTTGGACTAAGTGCGTCACTTTTGGAATCCGTTTTACAAGCACATATAAAAAGAAGTTGTAGTATTATAAAACTCGATTTTGCTAAGGTGTTAATATTCATAAGGTAAAGATAGAAAAATTGCATTTCGGTTTGGAAATTATACATTATTTAGCACGTGACTTGTGTCAAAATGTCTAGATATTACTTGGTTTAGCGACATAAATTCCGATTTCTTATAATGGTTTATATTTTGAAGGAAGAAGATGAGCGTGGGTTGCTCCGTAAGTTGAAAATGAAAAAGAGAAGAAGATGAATCCAAACAATTTTACACAGAAATCAATGGAGGCGTTGAGCTTTGCTCAACAATTAGCCTTTAACAACAATAATCCAAGCATGGAAACTATTCACTTACTTAAGGGGGTAGTGGAGAGTGACAAGGATGTTTTGCCCTTTGTTTTAAGTAAAATGAACATAGCAATGAAGGCTTTAGCCACATTGGTAGATAGAAATTTAAATGCTTTACCTAAACAAAATAAAGAAGCGGCAGCTTTCCCAAGTAAAGACTTTAATCAGGTAATCTTGAAAGCCAATAGCATCATGAAAAAAATGGGGGATAGTTATGTGAGTATCGAACATTTAATCATAGGAATAATTAGTACGAATGACGCTTTAGCGAAGGATTTGAAAAAATTGGGAATGAACGAAGCAGCCATATCAATCGCTATTGAAGAATTGAGAAAAGGAAGTAAAGTAACTGATCAAAATGCGGAAGCCAAATACAATGCATTATCCAAATATGCAGTTAATTTGAATGACCGAGCCAAAGATGGTAAGCTTGACCCAGTGATTGGAAGAGATGAGGAAATTCGAAGGGTCTTACATATTTTATCAAGACGAACCAAGAATAATCCAATTCTAGTAGGAGAACCAGGAGTTGGTAAAACGGCTATTGCAGAGGGGATTGCACATAGAATCGTTAATGGAGATGTCCCTGAAAATCTAAAATCGAAAGAGATTTTTTCCTTGGATTTAGGATTGTTGATGGCTGGGGCAAAATACCGCGGTGAGTTTGAAGAGCGTCTAAAAGCTGTTATTAAAGAAGTGCAAGAAGCGGGTAGCAGTATTATTCTTTTTATTGATGAAATCCATACACTTGTTGGTGCAGGAGCTACAGAAGGTGCTATGGATGCAGCAAATATTTTAAAACCTGCCTTGGCTCGTGGCGATTTGAGAGCAATTGGCGCAACAACCAACAAAGAGTATCAAAAGTACATTGAGAAGGACAAAGCATTAGAAAGAAGGTTTCAAAAAGTACTTATTGAAGAGCCGAGTATCGAAGACTCAGTCTCCATACTAAGAGGACTAAAAGATAGGTATGAGATGCATCACAAGGTCAAAATCAAAGATGATGCAATAATCTCTGCGGTTGAACTTTCCTCGCGTTATATCACAGAAAGGCAGCTACCAGATAAGGCAATTGATTTGATTGATGAGGCAGCAGCTAAGCTCCGCCTCGAAATTGATTCTATGCCCGAGGAGTTAGATGAAATAGAAAGAAAAATTCGGCAATTAGAAATAGAAAGGGAAGCCATAAAGCGGGAAACGGATGAAAAGAAGATCGAAGATTTAAGCAAGCAAATAGCAGAGTGGACCTCCAAGCAAACTGCCTTTAGGGCTAAATGGCAAAAGGAAAAGGAGTTGCTAGATAATATACAAGCCAAGAGAAAGGAAATTGATGGTTTTAAATTACGAGCAGAGCAGTTGGAACGCGATGGACAGTATGGTGAAGTAGCAGAGATTCGTTATGGTAAAGTAAAAGCAGCTAATGACGAGGTCAAAATACTAGAAAGAAGTTTGCAAAATATTAATAGTGAATCTAGATTATTGAAAGAAGAGGTAGACGCGGAAGATATCGCCGAAATAGTATCTAAATGGACTGGAATTCCAGTTTCCAAAATGATGGAAACAGAGCGAATTAAGTTGTTGCGTTTAGAGGACGAATTAGGTAACCGAGTGATAGGGCAGAAAGAAGCAATCGAGGCGGTATCTCATGCAATAAGAAGAAATAGAGCTGGTCTAGCAGATGAAAAAAGGCCTATTGGATCCTTCTTGTTTATCGGCAGTTCAGGTGTTGGAAAAACAGAATTATCGAAAGCATTGGCTAGCTATTTGTTTAATGACGACAGCGCAATTATCCGGTTAGATATGAGTGAGTACATGGAGAAACATTCCGTAGCCAGATTATTAGGAGCGCCTCCGGGATATGTAGGGTACGACGAAGGAGGCCAGTTGACGGAGCCAGTGCGTAAAAAGCCATATTCAGTAATTCTGCTTGATGAGTTTGAAAAAGCGCATCCTGATGTAAACAATATTTTACTGCAAGTTTTAGATGAAGGACGCCTAACGGATAATAAAGGACGAGTGGCCAATTTTAAGAATACAATAATAATTATGACTTCTAATATCGGGTCAGACATTATCCAGGAAAACTATGCAGGTGTAGAGTCTGAATATCTAGCGGGGGTATACGCCACAACTAAGGAACAAGTCATTTTAAGACTGCAGCATTTGCTTCGACCAGAATTTTTAAATCGAATAGATGAGGTCACCATGTTTGAGCCATTGACAAGAAGTAATTTAAAGGAAATTGCCTTGTTGCAAGTAGAAAAGCTCAAAGAGCGCCTCGCTCTTCAAAAGATTTCTATGGGTATTTCAGAAAAAGCATTGGATATGATTGCTGACGAGGGATACGATCCACAATATGGCGCGCGACCCATTAAACGATTGATTCAGCGTGACATTGTAAACCTATTATCTAAAAAATTATTAGGGAATGAAATTCGCAGTGGTTCAAGTTTTACGGTAGATGTTAAAAATGGAGAATTAATCATTAAGACAGATTTAGTAAATCAGGTATTTTTAAACTAAATTTGCAGAACTGAAAAAGCGGTTGCTCGTTTATGGCAACCGCTTTTTTCAATAAATAAAGAGGAAGCTATGGATTTTGGAGAACAGTTTATATCAATTGAGGAAGACGCGGAGTTTTTGCCCATAATAAGTGAAGATGAGATTGGAGAAAATGACAATATTGAGATTAAGGAGGCTCTGCCCGTGTTGGCTTTGCGAAATTCAGTAATTTTCCCTGGAGTTATCATGCCAATTACTGTAGGAAGAGATACTTCAATTAAGGCAGTTCGCTCTGCTTATCGTAAAGATAAATTGATTGGTGTATTGGCTCAAACAAATGCGAATGAGGAAGAACCTGGCTTTAATGATTTGTATGAGATAGGAACCTTAGCGCGAATTATTAAAATGCTCAAAATGCCTGATGGCACGAATACGGTCATTTTGCAGGGAGTAAGCAAAATAAAAATGCTTGAAGGCGTTCAAGATGACCCCTTCATGAAGGCAACTTTTATTAAGGTTGAGGAGAAGAAGCCTAAGCAATCAAAAGAATTTAAAGCCTTGATATCGACTATTGAAGATTTAGCTAAGGAAATCATTCAGAAGTCCAATCACATACCAAGTGAGGCTGCGGGAGTTTTAAAAAATATTAAAAATCGCTTTTTTCTTGTCAATTTCATTGCCTCAAATTTGAATGCAGGTGTTTCGGACAAGCAACAACTTTTGAGTATTGACGATTTAAATATTCGTGCCAATAAGGTCCTTGAACATTTAAACAATGAGTTGCAATTGCTAGACTTAAAAAATAAGATTCAAGATAAAACTCGCGTTGACATTGAAAAACAACAACGTGATTATTTTTTGCATCAGCAGTTAAAAGCAATACAAGAAGAATTAGGGCAAGATAATCCCGCAAAGGAGTTGGAAGGTCTAAAGGAACGTGCTGCCAAAATGAAATGGCCGAAAAAAGTAGAAGAAACTTTCCAAAAGGAATACAAAAAGTTAAATCGTACGAACCCCGCTGCACCGGAGTATGCGCTGACTATAAATCATTTAGAGTTACTATTGGATCTACCTTGGGGGGTGACCACAAAAGATAATTTGAATTTAGTAAAAGCTAAGAAAGTTTTGGATGCTGAGCATTATGGATTGGATAAGATCAAAGATCGAATACTCGAGTACTTGGCAGTCATTAAGTTAAAAGGAGACTTAAAATCACCGATTCTTTGCTTTGTTGGACCTCCAGGTGTGGGTAAAACATCATTGGGCAAGTCAATTGCCTCTGCTATAGGTAGGGAATACATTCGAATGAGCCTAGGGGGATTGCATGATGAAAGTGAAATTAGAGGTCATCGTAAGACATACATTGGGGCTATGCCAGGTAGAATTGTTCAGTCCTTGAAAAAAGTAAAATCATCCAATCCAGTTTTCATTCTCGATGAGATTGATAAGGTGGGTAAAGATTTTAGAGGAGATCCAAGTTCGGCCTTATTGGAGGTGTTAGATCCTGAACAGAATAGTACTTTTTATGATAACTATCTAGAATCAGAATTTGACCTAAGTAAGGTTATGTTTGTAGCTACTGCAAATGATTTAGGCTCTATACAGCCTGCTCTTCGTGATCGAATGGAGATTATTCAATTGGGGGGATACTCCTTAGAGGAGAAAGTAGAAATAGCAAAGAAACATTTAATACCTCAACAACGAAAATCTCACGGTCTGAAAGCCAATCAATTAAAGATTGGTAAAGCCTCGCTAGAAGAGCTTGCACAAAAATATACAAGGGAAAGTGGTGTGCGTAGTTTGGAAAGACAAGTGGCTGCAGTAATGCGTGCGATTGCCAAACGAATCACGATGGAAGAGGATTATAATGTTTCGGTTAGCTCAGCAGACTTAGAAACCTACCTCGGTGTTTCTCATTTTGATAGTGATAAAGCTTTAGATAAAAACCCTCCGGGCGTTGCCATTGGCTTGGCTTATACCTCTGTTGGTGGAGATGTTTTATACATTGAGTCGACAAAATATAAAGGAAAAGAGCAACTTAAATTGACTGGTAACCTTGGGGATGTAATGAAGGAGTCTTCTAATACCGCATTTTCATATTTGAAAGCACATGCCTCAGAAATAGGTATTGAAATGGACAGTTTTGAAAACCAGGTTGTTCATTTACACTTCCCTGCAGGGGGGACACCTAAAGATGGACCTTCGGCAGGAATTACAATCTTAAGTGCTTTGGCTTCCTTGTTTTCAGGAAAAAAAGTAAAACCTTTCTTAGCGATGACCGGAGAAATTAGTCTACGTGGAAAAGTATTGCCTGTCGGTGGAATTAAGGAGAAAGTTTTAGCAGCGAAGCGCGCAGGGATTAAGGAAATTATCATGTGCTCCGAAAATAAAAAAGATGTGAATGAAATCAATCAAGAATATATCAAAGGGGTTAAATTTCACTATGTAGAAGATATGAGTGAAGTGTTGAAACTGGCTTTGGTTTAAAGTCAATTTTTGGATGGCAATACATTAAATAGCCCAGAAGCTTACTTCGGGTGATAGGTTTGTAGCGCTCGTCGAAGATTCTTTTCTTTATCAAAATACACCTGTTTAAGCTCTTTGTTTACAAACATTTCCATTTGGTCAGTGTAGTGCGGACTGTCTTCATTTGCCGAACTACCGAAGCAATTGACCGTTTCAATTCTTTCTAAACCATCTTTATCATAAGTAGCAAAAAGAATGAAGGATTCCCCAAGCACCGTTCTATACATCCCTTTTTTATAGGGCTCAGTGTACATCTGCGTAATAACTTCGGGTATACCCCATATGGGCAATTCTACATCCCCTCTCACGTGTTTCTGCAAGTCACCAAGTTCTATATCAATTCGTCCATAATGTTTGAGTAAATGCTTTTTAGCAAACTTCAGTGCATTGGCAAATTCTTCCTTAGGAAGTGCTTTGTTTAATTCGGATATTTTATGGCCATCCATATAATCTAATAAGTATTGAACCCCCAAGGAAATAATAGCAGCTTCTCTATTTTCTGCGGCAGTACTTCCGTTCCATCGTTTAATTTTTTCTATGACATCAGCAATTTCAGGATATTCTTGCGCATTCAATTGTCTAATCTCATCCAAATTCATAATAGATCGGGTATGCAAGGGGAAGCTCATTTTAGAATCATATTTTAACCGCTTGAGGTCTTCATAAGAGATGAGCTCTTCGTCCTTCATTAATTCTTGAAATCGTATGCTTCTCGCCGTTACACCCATTTGATAACCTATAGTAGGGTCGAAGTCTTTTGGATTAGGATTGTTTTCTGGACCAGTGCAATCAAATCCAGAGTTATTCATATTAAACACATAACCACTACTTGGATTTTCCACCATATTTAACTCACTAATCGGCTTAAATAGGGGCTCCCAAAAGGTCTCACTTGTATTCCCTGGTAATACCTGTCTCCAATCATAATTTTGATTTCTTTCGGGAAACAAGCCATTGGCTAAAAATAGAATATTTCCGTCTTTATCTCCATAAACAAAATTCAGGCTAGGTAATTGTTGCATATCAATGGCGGCCTTATATTCTTCAATATTTTTTGCTTTATTCATTTTGTATTGTTGTTCAGCGGCACCTATTACTTGATTTGCTGGGAAACGGATGGCATAGTATCCCGATTTATTTTTGATTACTGTTCCGTACTTGCATTCATAAAAGGTTCGGGAAATGGGTAAGCCTATACCCGCCACTTTTACTTTAATCTTAAGTTTCCTCTCTTCAAGTTCTAACCACTCATCATCATATTTATAGAAATTCTTTTTTTCTGGATGCATTTCTAATGCATAGACGTCGTCAAGGTCATCATAGTTTACAGTATGTGTCCAACCAAGATGAGAGTTGGTTCCTATAAACGGAACAATGCCCGCTGCAAAAGTAGCTCCATGAAATTGCCATCCCTCGTCGCTATTAATTTGAACTTCGTACCACGCAGCAAAACCCTCGAGTGGTTGGTGCGAGTTTGCAATCATGTAGGTTTTATCTTCTACGGTTTTATGCGGGGCGATAGCAAATCCATTTGAACCAGCAGGTAGTGAATATCGGGTGTATATTCCTAGCTTGTTTTCAAACATTCTGATGATATCATTTTGGACCATCGAGATCAAACTGAGGTTTAGAAGGTAAGTTTCAATGATATCGTGTGTAGTAATCGGGAATAGTTTTCGGTGCCGTATTTCTTTAGGGTGTATTGCGGCATATTGGTTAACTCCTGCGGTATAGGCTTCGATTATTTTTTTGAAATCACTTGAAAAGCTCGTATCGTACAACTCGGAAACAGTTTTCTCAGCATGCACAATAAAACTTAATGCATCCAGTATTGCTCCCTCTTTACCTGTTACTGAGCCTAGCATCTGCTCGCTTCCCAAGAGAGATTCTTGGACATCATAAAAATTATCTTCGCATTGCACCCATGCCAGGGCATAAGCAGCTTCGGCATCCGTTTTTGAATAGATATAAGGGACACCAAATTCATCCCGGAGGATGAGAATGTTTTCCGTATTGACATTTTGAGTAAACATTGCATTGAATGTGCAAAAGATCGCAAGTAAACAAAGTATAAATTTCATTAAGGCTGATTTATTTTTGGATGGTTTTAAAAATTATGCTCAGTAGTTTACCAAACTATTTAATGCCACAGCTGGGTAGGCTTTTTTTATGAGGGGCTCAGCTTCTAAGAAACTTAGATTGACTAAGAAACTGAAGGAATGTATTTTTGCTCCCTGACGCTCAAGAAGCTGTGCTGCAGCAATGGCAGTACCTCCAGTTGCCAACAAATCATCATGGACCATAACCTTCCAGTTTTTTTGTACATGCCCTTTGTGAATTTCTATAGAGGCTTTTCCGTATTCTAAATCGTAATAAATTTCATCTGTAGCGCCCGGAAGTTTCCCTTTCTTTCGTAAGGGTATGAATGGGAGGTTAAGGTGCTGAGCCAATAAGGTCCCAAACCAAAAACCTCTACTTTCAATAGCAGCTATAGCATCTGGTTTTTCCTTAATCGCATTTGCCAAAGCCTTAACCACTTTTTTTGTCAGCTCAGGGTAAAGCAAGACAGTGGTTAAATCTTTAAAAACAATTCCGTCCTTGGGGAAGTCGACAACATCTCTAATTATTTCTTTAAGTTCTTGCTCTAAACTCATTTTTCGAAGCTTAAGTAGGGGGTTATTTTAAGAATGGTTTCCTCATCAATTAGTCCATTATCACTAAAGTCATTTAAATTATTAATTTGACCATGGGCCTTGATGTAATTCAAAATGATATTTGCTAAATCTCCACTAATATACGGATGGCTTTTTAATTCATACCAACTTGCTGTATGGACTTTTATGGGAATTATTTTTGGTGATAATGTTAGTTGATCGCTAATACTTAAATAAACTTTATTATCTATACCATAAACCTCTTTTAGCTGCTTTATATTCTTAAATCCACCAAGAAGTTTTCTATACTTGATAATCCGTGAGGCATATACAGGGCCAATACCTTTAACTTTAGTAAGCCTTGAGGAGTCTGCTGTGTTAAGTTCTATTTTAACATAATCCTCCGGTTTATTTTTTTCTGCACGGTCATATGTGGGCTTTGAATCATCGTAAATTTTGGCTTTCCAATTAGATTTATCCAGGTTCGTGGTTTCTATTTGAATATAATCAGCCAACTCATCATATCGTTCTTGGCTTATTCCATAAACTGTCAGCAAATCTTCAGGTACTTTAAAACGACCACCTTTCGATCGGTAATTGATCAATATTGTTACAACATTTTCTTTTATTCCTAACAGTATAAGATCTTCTTTACTTGCGGTGTTTGGATCAAATGAAAAAAGTTGTGGGAGCGTTTTTTCTTGCCTCACTTCGGATGTTGGATCATCTATTGAGGATGGAGTGAAATGAGCAAACAAGTGCGTGTTGTCCTCAGGAATCTCTGCGGCAGGAAGCGTTAATATATAAACACGGGGTATTATAAAAACAAAGAGGATAAGTAGCACTAAGCTTATTATCCCTCTTTGTTCATTATTTGATAAATTAAAATACCCCTTTACAAGGTCATTCATTTGTATTTTTAATCGCGGTTAAGTAGTTCGCAAGTTCTTCTTTTACTTTTGGAAACAAAATAAGTAAGCCGATCATATTGGGAACCATCATTCCGAAAATCATTGCATCCGAGAAATCTAAGACATTGCCCATTTTAGCGGCGGAACCAATAACTACAAATACACAAAACATGATCTTGTAAGTCATTTCAATCGAACGGCCTTTACCAAATAGGAAAGTCCAAGATTGCAGGCCATAATACGACCATGAAATCATTGTAGAGAAGGCAAACAGAATCACTGCGATGGTTAATGCATAGGATGAATTCGGTATGTTTTTTTCGAAAACAAAGCTCGTTAAATCCACTCCGGACAACATTTGATTTGTTCCAGTAATCAAAGTAGCTCCATCTGTGCCACCAAATTGATAGAGTCCTTCTAAGTTCCCAATTACAATAACTAATGCAGTTATTGTACAAACCACTACAGTATCGATAAATGGCTCTAACAATGCCACTAAACCCTCACTCGCGGGATATTTAGTCTTTACCGCAGAGTGCGCAATTGCAGCAGAACCCACACCTGCTTCATTGGAAAATGCAGCTCTTTTGAATCCTTGGACTAAAACCCCTAGGACACCACCTGTAATTGCAGTGGGTGAGAAGGCCTTGACAATGATTGTGCTAATGGCCGCTGGAATTAGGTTGTAATTCATGAAAATAACGACTAAGGCTGCTCCTACATATATTAATGCCATAAAAGGAACAATTTTTTCTGTAACCTGCGCAATTCGCTTTATTCCACCAATAATCACAATTCCAACAAAAATTGCCATCACAATGCCAAATAACCAGCCTTTCCCTTGAATAAAACTTTCAGATCCACCAGTAACAGACTGGAAGATCTCAAAGGCTTGATTAGCTTGGAACATATTTCCACCTCCAAAAGAACCACCGATACATAAAATAGCAAAGGCAATAGCGAGAATCTTTCCTAGTCCACCTAGTCCTTTTTCTTTTAGTCCTTTTTTTAGGTAGTACATCGGACCACCATAAATTCTTCCATCTTCACCAACTTCTCTATACTTTACACCAAGGGTACACTCCACAAATTTGGAGGACATGCCGATTAGGCCAGCAAGAATCATCCAAAAAGTTGCACCTGCGCCACCGATCACAACAGCAACAGCCACACCTGCTATATTTCCCAAGCCCACTGTCGCACTTAAGGCAGCAGTTAATGCCTGAAAATGAGTCACTTCCCCCTCGGCACCCTCAATTCGCATTGTGTCTGGATTGTCTCTTTCACTAACATTGGGTTGATTTTCATCGACTTCGACATGCTCATAATCTCCCCGCACGGTTTTCAGGGAAATAGGTAATAATCTAATGTTTGGAAATCCGAAATATAAGGTGAAGAACGTGGCTCCAACAATTAAAGGAATGAGCACCCAGAAGAGCCCTACTTCATCAGTTATTGGGATTTGCCAAAAAATAATTTTTACAAACCACCCCGTAGCATTACCAAATATTTGATCTATTTTTTCATCTAAGCCCATTGAACCTTGCTGAGCAAATACGTTTAAGGAAATCATTAAACTGCTAAAAAGAGTAAGCATTTTTTTCATAAAATATGTGATTTCACGCTAAAGTAAATAAAAAATTTAAGCAAATGCGAATTAATGATTAAACTTCTAATTGCAGACCGTCGTATGCCGCAATTACGTGTGCAGGTAGCTTTTTTTGTATGTCGGTATGTCGACCAAAACGATGTGATATATGAATGAGATAAGCTTTCTCAACTTTCATTTCATCAATAAAAGCTAATGCCTCTTCTAAGTTGAAATGGCTGTAATGGGGTTCTTCCCGTACCGCATTAATTACCAGTATTTTTGTGCCTTTTATTTTTTCCTTCGATTCTTCACTAACTGTTTTACCATCAGTGATGTAGGTGAAATCATCAATTCTAAAACTTGTAATGGGCATTTTGCCATGAAGAACTTCGATCGGCGTTATAGTTTTACCAAACAACTCAAAAGGCTCTTTATCGAAAGTGTTGAGAAGTAGATTAGGTGTGCCGGGATACTTATTTTCTGCAAAGGCATAGGCAAACATATTGGTAATCATATTGGATGCTAGTGCATCGGCATAAACGGGCATATCTTTTCCTTGGGAAAAATTAAAAGCTCTTAACTCGTCCAATCCACCAATATGATCAAAATGTGAGTGAGTGATTAATACCGCATCCAATTGTGTGACACTTTCTCTCAACATCTGCTGACGGAAATCGGTACCAACATCGATAACTACTTTTTTATCACTCCATTCTAACAAAACGGCACAACGTAATCGCTTATCTCGCCAATCCGAAGAGGTGCAAACCAGGCATTTGCATGCGATGAGTGGAACACCACTGGATGTACCTGTGCCTAAAAATGTAACTTTCATGGATGCTTAGAGTTGTGGTACTAAGATATGAATTAGCGGAATGGTATTTACAAATTGTTAATGTTTAATGAGATTGCAGTCTGATATGATTGCCTAGATTCAATCCGATAAGAAACCAAATTTGCTTAAAACTTACTCGAAAACTTCAACCATTACCAAGCTGCCATAAGCTAGTCCTAATAGTCCAGCAGCATTTGCACGATTCATGCTTATTTCAAGATAGCCCGCATCATTAAACAAGGCTAAGACTTCTCCCTCAGGGACGTCACTATAGTGTTTACTTATACTACCAATCTTGTGTTGCCTAAAGGAAATCAAGAATTGTTTGTCTCCAACAAATTCATCAAATAGTTTCTTATTTATATTAACTACAAGATTATCAAATCCATCGATGTAAAATACTGACCCCCGGATAAGATCTGGCATGACAATGGCCTGAATATTGTTGAGTACTTTGTAAGAATTTGTTTTTACAGAGATTGCTTCAATTTGATTCCCGGTTATATGCTCAATGATCGTACCTAAGGATTGATGCAGCTCCTGAAAGGTGAAAGTTTTAGTTAAATGCTCAAAAGCAAAAGCTTCAAAATCTTCATCGGGAAACATTAAACAGATTAATCCATTATCGGGTACAACAAAAAATAATTCTTGCCTTTTTACGATTAAGAAACGACTATTTCCTTCCCGAATATTGATGCTTGCAATATGAATAGAGCCTGCAGGAAAGGTTCTTGAAGCGTTTTTTAAAATATACGCTCCAGATAGAACATCAAAAGGTTTGATTTCATGGTTAATGTCAACTATAATTATATCTTTGTTAGCATGGTATAGTTGACCTTTAAGTGCACCTACGAAGTGGTCTTTTGTTCCATAATCAGATGTCAGGCTTACTAAGGGCATGAATAAAATTAATTAACTAACCCACCAAAATTAATCATTTGAGCGAAATAACCATTAAAATAGAGCAAGTTAATCCGATAGATTTTTTCGGTGTTAATAATTCGAAGTTAAATGTACTTAAAAAAAAGTTTCCATTACTAAAAGTTGTCAGCCGAGGTACGAAAGTAAAAGCTGCAGGAAGTGACGAGGAGTTGACCCTGTTCGAAGAAAAGGTTGAAATTCTTTTAAAATTTTTAGAAAAGTACGGGAAGCTTACTACACTTGATATTGATGAGCTTTTAAATGACTCTGAAAAAGTTGCTGAATCATTACCCACGGATAACAGGAATGTTCTCGTTTATGGAGCCAATGGAAATATTGTCCGTGCTCGAACAGCCAACCAAAAGAAGTTAGTAGAGTCTAGTGAGCAAAATGATATCGTTTTTGCTGTGGGTCCAGCGGGAACTGGCAAAACCTATACTGCAGTTGCTCTTGCTGTCCGTGCTTTAAAAGACAAACAGGTTAAACGAATAATTTTAACTCGTCCTGCTGTGGAAGCTGGTGAGAGTCTCGGTTTTTTGCCAGGTGATCTAAAGGAAAAAATTGATCCTTATTTACGCCCCTTGTATGATGGCTTGTATGACATGATTCCCGGTGAAAAATTATCCTATTTAATGGAGAATAGAATTATTGAAGTTGCTCCGTTAGCTTTTATGCGGGGAAGGACCTTGGATAAGGCATTTATTATTTTGGACGAGGCGCAAAACTGCACGGTTTCTCAATTGAAGATGTTCTTAACTAGAATTGGCCCAAGCGCTAAGTGCGTCATTACAGGTGATCGAACACAAATTGATTTGCCGAGAAATCAGAAGTCGGGATTAGGAGTGGCAATTAATATGCTTAAAAATATCAAGGGCATAGGGACTGTTGAATTGACAACTTCAGATGTCCTTCGTCACCGTCTAGTGAGTAAAATCATTACTGCTTTTGATAAATACGCGGAGTAAGTTTTAACAATTTATTAAAACTAGATAAATACTATTGTACAAACTCCGCTACTATGCTTTGACTTTATTCGCGTTACTGGGTTGAATAAAATCCCATTTATTTCCATACAAATCTTCAAAAATGACAACAGTACCATGTGTTTCTTGTTTAGGTTCGCTTATAAAAGCCACCTTTCGTTCTAGCATTTTTTTATAATCGCTCCAAAAATCATCTGTAAACAAGAAAAGGAATACTCTCCCGCCAGTTTGATTTCCTATATATTTGGCTTGTTCTTCATTGGCTGCTTTTGCCAAAAGTAAAGCACATTCTTTTGCGCCCGGAGGAGCGACTAGCACCCAGCGTTTTTCAGGACTAAGAACGGTATCTTCTATGAGTTTGAAGTCAAGAATTTTGGTGTAGAAATCAATCGCCTCATCGTATTCTCGAACGACAATGGATAAATGAGCTAAGTGTTGTTTCATAATCGAATAAACCAGGCCTTTAGAGCTTTTCTTTTTGTTTAAAATGAAGTGCAAAATTTAATCCTACGCGGGTATGAGAACCATTAAAACTCTGATAGCTGCCAAAATCGGGTTCAAGTGAAACGGACAAATCGTCGGTAATACTATAATTGAATAGGTGCGCGTCAACAGATGCATCGACTATATTTAGGGTGTAGAATACACTGAGAAGGATAATGCTTAAGTCTAAGCTTCTTTTCGCGTCTTCACGCTTAACGTTAAGCGGGTTCTGACCTGTCACTCCCATGAAGGAGCCTGAGGTATTTGGATCGTTGTCGATTTCAAGTTTGTAAGCATCCGTGTACCCCTTTAAATTTTTGACATTGATACCCACCCATGTTCCAAGTGCGGCTAGTCCACCATAGACAATCGGTAGCTTCCAGTATTTTTTATTGTATACCTGGCCAGATCCAGGAAGTACTGCTGACAATAATGCAGCTTTTTTAGGGGATTGCCTCTTCATTAAAATGACCGTGTCTTGAGGTTGTTTGAATACCTCGCTTTCCACAACTTGCTCAACTTGTGCATGGCATAAATTACTTATACATATCAGACTAAGAAGGAAGAAAAAATTACGCATACCTCTATGCTTAATTTTCTAAGAAATCACTCAATCGTTCGAGGTCATCGTCATTATGGAAGTATATCGTAATTTCACCACTTCCGTTTTGCTTCGGTTTTATCTGAACTTTTGCGCTAAGATTACTTGCCAAACGATCTTGTAATTTTTGATAAGCTAAAGGGAGCTTCTTCGGTGAGGCCTTGCTTTTACCTTGCTTATTGTTTTGCTTAATTAAAGACTCTGTTTGTCTTACGGATAAGCTTTTACTTCCTATTTCTCTGAAAACATACAATTGCATAACTATGTCGTCAATACCTGCTAAGGCACGAGCATGTCCCATGCTTATAGCTTTGCTTTTAAGTCCACTTTGAATGTCTGGGGGAAGTTTTAACAAGCGCAAATAATTGGTAACTACCGCTCTACTCTTACCTAATCTATTGGATAAATCTTCATGGGTTAAACTGCATTCATCAATTAGCCGTTGATAATTTAAAGCAATTTCTAAGGCATTTAAATCTTCTCGTTGAATATTTTCAATAAGCGCTATCTCTAAACTTTCTTGGTCATTGGCTTCACGCACATAGGCGGTTATATCTTCGATGCCGGCCAATTTGCTTGCTCGCAATCTTCTTTCGCCAGCAATTAACTGGAACTTTTTATTACTTAATTTCCGTACCGTAATGGGTTGAACAACTCCATGAATTTTTATTGATTTGGCTAAATCAGTTAAGGCCTCTTCATTAAAGTCTATTCTTGGTTGAAATGGATTGACCTCTATTTGCGTTAATGGTATTTTAACAATCGTGCCAGTTTGTTCATATTCATTTTCCGTTTTGACGCGTCCAACCTTTGTGGCGTCATCATCAATACTGTTCAATAGGGCCCTAATCCCTTTTCCTAATGCTTCCTTACTCTTGCTCATTCTCTAAGTCTAATATTTTTTCATTGTCCGGAATATCCGTACGATCACTTAGCTGCAAAACCTCCCGAGCTAAGTTCATATAATCGCGAGCGCCTGTGCTATCTGCATCATACATGATAATTGGTTTTCCAAAACTCGGCGCTTCCCCAATTCTGGTATTCCGGTTAATTACAGTTTCGAAAACAAGATCTTGGAAGTGCTTTCGAACTTCTTCTACTACTTGATTGGATAGGCGCAATCGTTGGTCATACATAGTTAGGAGAATCCCCTCAATTTCTAATCCAGGATTAATACGATTCTGAACAATTTTTATTGTATTCAACAACTTGCCTAGACCTTCTAATGCAAAATATTCACATTGCACGGGCACGATAACTGAATCTGCAGCTGCAAGTGAGTTTACCGTAATAAGACCAAGTGAAGGAGAACAATCAATAATAATGAAATCGTAGCTTCCTACTAAATCTTGTAAAACCCCTTTAAGCACTTTATCCCGACTAGGATGATTGATAAGTTCTATTTCTGCGCCCACTAGATCCAAATTGGCAGGTAGAATATCTAAATGGGGTGTTTCGGTTTTAAGGATAATGTCTTTAGCTCTTTTGTCTCCCACCATACATTCGTAGATGCTCGTGGTAATATTGTTTGGATCAAAGCCACAACCGGAGGTGCTATTCGCCTGTGGGTCAGCATCAACAAGTAAGGTCTTATATTCAAGTACCCCAAGACAAGCCGCAAGGTTAATGGCAGAAGATGTTTTCCCAACACCACCTTTTTGATTTGCAAAACTGATTATTCTCGCACGCATATATTATAATTCTATAGTTTTTCCAATTGATGGCAATACAAGCTCCATATCGTGTTGTCTGAAACTTTTTATTGCTTCTTTATGATCTATTTTAATGAAACCAAATGTGTCATAATGCACACCAATAATTCGATCACATTTAACAAATTCAGCAGCTAGTATTGCATCCTTTATTCCCATAGTGAAATTATCTCCGATGGGTAAAATGCAAAAATGTAAATCTTTTGAAGTTAAAGGTATTAGCTTCATATCCATATGTAAGGCAGTATCTCCCGCGTAATAAAAATTCCCTTCACTCGTGGTGAATACAAATCCAGCAGGATTCCCACCATAACTACCATCGGGCAATTCACTTGAATGAACAGCATTGACCATTTTAACACTACCAAAATCAAATTTCCAAGTACCCCCATGGTTCATTGGGTGCGCATTTTCAACACCTTGTTTGCCTAGCCAAGTGTGGATTTCAAAATTAGCAACAACTGTTGCTTCCGTCCGTTTAGCGATACAAACAGCATCAGCAACATGGTCGAAGTGGCCATGAGATAAGAAAATGAAATCTGCTTCAATCTCATCTACATTAATCTCCGAAGCCAATTCATTGGCTGTAATAAATGGATCAAATAAGAGTTTATAACCATTCACTTCAATACCAAAACAAGCATGTCCGAAGTATGTAAATTTCATTTAAAATTAAAATTTAATCGATAAGCAAAGATAAGTATTTTCAAAAGGTACCAAGCCCTAATCCCATTTAGTAATTAACGTTTTGCAAACAATTTCAGGGGGAACACTTATTTTGCATAAGATTAATTAAATTTACCAATCATGAGGCATTTTACCTTGTATTTATGGATTGGTTTATCCACATTTTATAGCTGTACGCCAAAGGAACCTTCGGCGTACAAAATTTTTAAGTATAACCAAGCGTCAGGGATTACTTCCTTGGACCCAGCTTTTGCAAAAAATCAGGCCAATATTTGGGCTGTAACTCAATTTTATAATGGATTGGTTCAGCTGGATAGTAATATGATGATAAGGCCTTGTCTAGCCAAATCATGGACTTTTAGTGAAGATGGCTTACAAATCACTTTTAAGCTAAGAACGGATGTAAGTTTTCATCAAAATGAAGTTTTTGGGGATTCCACGAGAACGCTCAATGCGCATGATGTAGTGTTTAGTTTCAATCGCATTATTGATGAGAAAGTCGCTTCTCCGGGTTCTTGGATATTCAACAATAAAGTAGATCCTTCCGCGCCATTTATAGCCTTAAATGATAGTACCTTTCGGTTAAATTTAAAGCAATCTTTTGGCCCAATATTAGGAATTTTAACTATGCCTTATTGTTTTGTAGTGCCCCACGAAGCAATAGCTAAATATGGAAAGGATTTTAGAGCACATCCCTTAGGTACTGGACCTTTTACTTTTAAGGTATGGGAAGAGGGCACTGCGCTTGTTGGCTTGAAAAATAAGAACTACTTTGAACGAGATGATGTGAATCAATCGCTTCCCTACTTGGATGGTTTCAAGGTAAGTTTCATGGAAAGCAAGAAAATGGAGTTCCTCAGTTTTATGAAAGGAGACTTAGATCTACTTTCTGGTGTCGATAAAAGTTTTGTAAATGATATACTCGATGAAAATGCATCACTGAAAATGGAGTGGGAAGCTCAATTGAACTTATTCAAGGCACCGTTTTTAAATACTGAATATTTAGGATTCAATACCGTCGGGAAGGATAAATGGGCTAAGCTAAAAGCGTTTCGGCAAGCCGTAAATTATTGCTACGACAAAGAAAATATGATTAAGTACTTGCGAAAAGGAGTTGGGTTTCCTGCGGTTAATGGCTTTATTCCTAAAGGACTTCCGCCATATTCCAATAGAGAATCAAAGGGGTATAATTACAATCCAGAAAAGGCTGCAATATTATTGCAAGAAATTGATTATCAGGGACAAGAAGTGGTTTTAAACACCAATGAAACGTATAAGGATATGGCTCTTTTTATTGCCAATGAAGCTGAAAAAGTAGGGCTAAATTTAAAAGTTGAAGTGGTTCAACCTTCACTCTTAAGAGAGCGGATGGTAAGTGGTCAAGTAGATTTTTTTAGGGGAAGCTGGATTGCAGACTATCCAGATGCTGAAAATTATTTAAGCTTGTTTTATAGTGGAAATGGAGCTCCGCCAAATTATACTCGATTTGCCAATGAAAATTTTGATCAACTTTACGAAGAAGCATTCGCCATCGGTGAATTGGAAAATCGACTTTCAATTTATGAAAAGATGGATAGCATTCTTATTGAAGAGGCTCCTGTGGTGTTTTTGTATTATGATGAATTGATAAGATTAACCCACAAGAATATCCAAGGGATGAAACCCAATGCTTTTAATGCTTTGAATTTGAAACTAGTTAAAAAATACTAAGATGAATTTCGCAGATTATCCTTTTGCCGAGAATATTGCCAACTCATTAACTCATGGCGTAGGGGTCTTAATTTTTTTAGTTTTATGTCCAATGCTAATTGCTACAGCCGTGCTTACTTCATATCAGCGTAAGATCTCTGGAGCAGTGATTTTTTCTTTCGGCTTGTTAGCAGTTTATCTGTCCTCAACATTATTCCATGCGATGCCAGATAAAGTAACTAGAGATATTTTACATTATTTTGATTTATTCTCTATTTACCTGCTTATTTCAGGGACCTACACACCGTTTTTACTCATTTATTTTAGAGGCAAACTGGGTAAATTCTTATTAGTATCAGTTTGGGTACTAACGGTCGTAGGGATTACTATGCAATTGGTAAGTGAAAATATCCCTTTCTTCTATACTCTATTGGTATATATCGGTATGGGTTGGATTGGCTTGTTCTTAATTAAACCTGCTATTCTTAAATTGAAACCTATGGTTTTGTTTCTTCTACTTGGAGGAGGTATTGCCTATACGGCTGGCACATATTTTATTTACCATGATCAAGAAGTATGGTATTATCATGCGGTCTGGCACATCTTTGTCCTAGTGGGAAGTATGTCTCACTTTTGGGCAGTTTATCTAGCTTTAAAAGATAAGGTCAGGAATTAGTTTAATCGTTCGAATTTGGAAATTTTCTTTTCAAGTCTGCTACAGAGTTTAGAACTTTTGCTTCCATATTCTTTTTGTATTTTTCTATACCACTTCCAATTTCTTCATCAAAGGCTCCAATAATCTGAGCAGCGAGTATTCCAGCATTCTTAGCTCCATTCAATGCCACTGTTGCAACAGGCACTCCCCCCGGCATTTGTAAGATGGATAAAACTGAATCCCAACCATCAATAGAATTACTACTTTTTATCGGAACCCCTATCACAGGTAAAGTAGTTAAAGAGGCTACCATCCCGGGTAAATGAGCTGCACCACCAGCACCTGCAATAATGGTTTTAATTCCTCTTGACTTAGCATTTTCAGCATAGTCAAACATGCGCGCTGGGGTTCGGTGCGCAGAAACTACCGTAAGCTCATAAGCAACGCCTAGTTCATCCAAAACAGTTGCCGCATCTTTCATGATTGGTAAATCGCTTTCACTTCCCATTATTATTCCGACCATCTTAATATTGTTTTATGTTTACAGCCCTTCTCGGGCATAAATTTAGCTATTTTAAGTTACACTGATAACTTGAACCTGTTCTTTTACCTGTTGAATTTTGGATAGGACTTCCTCCATACCTGAACCGATAACGCTTACATGTCCCATTTTCCGACCAGGTTTTGTGACCGCTTTTCCATAAAGATGAACATATACATTCTCTAAACCACTTATTTTTTCAATTCCTTGGTAGGATACCTTACCTATATGCCCTTCACTGCCTATTAAATTAATCATGGCCGAAGCAGGATAACTCTTTGTACTTCCTAGCGGTAATCCAAGCAGTATACGAAGATGTTGGTCAAATTGAGAAGAAATACTCGCCTCAATAGTGTGATGTCCGCTATTGTGTGCTCGCGGAGCAGTTTCATTGACTAGAATTTCACCTTCTTTACTTAAAAATAATTCTACCGCAAAAATGCCAGGTGATTGTAATCCATCACAAACCTGCTGCGCCAGTTGTTGCGCTTTAGCTTTTTGTTGTTCGCTCAAATGAGCTGGTGCTATTAAGTAATCCACTAGATTATAAACGGGATCAAAAACTAACTCCACGACAGGATAAGTCACTGAATTCCCGTATTGATCTCTGGCTACAATTACTGATATTTCTTTGTCTATATCTACGCTTTTCTCTAATACTGATGGGACGTCAAAAGCCTTGTAAAAATCTTCCTTGGTTTTTATCGAAAGGACTCCTTTGCCATCATATCCATCTTTTCTTGCTTTCTGAAAGAAAGGTAAAAAAGATTCATGCTCATTCAGCTCAGCGCTATTTTCTACTAAGCGAAACAAAGAACTTCGAATTTCATAATCGATGTAAAACTGTTTTTGAAGGCCTTTATCTTTTATGGTTTCGATCGCTCTGGCGCTGGGAATAACTTTCACTCCATCTGCTTCCAGTTTGCGCAAAGCATCCGTGTTTACGTGCTCTATTTCTATAGTTACTACATCCAAGTTTTTCCCAAAGGCATAGACTGCGTCAAAATCTTTAAAATCTCCTTTGGTAAAGTAGGGCGTAAGATGCGCACAAGGAGCATTTTCGGAAGGATCTAAGACATGAATTTGAACGTCATATCGCAATGCATTTTCAATAAACATCCTGCCCAATTGGCCGCCCCCTAGAATTCCTATACTTGTTGCTAATGGAAAAGAATCATTCATCATGGCGTAAAAGTAAAAAGTATTGAGCAAAAAAGCTAAATTTTATTAGCTTCGTGGATATGGAGAAGCATTATGTTCATGTTCAGCGTACCGCTAGATATTTTTTATCAGGTCAAATTAATGATAAAATTAAACAGGTTCTTGTCGTGCTGCATGGCTATGCGCAAAATGCGGATGATTTTTTGGAGGCTTTTGCTTCGCTCCAAGATGAACATACTTTAGTAGTTGCCCCCGAGGGCTTATCCAAGTTTTATTGGAAAGATTTCTCTTCCTATCCTAGTTCAAGCTGGATGACAAGTTTAGAAAGGGAAAATGAGATATTGGATACGATGCATTATCTGGAAAGCGTATTGCAAGAAGTGCAAAGTCAGTTGCCGATGAAAGGGGTTGCCTATGCATGCCTAGGTTTTTCTCAAGGTGCTGCAACTGCGAGCAGATTATGCTGTAATCGATGGATTACATTTTCTAAGCTCTTTCTCTATGGAGGTGCGCCTGCTCATGATTTAAATTGGAATGCTCTTCCTAAAGACTTGAGTTTTCACTTGATTTATGGAGATAAAGATGTATTTGTTAGTAAATCTCAAGTGGAAAAGGTGCAAACAATGATAAAATCAAAACACTTTTTTGCCAAAGCATATTCATATCAGGGGAAGCATAAAATTGAAAATAAAGGCCTTGAATTGATAAAAGAAATCTTGCAGTAAATCAAGAATTTTGTCAAGCAAAAATCTAAATAATTGAATGTAGAATCAATAGATCAAGAGTACAAGAACTTAGTGTATAGTTTAGCTTTGAGTTATACCCAAAACCCAGAGGATGCCGAAGAAATAACCCAAGGTGTTTTTGTCGCAATATAGGAGCATTTTAATAAATTCAAGCACGAATCTAAATGCTCAACTTGGCTCTCTAGAGTCACGATCAATAAATATTTAGATTTTATTAAAGCTAAAAAGGCGCACAGATAATCTTAAAACACCATAGCTGAATTAGATGATGTACCCTCCGAGCGCATCATTTTAGGAATTTTTAATAACTTTAAAGTAAACTATTCATTATGTCCAACGCACCTCAATTTAAATCCTTGGCTGAATTCTATCCATATTATTTAAGTGAACACAGCTTAAAAAGTACCAGAAATACACATTTTATTGGCACAACTTTATTCTTCGTTATTCTAATAATTGCTTTAAAAAATGGTCAATATAGCTTGCTTTGGTTTTTACCTTTAGCAGGATATGGTTTTGCTTGGTTTGGTCATTTTTTTTTTGAAAAGAATAAGCCGGCGACTTTTAAATACCCCTTCTATAGTTTAATATCCGATTTTATCATGTTTTGGCATATAATATCTTTTCAAATCAATGAAAAAATGGAAGAGGCGATGCAGAAGTATCCCAAAGGATAGCCTCGAAGACTAATACGGATGGGTTTAATACTTCTCCGAATCTCATTCAAGCTAAAATTTGCAGCCCTTTTTTATTGGCAAATAATTCGGTGATAATTCTTAAATTTACAATTCTACAAAAAGCTGGGAAACTTATTTTTTCTCCGCTTGGTTACCAAATAAATAATAAAATAGAATTCATGAAAGAAGTATTTATAGTAAGTATGGCACGAACACCAAACGGAAGTTTTGGTGGAGGCTTATCTACGCTGAAAGCCATCGATTTAGGCGCAATTGTGATCAAAGAGGCAGTTAGTCGAGCGGGAATTGATCCTAAACAAGTTGGGGAAGTGTTTATGGGGAATGTGCTGCAGGCAAACACCGGTCAGGCTCCAGCGCGTCAAGCAGCCATTAAGGCGGGAATCCCCTATGAGGTGCCTTGCACTGCAGTTAATAAGGTATGTGCCTCTGGAATGAAAGCAATAATGTTTGGTGCACAAGCTATTGCATTGGGCGATCAGGATGTTGTTGTTTGCGGTGGGATGGAGAGCATGAGTAATGCGCCTTTTATGGTAGAGAAAGCCCGATTTGGAATTAAATATGGTAATCAGACCTTTATCGATACTATTGTGCGAGATGGTTTACAAGATCCATACAATGGAGATATGATGGGTGTATGTGGAGACATATGTGCTACCAAACATGAATTTTCAAGAGAAGATCAAGATGCTTACGCTATTGAATCATATAAACGAGCTGCTGCAGCCACAGAAAACGGATGGTTTAAAGATGAAATTCTTCCGGTAGAAATTCCACAACGAAGAGGAGATCCTAAAGTTGTGGATACGGATGAGGATTTTTCAAAAGTGAGTTATGATAAAGTGCCTAATTTAAGACCAGCCTTCGGAAAGGATGGAACGGTTACTGCTGCCAATGCTTCAAATTTAAATGATGGGGCAGCTGCTTTGGTGCTTATGAGTAAAGATAAAATGGATGAGTTAGGTGTAAAACCTATCGCTAAGATTCTAAGTTATGCGGATGCAGCTCAAGAACCAGTTGAGTTTACTACCACTCCTTCTTTGGCAATACCGAAAGCATTGGATAAGGCAGGTTTGAGCATTGAAAATATTGACTTGTTTGAAATTAATGAAGCGTTTTCGGTAGTGGCATTAGCCAATATGAAAATTTTAAATCTTTCACACGAACAAACGAATGTATTCGGAGGTGGGGTTTCAATTGGACATCCAATTGGTGTATCGGGAGCAAGAATCATATGTACCTTAATTTCTGCATTGCGCGTGAAGGGGAAATCAAATGGCGCTGCGGGTATTTGTAATGGTGGTGGAGGTGCAAGTGCAATGGTTATTAAACTTGCTTAAATGCTGTAAACTAAATTAGTTTTTAATGTCAAGAAGAAATCCTACTTGACAATAGTACTAAAAAAACCTTAACTTTCAAAAAAAATAAATTTATGTATAAACGTTTACTTGCTGTTGTTTTGGTTTCTACTATCTCCCTTGGAGTATTTAGAAGCATCTCTTATTCCAATAGAAATTTTGCTCCCGTAGCCAATACCAATGCTCCCGGTGAAAATTCTTGCGCTCGATCTGGTTGCCACAGTACTTTTGGTCTCCTAGAAAATTTAGAAGAGCGGTTAAGCGTTTTGGTCGATGGAGCCAATATGGACGCTAATTTTGAGTATAGTCCCGGAAGTACCTACAATATGCAATTATCTATTCAAAATCCAAAAGCGCGCAATGGCTTTTCGTTGACGGTCTTAAACCAGGCTGGCGAAATGGCTGGGGATTTGTCGACTAGTTCAAATGATGCTCAGGTAAATAATGGACCAGCTG